>MDTA01105296.1_pt1 | contig 10836 bp, 9 predicted proteins | sample 811151 | NCBI WGS metagenome assembly MDTA01 (sample SAMN05326648, study PRJNA326480) | marine metagenome | isolation source: seawater | place: Indian Ocean: South | collected 2010 | reverse complement strand
TTTGTAGATCTGTCATTTGTATCCTTTAGTGTTTGTTTGTAATCTTTGGATTATAGATATAATCTAAGCAGAACAAAACACTAAGAGGAGAAGATTTATGAAGGCCTATCAAGTAGTAGAAAATGGTAAACCATTAGAGCAAAGAGAAATCGAGACACCTGAACCAAAAGGTAATGAAGTTCTTTTGAAAACTGTTGCGTGTGGAGTTTGTCACTCCGATGTACACATTCATGATGGGTATTTTGACTTAGGAGGAGGCGTTCAATTACCTTCACCTCTTCCTGGAGGAGAGCCATTAACTATGGGTCATGAAATATTTGGAGAAGTAGTAGCAGTTGGAGAGGATGTCGATGGAATAGAAATTGGCAGCAAATACGTTGCCTATCCCTGGATGGGGTGTGGAGATTGTGACCTTTGCAATGATGACATGACTCATTATTGTGCCAATAATTCCAATCTTGGAATTCATGTTGCTGGAGGATACGGAGATCATGTTCTTGTTCCAGACACTAAGTATCTTTTTGATGCTGGAGATACACCAGACAGCTTAGCAGGCAGCTATGCATGCAGGGGATTGACAGCTTATAGTGCTTTAAAAAAAGCTGGCCCATACACTAAAGATAACTCTCTAGTTATAGTTTCTGCAGGAGGGCTTGGACTTCTCGCCTTGAAAATTGCTAAAGCAGCATATGGGATAAATCCTATAGTTGTCGATATAGATGACGAAAAATTAGGTATGGCGAGACAGCTAGGAGCTTCTGCAACAGTGAATTCCACTGAAGATGGCGCTGCAGAAAAAATCCTAGAGTTAACTGAAGGTGGGGCGAGATCTATCGTTGACTTTGTTGGCGCTGAGGCCTCTGTTAATTTTGGATATAACCTGCTTGCTAGAGGAGGTAGTTATGTTGTGGTTGGGCTTTTCGGAGGGCAATTGACATTGCCTTTGCCCATGCAAGCACTAACTGAAAAAAAGCTTATGGGTTCTTATGTAGGGCCATTAGGTGATATGGAAGAGCTGATGGAGCTTGTAGTTGCTGGTAAAATAGATCCAGTCGATGTCGAGACAAGAGATGTCTCAGAAGCGAATAGAACCCTGGAAGAAATGAAAGAAGGAAAATTATTAGGTCTTGTAGCGCTTACTCATGAATAATGACCTAAATTGATATTTCTAAAAAAACTTCAGATATGTCTCGATTAATTACTAAATCAGCATATTGATCCATTTGAGTAGGCTCGTTATTCAAGATAACTAGCACAGCACCTGTTTCTTTAGCTAATAAAGGTAAGTCTGCTGCAGGAAAGACTGCTAACGAAGTTCCAATACAAATGAAAAGATCAGATTCAATTGCTTTCTTTTGAGAGATCTGCATTTCTTCTTCAGGCATAGCTTGACCAAAAGATACAGTTGCTGTTTTTATAATTCCTTCACAGATTGAACATATAGGCGGCTCATTAGTCTTTAAAAATTCTATTTTTAAACTTTCTAATTCATATCTTTTATTACAGTCAAGACACCTAGCATATGTAGCATTTCCATGGAGTTCAGAAATTTTAGATTCGTGAATACCAGAGTCTTGATGTAAGTTATCAACATTTTGAGTAATTAAAAATGAGTCTTTAATTTCCATAATTTCAGCAATTTTTTTATGGCCTGCGTTTGGTGCTGCCGAATCTAGACTTAATTCATTCCCAAATTTTCTTTGCCAGGATTCAATTCTTTTTTCTTTAGAAGATATAAAATCTTGAAAATATATCGGTGTAGAAGTTTTCCATATCCCCTTTGGACCTCTAAAGTCAGGTATACCAGAATCAGTGCTAATTCCAGCTCCTGTAAAAAAAACAATTTTTTTACTCTTTTCAATTAAATCTTTAAGTTTTAACGACATATTTATTACTCTTTAAGATAATATATAAACAAAAAATACTCACCTTGGACATCTTTAATCTCAGTCAGGAATCTCTTTGGTTATTAACAGTAGTTTATGATCTTGGGCTCGCTCTATTGTTGTATAGGTTTTTTGGAAAATATGGCCTATATGTAGCTGTAGTTTTAGGTATAGTTTTAGGCAATCTTCAGGGTGGCAAAGTTAGTGAATTAATAATTTTTGGTACTGCCTATAAAGTTAGTATGGGTGCAATACTCTATTCGGGTATTTATTTTGCTACAGATGTTCTTAATGAAAAGTATGGCAGAGCTGAAGCAAATAGAGCTGTAATGTTAGGCTTTGTTGCAAATATAGCTGTAATGATTACGCTCGTAATTAGCATTCAATTCAAACCATCAGACATAACAGGCTCTGCTTTAGAAGTGCATAATGCTATAAGTACTCTAGCATTTTATTCTCCAGCTTTCGTAATAGGTTCATTAACCGCTTACTTAGTAAGTCAAAGCTTTGATGTTTGGTTTTTTAACTGGTTGAAGCAAAAAACAAACGGATCAAAGTTGTGGCTCAGAAATAACCTTTCAACCATTACTTCTCAGTTAATCGATACCCTCATTTATCAATTTACTTGGGTAATTGCTACAGGAATGGATTGGAGCACAGCATTTATGTTAGCTATGACTAAATATGTTTTTAAGGTTTTGATTGCTGCAATTGATACAATATTCATATATTGGGTAAGAAAATGGTAAAGAAATCAATGAAATTCAAGAATGTTGCAATTTATTCTTCTCTTGACCACGCAACAGCTCAATCTATAGCTAATCAAGTTATTGAGGTGTTGAGCAACCTTGGAATAGTCTGCTTGTTTCCAACCTCTTCAAAAATTTCAAAATTTGTAACAAAAAAACCTCATACAGATAAGTTCGTAATTAAGAAGAGTGATCTGGTAATTGCAATCGGCGGAGATGGCACTTTACTGGGTTGTGCAAGAACTTTCGGTATATTTGAAATACCGATATTAGGAATAAATCTTGGAAACCTGGGCTTCTTGACTGATATAGCGCCATCAGATATTACCTTAGAACTAAATAGGGTTCTCAGAGGCCATTTCATCAAAGATAAAAGGATTTTTTTAGATGCGTCAATAGATTCTGGGAAGACTCATAAGGCTCTTAATGAAGTAGTTCTTCATTCAGGCTCAATTGCGCAGCTAATAGAATATGATTTATTCATAGATGATGAGTTTGTTTATCGCCAAAAGGCTGATGGTCTAATTGTAAGTACTTCTACAGGATCAACTGCTTACTCTCTTTCTGGTAATGGACCTATCGTATCTCCTGATGTCAAAGCACTAACACTTTTACCAATGTTTCCTCATAGTTTAAATGCACGGACATTAATCACGGGCCATGATAAAGAGATACGGCTTAAAATCAAAAAAAAATCGAAAGCCTTCTTAAGTATGGATAGCCAGGCAAATTTAAGAGTCACTGCTAAAAATGAAGTATTGATTAGAAAGTCAGATTCAGAACTTACTCTTATACATCCAATCGAACAAAGCTTCTTTTCCTCTTGCAGAAATAAGCTTGGATGGAGCCTTGGAGTGCCTTCTAAAAACACTTAGATTTAAATTAAATTAAACTGTAGAATACCGTAATGCTGTTAACTAAGAAAAATCTAAGTCTACTTCTGTCTCTTTTATTTTTTACAAGCTTATTGTTTTCAGAATTATCCCCAGAACAATTAAAGATGATTGAGCAGCTGCCTCCCGATCAAAGAGCAGGTATTTTAGAGAAAATGGAAACCGCATCGGCTTTGCAAGATGAAGTTGAACAGGCTTTTGATGACAACCCGTCATTGGTCAAAAAGCCAGAACTTAGAGACTTTAAGGAAGAAGACGATTATTGTCCTGACTGTATTTATGGATTTAATTTTTTCCAATTTTCTCCTTCTTCTTTTTCTCCTGTAAACGATACACCGGTTGACTCATCATATATCTTAGGCCCAGGTGATAAGCTTGTGGTAGATTTCTATGGCGCTAATGTTGAAAATATTGAAAGTACAGTAAATAGAGAGGGTAAAATAATTCTACCTTTCATAGGGCCTGTAAATTTCCTCGGTATGACCTTTGAGCAAGCTAGTAAATATCTGGAGACGAAAGTCCAAACTGAACTCATTGGAACTGAAGTCAGTCTGTCTATAAAAGAAGTAAGATCGATTGGTATCTATTTATTGGGAGAAGCTTATAAACCTGGAAAATATACTCTCAGTGGTCTCAGTTCTGTTTCTAATGCTTTATTTGTGAGTGGAGGCGTCAGCGAACTAGGTTCATTAAGAAATATTCAAATCAAAAGAAATGGAAAATTAATATCTACCTATGATTTTTATGATTTTTTACTCTATGGGTCGCTTGAGACAGATATAAGGCTGCAAGATGGAGATGTTATCTTCATACCATTCATTGAAGATAGTATTAGGCTAGGAGGGGCGTTTAAAAGACCTCATAGATATGAATTAAAAAAAGGGGAGACTTTAAAAGACGTGATCGAGTTGGCTGGAGGTCTTAATTCTGATGTTATGGATGGTACAAAGATTGAATTAAGTACAATTGATAGAAAAGCCTCAAAAAGAATATTAAGTTTTCTTGATGTTGATACAGACTCAGGTTTCTTAATCAGTGATGGAGATGTCTTAAATGTAACTTCTACTTCCGGATTAGAACCCCAGACCATCAAACTAAAAGGAGAAATTAAGAATCCAGGAGAATATTCAATTCAGTCTGGCGACACGATTTTGGACATTATAAATAGAGCAGGAGGTTATACTGATCAGGCTTTTGCTGAGGGTGCTGTGTACTTGAGAAAAAAAGTTGCTGAAACCCAAAAAATGGCATTTATGCGCTCTGCAGATCAGCTTGAAAATACTATAGTTGATGTTATCACTAAAGATACTATTAGTTCTGAAATTACAGAGTTTACACTTTTACCTTTATCCACTTTGATCGATAGACTTAGAAATGAAGAACCTGTGGGAAGAATGGTAGTTAGATTGGATTACCTCAACTTGAAGACAAATCCGATTGACAACATACTTGTAAAAGACAGAGATGAACTACATATTCCAAAAAGACCAAATTTTGTATCTATTGTAGGTGAAGTTTTAAATGCTACTTCTATAGGATTTGACCCTGACCTAAGCGTAGATGAGTATATCGAACTAGCAGGAGGATTAAATGATTCTGCTGACCAGGATAAAATTTTCATTATTCTACCCAATGGAAAATCTCAATTAGTCAAGAAATCTCTCTTTTCTTCTACAAACTACCTTCTTCCTGGAAGTACTATCGTTATATCTAGAGACGCTAGACCATTTGATGCAATTAGCTTAACCCAGATTATCACTCCTATCCTGGCTGACTTAGCAACTTCAGCAGCAGCTATTGCCGCAATTAGTGACTAATTGACATGTCCAAGCTCAAGATATGGCTAATACCAATTAGTCTATTCTTCTCTAGTCAATTTTTTTCCTCAATACTTGACTACTACCCATATAAAGTTACTCCTTCTGCATCTAACTATGGCAATACAGGAATTATAGAAATGCCAAATGCTAGAATGATGCCAGAGGCAAGCTTAAGGTTTAATTTTTCCTCTTCTTTTCCTAATGAATTCACTTCATTAACTGCTTCTCCTTTTACTTGGTTGGAGGCTACTTACAGATATACAGAAATAAAAGACTTAAAATATGGGCCCTCTAGATATAGTGGAAACCAAACACTCAAAGATAAAGGGTTCGATATTAAAACTAGAATTAGAGAAGAGTCCTATTTCTTCCCTGCTGTTGCTCTTGGCCTAAGAGATGTCGCTGGAACAGGGAGGTTTTCTTCTGAGTATTTAGTCTCCTCAAAAAAATTTGGTTTTTTTGATATAACTTTAGGCATAGGTTGGGGAAAAATGGGAGCTGATAATAATATCTCAAACCCCTTAGAAATCCTGGGAGATAGTTTTGAATTAAGAAATAGTAAATCAGGGCAAGGTGGAACTCTTTCAGTTAAAGATTGGTTTTCAGGAAATTCAGCACTATTCGGCGGCTTAGAATTTGACTTACCTAAAAGAGGTTTAAGGCTGAAAATGGAATACGATACTTCCAATCCAGACTTTTTTGAAACTGTCAAAAAAGTGGATAGCAGAATCAATTTAGGTTTTAATTACTCCTTTTCAGAAAATCTCAATATCTCCTCTTCGTTTGAGAGAGGTTCTCAGTTTAGGTTTGCTTTTAAATTGCTAGGCAACTTTCTTGAAGACTCAATACCCAAACCAAAACCTAAAACAGTTCAAAGACTTAACAATGACCAAAAGAATAGAATTTTACAAAACAATGATATCTTTTATAGATCTTTGAACTTAAGTTTAAGAGATGAATCCATCTTTTTACAGGGAGCAAGTTTAAATTCATCAGAAGTAGATGTTGCTATAGCTTCTTCTAGATTTAATTCTTTAACTAGACCAGCAGGAAGAACTGCTAGAATCACTGCTTCACTAGTTCCAGATAATATTGAAAAGATTAATGTCTATGCCATGAATGGTGATTTTGAGGTAGCTAAATTTTCAGTAAGTAAAAATGAATTCTTAAAGGCTGATGAGCAAAAAATTAGTCCAGCAGAGCTTTTACTTACAACAAAAGTGGAGTCATCAAATCAAGCTCCACTCTATGAGACTTCTATATTTAAACCTTCAATAGATTTTCCTGAATTTGATTGGAACATGTCTCCAGCACTAAAACATCAAATAGGCGGCCCAGAAGGATTTTACCTTGGGCAACTGTTCTGGAAGACCGACACTACTCTGAAATTTAAAAGAAATCTTCTTCTATATACCTCCTTTGGAATAAATATATATGATACCTTCGATAATTTTAATAATCCCAGCCAAAGCACTATTCCAAAAGTAAGGAGTGATATTCAAGAATATTTATCACAAGGCAAGAATAATATACAGAGGATGCAATTAGAGTATTTCAACTCACCTTATAAAGATATATTTACTAGATTCGACATAGGGTTGCTTGAAGAAATGTTTGGTGGATTTGGTGGAGAAGTTCTTTATAGACCTTTTAAGAAGAATTATGCATTAGGCCTTAGTTTGCATAAGGTGAAGCAAAGAGATTTTGATCAACGTTTTTCTTTTAGAGATTATTCAACAGTTACTGGACATCTTGGGTTTTATTATGACCTACCTAATCAAATTAGATCTCAAGTTTTACTAGGAAAATATTTAGCTGGAGACAAAGGAGCCACCTTGGATCTTTCAAGACGCTTCAACTCTGGATTTACTTTAGGAATTTTTGCTACTAAAACAAACCTTTCTTCAGAGGAGTTTGGAGAGGGAAGTTTTGATAAAGGTTTTTATATATCTGTACCTACCCAACTTTTTTACTCTGACTTTAGATCTGGAAATATTTCATTTGGTCTTCATCCTTTGACCAAGGATGGAGGAGCTTTATTAAATAAGCACAATTCACTGATCAGCATCTTAGGTGACTCTAATAACTCTGCAATTGACAGAGATTGGGAAAAATTTCTAGAATAATATGAATCAAACCAAAATTATATTCCTCGTTTTCTTATTATCATCTTGTTCACTAAATAATGGGAGTATCGCACCTGGGTACTTTCAAGCCTACGAAGAGATCAAGAATATATTCCTAGGAAATGATAATGAGATTGATCCTAAAATCATTTCAAATATCCCGTATGCTTCAATGGTTGTTAAAATAGGAAACGGCCCTTCAGCACTGATGATCTTAGAAAGTGTTAGCAATGATGAATACACTTGGATAAGCGCAGATGGAGTCTATTTTGTTCTAAAGAAAGGGAAGATTGTCAAAACAAATGGTCTCCCCAATAATCTTTATGAAACAGTATCACCATTTGTTAACTGGCAAGAAACAATTAGATTAAATAAAGACTTTACATCCTTCTTATCATTTAGAAAACCTGAGCTAAATAATCTCAGAGTAAGTTATGCTTACTCAGTTGAAGAAGAGATAGAAGAAAACCTTATTTTTGAAAAGAAAAAGCTCACTAAGATCGAAGAAAGAATTTACTCTAAAAGCATAGCTTGGGAAGAAGTTAACTATTATTGGGTTGATGATAACTATTTTGTTTGGAAATCAATTCAGAATATTTCTCCAAGACTTCCTCCCATATATATTGAAGTTACAAAAAAGCCCCGATAACGGGGCTTTTTTTTGACTCAGAAAAGTTAGTTAGCTTCTCTGGTCGCTGTAGCAGTAGCTGTAGCTGTAGAGGCTGCTACTGCAGGTACGGTTTCAGTTTTAGTATATTCTTCTTGAACATCGAAAACTTCTTCAACTGCATATTCCTCAACCACATCGTATGTTTCTACGACATCGTAAGTCTCTTGCACATCAAAAGTTTCTTGTAGATTATATGTTTCAACAACATCATATTCTTCAGTTACATTTTGTTCGATTATTGTTCCACCCACAGAAGATGTAGCAGTAGCTCCAGTCGTTCTAGTAGCAGTAGCTCCAGTCGTTCTAGTAGCAGTAGCTCCAGTCGTTCTAGTATCTGTAGCACCGGTTGTTCTAGAAGCAGTAGCTCCAGTCGTTCTAGTAGCAGTAGCTCCAGTCGTTCTAGTAGCAGTAGCTCCAGTCGTTCTAGTAGCAGTAGCTCCAGTAGTTCTAGTAGCTGTGGCTCCAGGAACAGTTGAAGCTGCAGAACCGGGTACGTCAACAACTACTGTAGTCTCATAGACTTCAATTACTGGAGTAGGAGTAGGAGTTGGAGTAGGAGTGGGAGTAGGCGTAGGCGTAGGAGTTGGTGTAGGAGTTATAGCTCCGCCTCCAGATCCACTGTCAGATATTGCTGCAGCTGCAGCGGCAATGGCCACAACGGCTGCGATTGTTCCAGCACTGACTCCACCAATAGCTGTCTTAGCAGCTGCGTCGCCTGCAGCTGAACCTTCACCAGCAGCTGAACCTGAGGAACTAGATGCTGAATCAGCCTGTGATTCATCAGTAAGGCCTAACTGAGGCATAACCATAAGGGCTATACCAGAAATCGCTGCATATAAGTTCTTAGTAAAATTCTTCATTTTAAAACCTGTAATAAATTAATTTTTTCCAATTTTGGTAGGGTTTGGGAACTACTTTGCGTATTAAAGTGCATATCACGCCATATTGTCAACTTTTTTAAATTTTATTTTGCTTATCATCATCGTATAAAAACAAATTTAAAGTTGACTATTGTAGAATGGTTTTTTTAAGAGACAAACTTTGAAAATATTTTCTACTTTAACAAAAGCGCTTCATCTTCTACCTGAAGAAATTTCTCATTTTTTGGCTCTCAAAGGACTTAAGATAGCTTTTGATGCAGGGATATTAAGGTTTTTGGTAGGCAAAATTGATCATTCAGTTGCTGCACTACAATCTATAGAGTCTGACAAAAATTTAGAGAAAGTGAAAAACCTTAAATCTAGACTAGGAATAGCAGCAGGCCTAGACAAGGATGGAGAATATATTGATTGTCTTGCGGCTCTTGGAATTGGATTTATTGAAGTGGGTACTGTAACTCCTCGTCCACAAACTGGAAATGACAAACCAAGGATTTTTCGTAACCTCAAGGACAAATCAATTGTGAATAGATTGGGTTTCAATAACAAGGGCGTAGATTCTCTTGTGCTACGCCTGAAAAGGAAGAAATCCGATATACCTGTAGGAGTTAGTTTAGGAAAAAATTTTGATACTCCTCTTGAGTTGGCTCATCATGATTACTTAATTTGCATGAGGAAGGTCTATAGATATTCGGATTATTTAGCTGTTAATATTTCTTCACCTAACACAAAAAACTTACGAGACCTAAGTAACAATGAGTATCTAAATCATTTATTGGAAGAATTAAAAAAACTTCAAAAAGAGCTCAGTCAAATACATGGATATAGACCCATCTACTTAAAGATAAGTCCTGATGAACCGATAGAGGCTCTAGAGAATATATGTAAATCAATTCTGGATAACAATCTAGACGGTATAATTTGCTGTAACACGACTATTCAACATGATAATAAAAATGGTAAGGGCGGATTAAGTGGCAAGCCATTGCTTAAAAAGTCAACTGAATGTTTAAAAAAGGTTAGAGAGATTATTGGAGATGAAATACCTATAATTGCTTCTGGTGGTGTTATGTCAGCTCAAGACTTCCAAGAAAAAATATCGACAGGGGCTAATTTAGTTCAGGTTTATACTGGATTTATATTTGAGGGTCCTAAGCTTATTCGAGACATACTAAATCATGAGGCTAACTAAATTTTTTACTTGACAGAAGGCCCTTTCATAAACTTTATACTAAAAAGAAAATTAATTTATGAAGGCATTAGTAATTGTAGAATCAGGAGCAAAAGCAAAAAAAATTAAAGGCTTTTTGTCTACCAATTTTCCAAGTCAAGACTGGCAAGTTGAGGCTTGTGTTGGTCATGTCCGTGACTTAGCGGATAAAGAAAATGCCGTCGATCCAAGTAACTGGGAAAACCTTAAATGGGAATATTCATCAAAAGGCAAAAAAGTAATGAAGGAGCTGCGAAGTTTATGTAAAGAGACAGATCTGCTTTATCTTGCAACAGACCCTGATAGGGAAGGTGAAGCCATTGCATGGCATTTATTAAGCGACTTCAAATCAAAGAAACTTATAGATAATGTTGATACAAAGAGAGTTACATTTAACGAGATAACTTCTTCAGCTGTCAAAGCTGCCATAGAGTCTCCTAGGGAAATTGATCAGGATTTAGTTGATGCATATTTAGCTAGAAGGATTTTAGATCATCTTATAGGGTTCAAAGTGTCTCCTTTACTTTGGAGGCACATATCTAGAGCAAAATCTGCTGGAAGAGTTCAGTCTCCTACTCTTAGAATTATTTGTGAAAAGGAGGAT
>MDTA01026955.1_pt1 | contig 10837 bp, 9 predicted proteins | sample 811151 | NCBI WGS metagenome assembly MDTA01 (sample SAMN05326648, study PRJNA326480) | marine metagenome | isolation source: seawater | place: Indian Ocean: South | collected 2010 | reverse complement strand
GCTAAAGCGAAATAAGCGCCGTTTTGTTGAAAGACCTTGAAATAGGCGGGGCCAATATCCGGCTCATGAATTGTAAAGTTCAAGCCATCCGACGACTCAGCGACGCGGGTGCCTTGAATTTGGCTACCGTCCGGTTTGTATCCAGTCCGGCCATGGAAATAGAGGCGGATCTTCTGCGCGTCATCGTCGATATAAATATCGGGAGATGCGATATGATCGATGAAATAACTATCCGCGAGATCGAGCACGCCCGCTTCATGCATCCGCCAAGGACCGGTGAGGGAATCCGAAACCGCGAGGCGAATATAGGTCCCATTGTGATGCGCGAAGTAGAGGTAATACCGGCCAAGTGGATTCGGCAGCCAATCAGGCGCCCGGATAAGGGAAGGGCCATTGATGTTCGTTCCCATTCGCCCGTCCATTTTCGGGCGGATGATTGGACCTTCGCCAAGGCGTGTGAAGTTCAGCTTCATGAAACAAAATCGCGCCGCTATTCGACCTCTTCCATACGCACCACATCCGGGCGGCCGGCCATGAACGGCCCCATCGCCGCGCCAAGGGTCTTGAAGTGGTCCGAGTTGCGGTGGAACTCCGTTGCGGCCTCGTCCTTGTAGCGCTCCATGAAGACATAGGTGTGCGCGTCGTCGGTGCGGTACAATTGATAGAGCAGGCAATCCGGCTCGTTGGCGTTGACCGCTTCAACGAGCTTCATGGCGGCCGCCTCGAAATCCTTTGCCATGCCGTCTTTCACTTTGATGGTCGCTACAATGCCGCGCATATCGCTCTCCTTACTGGGTGATGTCCATCTGAAGTGAAAACTAGGGCGAAGGCGAAATCGGGCGAGGGTTAGCCTGCAATCACGGCTTCGCCCTGAATCTGTGTTCGATGGAGGACGCGCGGCCGAGTGTGGTCGAGTTCGGTCCGGTGGTGCAGGGCACAGCGATTGTCCCACAGCAAAACGTCGCCTGCGCGCCAGGAATGTGTCCAAACGAACTCGTCCTGCGTCGCGTGACGCCAAAGCCGATCAAGCAAGGCCTCGCTTTTCTCGTTCTCCAGGCCGACGATGTAATTCGACGGCCATACTCGTCGCCGTCCCAAATAGAGGGCCTGGCGGCCCGTGTCGGGATGAATGCGGACGAGCGGATGTGTCGGGCCTTCAACCTCCTCCGGTTTACTCGGTAGTTTTGCCGTCGGGCGGAGTACGCCCGCACTATTGCGGCTTGAATCGTGCACCTGTGCTTTGCCGGCAATCGTCAGCTTCATGACGTCTGGCAGCGTTTCGTAGGCCATGTATTGGTTTGCGAAGGAGGTATCGCCTCCACCGTCTTCCGGGATTTCAATAGCATAAAGCATGCTGCCGGCCGGCGGCGTTTCGATATAAGAGTTGTCGGAATGCCAAACGACCTCGCCGCTGCCGAGACCCGCATTCTCGCGAACCGGCACGCCATTCTCATCGAGATTGGAGATGACGGTGATCTCGGGTCGCGTGGCGAGCAGACCGCGGCCGGCTTCAAAACCGCCTTTCTTGAAATATTTATGCGCACCGCCTTCCTGCGTCGGGCCGAAGAGATTGGCCGCCGCAAGTAGTGAATCGTCATCAAGCTCTTGATCCCGGAACAACAGAACAAGGTGTTCGTGCCATGCATCCTTGAGCGCCGATGCCACGGTTTCCGGAATGCGGCCGGCCAGATTGATGCCCCGGATTTCCGCACCGAGTGCCGCGCCGGACGGTATCGTCTCGAAATAAGCCATATCTCATTAGGCCGCGTCTCGGATGGGACTGACAAGCCCCGATCCTTGCCGCACGCAAGTGGGGGGCGATATCCTTATTTAATCAGTTCGATATGAAGGAGGATGTCCATGCTTAGGAACGAGCCCACCACCTATTCGGTGGTTTGGCCGCGCGGGGAGAAGACGCAAGAAATTGCGCCGCTCGCAACGCGGCTCGACTCATTGGAAGGAAAGACCGTCGGATTCGTTTGGGATTATCTGTTCCGCGGCGATGAGATATTCCCGCTCCTGGAAGAGGGACTCAAACAGCGCTATCCAAAGATCAAGTTCGTCAATTATGACGAATTCGGCTCCACGCATGGCGGGGACGAACACGCTGTGATCGCAGGGTTGGCGGATAAGATCAAATCGACCGGTACGGAAGCCGTTATTTCCGGTATGGGCTGTTGAGGCAGCTGTACGCCCGCCGTGTTGCGGGCCAGTGCAGCCGCTGAAGAAGCCGGCGTTCCAAGCTCTTCCCTCGTCTGTGAGGGGTTTGTCGGACAAGCGGGTACGACATCGTCCGGACTCGGCATGCCGAACTTGCCGCTGGCAAAGGTGCCGGGGCATGTTGATGTGCAAACCGACGATGAACTCCGGGCAAACGTCATGGATGTGACCGTCGATGACGTGGTCCGAAATTTGACGGAACAGCCACCGCAGGCTCAGGCCCTTCAGGAACCCGATCCGCGCGAAATCCTCTTCGAAGGTACATTCGAGGAAGTGAATCGTTTGTTCCTCGAAAACGGGTGGACGGACGGGCTGCCGATCGTGCCGCCGACAATGGACAAGGTGCAGGCGTTTCTGGCTTTTACGGACAGAGACGCGGAAGAAGTGATCGGCCGGCTGTTGCCGGACAATCGTGCGGCAACGGTTTGGAATGTGGCCGTGAACGGTGTTATGGCGGGCTGCCGCCCGGAATACATGCCGATCCTCATCGCCTTGGCCGAAGCGATGGCGGATCCGCGCTATGGGGTGGAGCATAGCGGCAATACGCCGGGGGCTGAGACATTGATCGTCCTCAACGGCAGTCTGATTAAGGAATTGAATTTCAATTACGAACAGGGTGCCCTGCGGGATGGTTTCCAGCCGAACACGGCTGTTGGGCGTTTTTGGCGGCTGTATTTGCGCAATGTTGCGGGATTTCTTCTGCATCAGAACGACAAAGGAACGTTCGGAAATACCTGGCGGGTGGTCCTGGCAGAGAATGAAGATGCCATTGGGGATATGGGCTGGACGACGCTTTCCGAGGATTTGGGCGCGGCCAAAGGCGAGAATGCGATCACGATCTCCCGCTATACCGGCGGTAATGTGATCGTATCTGTGTTCGGCAACTCTGCGGAGCGGGTCTTGCCGTATCTCGGAGACAGCCTCATCAAACATACGGGCTGGGAACTTTGCTTCACGGTCGGCATCGCGACGGGAACCTATCAACCGCTTCTCGTGCTGAGTCCGGTTATTGCGCAGGTCTTGGCGAAGTCCGGTATGTCGAAGCGTGATGTTCAGCAGTGGCTCTTCGAGAATGCCCGCATCACGGCGGCCAAGTTTGAGCAGTATATATTTGAGTATACGAACTTTGTGCCGGGCGGTCGGTCGCTCGCGGAGATGGCCCGTTTGGGGCAGGCACCGAAGGTGTTCGGTGAGTCGGACGACCCGGAGAGATTGGTTCCGATCGTCTGTGAGCCTGAAGATATCCTAATCGCGGTCTCCGGTGATCCACTTCGAACGAACTGCTATCTCTTCATCCATAACGGCATGTTGGGGTACACGACGCCGAAGGGCATCGCGTTGCCGGAAGGCTGGAGCGAGAAGCTAAGGGCCGCGCGAAACAATTAGAGCGTGTCAGGAGTCGAGCATTCCGGGGATACGCTCGCACAGATGATCCGCGAGCGCGATTTCGGATTTACTCCGAACGCCTCCTTTCCGGCGAATCAGTGCGACGGGTATCTGCGCCGTCAATGACGCGACCTCTACAATCCTCAGTTTGCCGCCGGCAAGCTCTTCGCGCAGATTCCGTTTCGGCATCAAGGCAATGCCGAAGCCGGCTTCGACAAGGCGCTTTTGTGCGGTAAGGCTGTCGACAAGCGTGGTTTGCGGTGGAACGCCCACATCGGTCGTGAACTGCTTTAGCAGTGCATCATTTAGCGAGGCGCGCGCTTTTCCCGATGTCGGAAATCCGAGCCAACGATCATCGGCGAACGGTTTCAATGACCTGACTTGGCTACTTTTCACGGCGTGGTTCGAAGGGACCACAACGTAGCGACGTTCTGCACCAAGCAGGGTGATTTCAAGCTGTGGGTCGGGGTCGTCGTGATAGCGAAGTCCGATGACCGCATCACTCCGACGGACGAAATCGCTTACTTCCAGACTATTCGCGGTTTGAAGGTCCACTTCAGCATCTTTGTATTCGACCTGAAACGCACGCAACGCTTCGACGAGATAGCTGTCGGCGATGGTTCCAACGACAGCGATGGAAAGAACCTCTCTCGAATTCTCGTTGAGTTTCTCGACGGCTCTTTGTCCATCCCTTACAGCAGCCAATACGGTCTGCGCATGAGGCAGCAGGGCTTCTCCGGCGGCGGTCAGGATTACAGTTCGGCCCTGGCGTTCAAAAAGCGGTGCGCCCAATTCATCTTCCAATAAGTCGATACGCCGGCTTATGGCCGGTTGGGATCGATGGAGTTGGGCCGACGCATTGGTGAAGCTGCCGGACTCGGCAATAGAGACAAAGGCCTTCAGTTCATCTAAGGTCATTCATCAGTTTTTCTTATATTAAAAATATTATTATGCATTAGACGGATGCGTAGCCGATCCGTCAATCTGTCGGAAATTTAAACGATGGAGCAGCCCGATGACGGATCAGCTAACAAAAGCCGAAGCTTTTAAAGCCTTTCACACCCGCCCACAGCCCCTGCTGTTACCCAATCCGTGGGATGTCGGCAGCGCTAAGTACCTCGCACATATGGGATTTGAGGCCTTGGCATCGACGAGTTTGGGTCAAAAGAGCTCCGAAGGCGACATTGTCGCGAATGCAGACGCGATTTTGTCCAACCTAAAGGCGATCTGCGACGCCACGGATCTGCCGGTTAATGCGGATTTAGAGAATTGCTTTGCGGATGATCCGGAAGAAGCTGCGAAATTAATGGCGCGCGCTTGTGAAGCCGGTGCTGTTGGGGCGTCGATTGAGGACGCAACCGGGGATCGCGACAATCCGATTTATGAGTTCGAATTGACGGTCGATCGCGTGCGTGCCGCCGTCGAAGCCGTGCGGTCCTTGCCGGTTCCGTTCATGCTGACGGCGCGCGCCGAAGGATTGCTTTTCGGGCATGGCGATATTGACGATATCATCAAGCGACTGCTCGCTTTTGAAGCGGCGGGTGCCGATTGTCTTTACGCGCCAGGGCTGAAAACGATCCCTGAGATGAAACAGGTCATGGACGCGGTCTCGACACCCGTAAATATCGTGATGGGGTTTGCGGACCCAAATATAACGTTGGCGGAGCTTGCCGAGATCGGCGTGCGGCGGGTGAGTATCGGCGCCGGCTTCTATCGTGTGGCAATGGCCGCCGCTGTAGATGCCGCGCAGCAAATGAAGGACGGCGACTTCACATTCGTGAACGACATGATCGGGATCGGGAAGCTCTACAGCGCGTTCCGATAGTCTCAGCGTTCCGGGGACGGCGGATCGATCAGTGATCGGAGCGTTTCGACCCGATCGGCCTCACGCGGTGGTTTGTCCCATCGAATGCGGTGAATGCGGGGGAATCGCATCGCAAGGCCCGATTTGTGGCGCGTAGAAGGTTGCACGGCGTCAAATGCAACTTCAAAGACCAGACCTTCTTCGACTGCTCGGACAGGTCCGAAGCGTTCCGTTGCGTGCGCCCGGACCCAACGGTCCAATTCGACCAGCTCCTCGTTGGTGAAACCCGAATAGGCCTTGCCGACCGGCACGAGCTCGTCCGCGCCCGCCTTCGACGCGCGCCAGCAGCCAAACGTATAGTCGGAGTAGTAGGACGATCGTTTGCCGTGGCCGCGTTGCGCGTACATTAGAACGCAGTCTGCGATGAGCGGATCGCGTTTCCATTTGAACCACGGTCCCTTCGGTCGGCCGGCAACATAGGCGCTGTCGCGCCTTTTGAGCATAAGTCCTTCGATCCCGGCCGCTCGAGTGCCGTCGCGAATATCGGCAAGCTGTTTCCAATCGGTAAAGGGCACCAATGGTGAAATGTCAGTATTGGCTTCGGATCGCTGGCTTGCCCAACGTTCGAGCCGTTTTCTGCGAACATCCAATGATGCGGTCCGTAGGTCTTCACCTTGCTCGAAAAGGAGATCATAGGCGCGGAAATGCGCGGGATGCGCAGCGAGTAGCTTTTTTGTCGCCGTCTTTCGGCCCAGGCGCTTCTGCAGTTCGGCAAAGGGTGCGGCGATTCCGTTGTGTGCGACCAGTAATTCACCGTCCACAACACCGTCGAACGTGGCGGATTCTAGGATATCCGGGAACGCCCGGCTGATATCGTCGCCGGTCCGCGAATAGAGCCGCCGATCCGTCCCGTCCGCGACCAGCAAGGCCCGAATCCCATCCCATTTCCATTCCGCAACGAAATTGCTCGGATGTAGATTTAATAGCTCTTCGTAGTTAATTGGATGGGCCAGCATCATCGGTCGGAAGACCAACGATTGGTCTATTTGCGGCGGTGGCGATTTATCTTCGAGCCAGTCAAATAGATCTTCGTACGGTGCCTCCAGTCCGAACCATAATTCTTCGATCTCCGAGACTGGCTTCTTCCCAAATTCCGCAAGTGCAACTTTTGCCAAGCGCGAAGAAACGCCGACACGCAATCCGCCCAAAATGAGTTTCAAATAGGCGAACCTCTCTGAGATCATGAGGCCGTCCAATGTATCCGCAACCCGCAAAGGAATATCTTTTCGGTTCGTATGTTGCAGTTCCGTTATAATATATGAAAGTGATTTATTATCAGTGCATTGTGATCCATTGGGCCACAACAATGAAACTGTTTCCGCTAAGTCGCCGACGTATTCATAAGAGAGTTCAAAAAGGGTGGGATCGACCCGCTCGGCAATCAGCTCGCGGATCATCGCCGCTTTCATACTGGGAAGTTTGAGCTCGCCGGTCAGAACCGCCAGAGTCCAACCTCGATCTGGATTAGAAACGGTATCGAAATAATCGAGCAAAAGCCGAATTTTGCCGTTCCGCTGTGGTGTGTGAACAAGGTTATCCAAGAGGTCGGCGAAGGCCTTCATTCGTCTTCCTCGTCATAGCCGAGCATGGAAAGCGCGCGGGCGCGGATACCCTTTGTCCCGGCATAATGGACAAGCGCGTCCTCACGGCCATGTGTGACCCAAATTTCAGCCGCGCCGACCGCTTCGATTGTATCCGCTAACTCATCCCAATCTGCATGGTCCGAGAGGATCAGCGGCAATTCGACCCCGCGTTGGCGGGCGCGCTGGCGAATACGCATCCAACCAGACGCGAACGACACCAAGGGATCGGTAAACCCGCGAGACCATCGATCGTTCGTCGCGCCCGGCGGTGCCAGCACGATGGCCCCCGAGAGATCCTGCTTATTGTCCGGGGTCACATTACGAAGCTCTCCAAGATCGATACCAAACGCGTGATAGAGTTCCGACAACCCCGCCAACGCGCCATGTACGTAGATCGGTTGGTCGTAGCCGGCGGCGCGCAACAAGGACATCACTCTTTGGGCTTTGCCGAGCGCATAAACGCCGACAAGATGCGTCCGGTCCGGGTTTCGGGCGACGGATGTCAGCAATTTCGCGATTTCACCCCGGTCGTCCGGGTGACGGAAGACCGGTAGGGCGAATGTCGCTTCGGTAATGAAAACGTCGCAGGGCACGACTTCGAAAGGGGCGCAGGTGGGGTCAGGTCGGCGTTTGTAGTCGCCGGAGACCACAATTCGGCTCCCCTTATACTCCATTGCGACCTGTGCACTGCCCAAAACGTGGCCCGCCGGGAAAAGCTCGACCTCGACATCGCCCAGGCGAATCCTTTCTTTATACGCTATCGCTTGCGTTTGCTTCCATGCGCGCTCCCCCATGCGGAGGGCGGAAATGGCGAGGGTTTCCGCCGTTGCCAGCGTCGAACGGTGTCCCGGGCGAGCATGATCGCCATGGCCGTGCGTTACAATGGCCCGATCGACACCCGAGTGCGGATCGATAAAGAAGTCGCCCGGCACGCAATAGAGGCCCTTTGGCGTGACTTTCAGCCAAGATTCGGGTTTCGGCATCTTGCATGTTCCTAATTTGTTCATATTGTGGTGAGGACGGGAACGAATTGCAAGGCAACCTCCAGCAGATGATGGCAGCGGCGACAAAAATTGACCGACCGGCCTTACCTGCGGCCTTCGCCAAATGGTTTGCCGCCCGAAACTGGCGGCCGCATCCGCATCAGCTGGAGATGATCCGCGCGGCGAAGGACGGGGCGGATGCGCTCCTCATCGCCCCGACAGGGGGTGGAAAAACCTTGGCGGGTTTCCTGCCCTCGCTCATGGATATTGCGGAGAACGGCGCGGCGGGGCTCCATACCCTCTACGTTTCACCTCTGAAGGCGTTGGCCGTCGATGTGGAGCGTAATCTAACGATTCCTGTCGCGGAAATGGGCCTGCCGATCCGTATCGAAACGCGAACCGGCGACACGCCGCAGCACAAGCGCCAGCGCCAACGTTTCGATCCACCGGATATGTTGCTGACAACGCCGGAATCGCTCGCGCTATTGCTGAGCTATACGGATTCACATCGATATTTCCGTCACTTAAGGACTGTAATTGTCGATGAAATCCATGCAATGGCAGATAATAAGCGCGGTGATCAAATGGCATTGTGTTTGTCGCGCCTTAACGCGTTGGCCCCGGGATGCCGTCGTGTCGGGCTTTCCGCGACAGTTGCCTGGCCGGAGGCCCTCGCGGCGTGGCTGGCACCGGGCGCCGATCCTGACAAAGTCCGGCGCATTGAAGGCGGCGGCGGTGCCGAGGGGCGCGTCTCCATATTGACGACGAAGGCGGAGATGCCTTGGTCCGGGCATTCCGGCGTTCATGCACTGGCCGAAGTCTATGAAGAGATCAAAAAAGCGCAGACAACCATCGTATTCGTCAATACGCGCGGTTTGTCGGAAATCGTTTTCCAAGAATTATGGCGTTTGAATACCGAAAACCTTCCGATTGCGTTACATCACGGGAGTCTTTCGCGGGAAAACCGACGTAAAGTCGAAGCGGCGATGGCAGCGGGTAAACTGCGCGCCGTCGTGGCGACCTCTTCGCTGGATCTCGGTATCGATTGGGCTGAAGTCGACCTTGTGGTGCAAATGGGGGCGCCGAAAGGGGTGAGCCGGCTCATTCAACGAATGGGCCGTTCCGGACACCGCCTCGATACACCGAGCCGCGCGATCCTCGTTCCCGGTAATCGGTTCGAGGTCTTGGAGTGCCGAGCGGCTTTAGAGGCCGTTTACGATCACTCGCTCGACGGCGATCCGCCGAGCGAAGGCGGTCTCGATGTTTTGGCGCAGCACGTGATGATTGTCGCTTGCGCCGGTGCGTTTAATCCGGATCTTCTGTATGAAGAGATATGTGAATCCTCACCGTACGCATCTCTTTCACGCAATGATTTCAACGATGTAGTGAATTTTGTGGATCACGGCGGTTATGCCTTACGTACGTATGAAAGATGGCGTCGATTGCATCGCTTGGACGACGGTACGTACCGTACGCGTTCGCGCCGGGCGGTGCAGCTGTTGCGTATGAATATCGGCACGATTGTCGAAGCGGAGACTCTGAAGGTTCGCATCCGGCGCGGACGGGTCTTAGGTGAAGTTGAAGAGTATTTCGCCATGGGGCTAGAGCCGGGCGACTCCTTCATCTTTGCGGGACGTATGCTGCGGTTTGAAGGTATTCGCGAGCAGACCTTGATCGCGAGCCCGGCCCCCGGCACGGAGCCCAAGATTCCAGCCTATGTCGGCGGACGGTTGCCGCTGACCACCCATTTGGCGGAACGCGTAAGGGCCATGCTTGCCGATCCCGGCCGCTGGGCCAATCTACCGGCACAGGTTCGGGAATGGCTGCAGTTACAGCGCTATCGGTCCGACCTCCCCAGGGCGGATGAACTTTTGGTCGAGACGTTTCAGCGCGGTCAGCGGGAATTTCTGGTGGCATATTGTTTCGAGGGGCGAAACGCGCATCAGACGCTCGGTATGTTGCTAACGCGGCGGATGGAGCGTGCGGGATACGCACCCGTCGGATTCGTTGCGACGGACTACGTCATTGCCGTTTGGAGTCTCAACGAAGTGAAAGATATCGATGCCTTGTTCGACGAGGACATGCTGGGCGACGATCTTGAGGCTTGGATGGACGATTCTTCGATGTTGAAGCGGACATTCCGCAATGTTTCCGTCATTGCAGGGCTGATCGAACGGAACTATCCCGGCAAAAAGAAAACGGGTCGCCAGGTCACTTTCAGCTCGGACTTGATTTACGACACGTTGCGCCAGCATGAACCGGACCACATTTTGTTGCGGGCGACACGGCGAGATGCGGCAAAGGGACTCACGGATATTCGCCGCCTTGGCGATATGTTGAAACGAGCAAAAGGCCGCATCCGGCATCGTAAACTGGACCGGGTATCGCCTCTTGCGGTGCCGGTCTTGCTGGAGATCGGAAAAGAGCGGGTCGATGGGTCCGCTGATGATCAATTACTGGGCGAAGCAGCGGAAGAATTGATCGCGGAGGCGACACGACGGTCATGAGCGGGACGTATGAATTCCAATTTCAGGGCGAGAACCTCGTCGCGGACGCCGATGCGGCCCTAATTTGGCCCGAACGGGAGCTGCTCGTCGTCGCGGATCTCCATTTCGAGAAAGGTTCGGCCTATGGGGCGATGGGGACGTTTCTACCGCCGTATGACAGCCGTTCGACGCTCGACCGGCTCGAAACGCTCATGGCGCGCCATCAACCCCGAACCGTGCTTTGTCTCGGCGACAGTTTCCACGATCTCGGGGCCGGCGACAGAATGCATGAAAGCGATGCGGCGCGATTGTCCG
>MDTA01106898.1_pt1 | contig 10841 bp, 8 predicted proteins | sample 811151 | NCBI WGS metagenome assembly MDTA01 (sample SAMN05326648, study PRJNA326480) | marine metagenome | isolation source: seawater | place: Indian Ocean: South | collected 2010 | reverse complement strand
CTATCTTTAGGGTTGTTTAAAAAAAATAAAGTTCATATATTTATATATAAACTAGTTATAACTAATAAAATTTATGGAACAAACTAACAAATTTCCAAGTGAAATTATCGACTTACCTTCTAGAGGATTATTATATTCTAAAGATTCTCCTTTATCTTCCGGTAAGATTGAAATGAAGTATATGACTGCTAAGGAAGAGGATATACTTACCAATAACAACTATATTCAAAGAGGCGTAGTAATTGATAAATTATTACAAGCACTTATAGTTGATAAAAGCATTAAATATTCAGAATTATTAACTGGTGATAAAAATGCATTACTTGTTGCTGCTCGTATTTTAGGTTATGGTGAAAATTATGAAATATCATACGGTGGAGAAAGATTAACAGTAGATTTATCTAGATTAGATAGCAAACCTATTAACGAAGATTTATTTAAAGCAGGAGTTAACGAATTTAAATTTACATTACCTACTGCAAAAAAAGAACTTACTTTTAAATTTTTAACTCATCAAGATGATATTGATATTGACAGAGAGGTAAAAGGATTGCAAAAAATTAATAAGGAAAGTACTCCTGAATTATCTACTAGATTAAAGTATATTATACAATCAGTAGATGGAATAACTGACAAATCTGCTATACGTAAATTTGTTGATAACGAATTTTTAGCAAGAGATGCTAGAGCGTTTAGATTATATTATGCGTCAATACAACCGGACATAGATTTGACGTACTATCCAGAAGGCGGTCCAGAGGAGGGGGTCGATATCCCTATTGGGGTTAGCTTTCTTTGGCCTGACGCGACAATATAGAATAGCTCTTTTTAAAACTATACACGAAATAGTATTCCACGGTAAAGGTGGGTATGACTACGATACTGTATATAATATGCCTATTTGGTTAAGAGTGTTTACTTTTGAAGAAATTGAAAAATACTACAAAGAAGTAAATAAAGCTGGAAAGAAAAAAACTTTAGATAACGATATACCTAGAGGACCAGCTATAAGAAAACCTGACTATGTTTCTAAGGCCCGTAAATAGGGCCTTTCCTATTTATACTATATAATATATTATGACTCCTGAACAATTAAAAAAATTACGAGAAGAGTATAATAGACTCAATAGAGAGTTAAAGAACCTTACTGGCAGTGCATTTAAAGGTATGTCTAACGAACCTGAAATGGCTGCTAAACAAATAAAAACTCTTCAATCCAGTTTAAATGCCGCAAAAAGAGAGGCAGCAGGACTTAGTGATATATTTGGAGATTTAAGAGCTAGTCTACAAGCTAACGTAGGTGAATTAGACAAAGCTAGTAATTCAATAAACACTGGTAAAAGAGCTTATCGTGAACTGGTTAAAGTAGTAAGAGAACTATCCGACGAGGAAGCAGGCATTAATAAACTTTCCTTTCAACAACTTAAAAAATTAAAAGCTAGAAATCAATCATCTTTAGATGAGATGAAATTAGCTGCTGAAAGACTTGCTATAGAAAATGGGTTTAAAGATGCACTTGATAAAAACTCAGATACATTTCAAAATTTAACCGAAAGTGAACAAGCATTATTATTAGCTAGACAAGATGGTTTTAAAGTTGAAAAACAAGCAGTACAATTTACTGGCTTTAGGTTAAATTTAGAACGAAAAGTATTAGACACACTTAAGTTAACCGGTGGCGCTCTTCAAGGTATAGGTAATTTAGCTCAATCTTTAGGATTACAAGGCTTTTCAGAATCTATAAATGATATAAAAGAGGAGTTAGAAGGAGATTTACGTAAAAAAATTCGTAAAGGTGCAGAAGAACTATACATTGCTACAAGTGATCAAGGTGAACAGTATGCTGAAAATATTACAAAAATTAAGGAGTTACGTGACCTTGGTGAAGATATTACTGAAGAACAGCATGAGGAACTAAAAGGGTTAGAAGAAGCAAATAAAAAACACGAGGAAGGAATACAAGCTCTATATGAAAAAGTAGAGGTTACAAATAATCTAGGTGTAAAATTAAAAGCAGTTACAAAAGCAGCAGGAGAATTTGCTAAACAGTTAATGGACCCTGTATTCTTTATCGGTTCAATGGTAAAAGGATTTACTGAACTCGATGAAAAAGCCGTTGAATTTCAAAGACTGACTGGTCAAAACGTAAAAGCATTAGCTAACCAGAATAACCAAATGGTATTAGCTACCGAGGTTATGGAAATGATGACTGGTTTCTCTAAGGAATTTGCCGTCAATATGGCCGGTGTATTTACTGCCGAACAATTAGGTGAATTAGCTGAATCAACTAAGTTATTAGGATTAAGTGCAGAACAAAGTAACAGATTAGCAAGTAATGTAGCATTATCAGGTAAGAGCGTAAATGAATTTGAAGAAACAGCATTAGCATCTGCAAAAGCAGTTTCAAAGAATGTTAAAGGTGGAGCTAATCTAGGTCAAGTTTTAACTGATATCAATAGTACTTCTGCGGCAGTTGCATTATCTCTTGGTAATAATCCACAAGCATTAGCCAAAGCAACCGTTCAAGCTCAAAGATTGGGTATGAATCTAGATCAAATTGATGGTATAGCAAGTAGTATGCTAGACTTTGAATCATCTATTCAAGCAGAATTAGAAGCACAATTACTAGTAGGTAAACAAATAAACTTAGGTAAGGCAAGAGAGGCTGCACTAAACAATGATCTTGCTACCTTATCAGAAGAAATACTTAACAATAATGCTTTATCCAATGATTTTGGTAAATCTAATCGTATACAACAAGAAGCAATGGCAAAAGCTTTAGGTATGTCGAGAGAAGATCTTGCTAAAATGATTGTTATTGAAAAACTAAAAGCAGGTATATCAGAAGAAGAAGTTGCTAGACAACAAGGTTTAAGTTTAGAACAAGTAAAACAAATTACAGCTGCAGATAAATTCAATACTGCAATAGGTAGATTAAAACAATCATTAGGACCACTAATTGATGCTATGGTACCTATAGTGGATATATTAACTTCAGCATTATTACCAATAAGTCATGCAATAACTTCAGTAACTAAATTAGGTACTTCTATTAGAACTATATTTGAAAGAGATGTTAAAGGAAGTATAGAAGATGCATTAACTAATTTGGGTGAAAAAATGGAAAATTCATTTTTAGGTAAATTACTAAGTTTTGTTTCCGGTGGTGTAATAACTATAGCAGGTTTAGGAGCAGGTTCAGCTATGTTGAAATTCTTTACAAAAGGTACTAGAGCTAACCCTACCATAGTTCAAAATAAAAATGAACTTGGCGGTGGTGGTGGTATGTTTAAAGACATTAAGAAAATGAATCCTTTCAAGAAAGGTGGAATGAAAAATTTAGGTAAAGGATTACTTAAAGGTAGTAAAGGCTTAGTGAAAGGAAGTGGAATACTTTCTCTTGTTACAACTGGTATGGATTTAGTAGATAATTTAAATAAAGCTGCTGAAAGTGAAGATAAAGGAGTAGGGGATGCACTATTACATACTTTAGATCAAAATAAATTTATGGCATTAGGTGCTGCTATTGGTAGTGTTGTACCTGGAGTTGGTACTTTGGTAGGAGCAGGTATAGGTGGTTTGGCTGATATGTTTTTAGGTGAGCATACAATGATGACAGAAATGGCTAAAGGAGGAATAGTTACCAAACCAACCAAAGCTTTAATAGGTGAAGCAGGACCAGAAGCAGTAATTCCTTTATCTACTATGAATGATAATACTGTAGAGTCACTTGCAGTAAAATTTGATCAAATGATTGAAAAATTAGATGCACTTACAAATATTAAAGGAGATGTATATATAGATGGTTATAAAGCAGGTCAATCTATCTTTGCAGCATCTAATAATTTACCTTCTTAACACTATTTATTATAAAATAACTAATTATGGCAGATTATAGAACAGATCCAAACGTACCTATGAACGATAAAAGATTCACATCAGACTATGGTTATGCTAGAGACATTACTACGTCTGATAAGCCTTCTTTTACTCAACAGGATGTATCTCCTTTGCATGACACAGTATCGTTAAATGATATAGATACAGAAACAGGTAAAACAAGTATACCTCAAACTTATTCTAATAATTTTAAAGTTACTTCAAAAAATTCTGCATTAGGATTAAACAATACTCCTAACTCAACCTTAAGTAAGGATGGTGGGCTTTCTTCATTATATGGTAACGATCCCTCAACTACATACTATAAAGGTAGACCAGACTTAATATAAGACATAAAAGTTAAATCATGGTAAATGGGTCAATCATTAAAAGCAAAATTCGAATCAACTGGTAGTACTATTCATAAGTTTACTCCCGAAGGAGCAAGAATAGATAACCCATACTATGATGGCAGATCTCAACGAGTAAGATTTGAGACTAACGGTAGTACTCAAGTAGATCCTGAAAATCCAAGTCCTAATACCCTTATACAAAAACCTTTTGGGTTTAAATATAACCCTGTTACTTCAAGAACAACAGATGTTGAAAGATTTACTAAATTTTTAGGTACATCATCTGGAGGAAGATTTCAGGCCAACTATGCTATACTTCAGCAATCTCAACAAGAACTTAATCAAAAAGTAGCATCAGCAAATAGACAAGGTGGTTCCTTTGTTGGTAACTTGTTAAGAAGAACTGGTGCTAGAATACTGGGTACGTTTTTAGGTAACGTTGGTTTTACAGCAAACCTTGCTAAACAAATAGCAGTTAACGGTACTGGTACTCACTTTATTAATAATACTTCAGGTAGGTTCTATATTGACAATATTGGTGGTGGTGGAGGAGTTGCCAAACAACTATTTAAAAGTTTTCTAAAAAATACTTTTAATTTAAACTCTACTGGGTTTAAAGGTGAATTAGGCTTTGATCCTGAAGGAAGCGGCAAAGTAGAAAGTAACCTAAAAGATAGATCAAGTTTTTTAAGATTTGATAAGAATAATCTTAATAATTATTTTTCTGGTGATAATAGTGGTAATACAGGAGACTTTGCTAAACTAGCATCTAAAGCTAGAGACTTTATTAATGGAATTAAAAACCCAGTTGGAACTTTAAAAAGTAGATTAAATGCTTCTTTAGGTAAAGTAAGTAACCCATTAAGTGCATTAGGAAAAGATAATTCGGGTAACACACTTAACTTTGACCTTCTTGGAACTGAAAAACTAGGTTTCTATGAAGATTTATACAACGCAGTACAAGGTGCAAGAGATAAAAAAGCTCCCGTAGGTGCGTTAGTTGATTTAAATATAGTAGGTAGAACTGGTAATACTAGATTTAATTCAATTGTATCACCAGATGGAAAAGCATACACAGTAAAAAATACTTTAGCTGGTAAATTTGGTAAAGATGCAAGTAAAGCAGGTGATACTATAGCTAGGGCAGATGTTATTGATAGTACTACTATTGATACTACGTTAGAGGATCAAACAGATATTCAAGAACTTTACGGTGCACAGTTTATACCTTTTAGTTTTTCGTCTATTACTCCTGATAAAAGTTCTATTTTATTTTTTAATGCATTTTTAGATTCATATTCTGATAGTTTTCAAGGTACTTGGAACGGTACCCAATATATAGGAAGAGCAGAACAGTTCTACACATATCAAGGATTTGGTAGAGATATTAATTTTGCTTTTAAAGCCGCAGCTTTTAATAGAAATGATCTTAGACCTCTTTATAGAAAGTTAAATTTATTAGCAGGTACTACAGCACCTAGTTATTCTAAAGAAGGTAATTTTATGAGAGGTACGCTTACTAGAATTACTATCGGTGATCTACTTTATAGACAAAACGGGTATATTTCTGGAGTTGATTTATCGTGGAATACAACTTATCCTTGGGAAAAAGATTTTGAAACTTTAGATGGTCCAAACAGAAGGGTACCTCACTTATTGGATGTAAGCGTTAAATTTACTCCGATACACGACTTTAATGTTAAATCAGACTTAGACTTTAATGAAGGTGAAACTTATTTTGGAAGAAATTTAGAAAAAGATACAGCTACAACAGTAAACGAGTTAGGACCACCTTCAGGTATTCAACTACCAAATACATTACCAGTAGCTAGTGGTTTTCAACCTAGAGGATTTGTAGAAGTTGGAGAAGGTAATTTTGGAGGAGTGTTTAATCAAGGTGATTACGTAAATATAGATGATTTACCAGAAAGTGCTTTTGAAATAGGAGATTAATGAGATACGTAAGTACTAAAATAGTAAAAAACGATGAGGGTAGAAGGTACTACACCAACCCTATATATCCTGAAATACCAGAAACTGAAAACGATATTTACGTTATAACGACCGGTGTTGATAGATATGATACGTTAGCACAAAGATTTTATCAAGATAGTAGGTTATGGTGGATTATAGCATCAGCTAATAATTCAAAAACTGATAGTTTAGCTGTACAGCAAGGCATTCAACTGCGCATACCAGCAAATCCAGCTAATGCCATTAACCTATATGAAAATTTAAATGAAAATAGGTAATGTCAAATATTCCAGGATCTACATTTTATTCTGCAATTGACCAGATGGTAGCTAGCCAAATTAAGGTTAGAGAAAATATTACTTCATCAAATACCAAAACTGCAGAAGAACTTGCTGTGTTAAACCAAAACTCAGGTTGGGTAAGGGTTGTATCTGGCTGTAATGTTATAAGTAGTAAAGATCAAACTAAAAACTTTTCTGGTCCTTCCCAAAGGTTTATACTATTAGGAGGAAGCTCAATATCTGCAGCACAAGCTAATTTATTAACTCAACAAGGAGCTGGTGGTACTGCATTTGATGATGGCTCAAATACTAATCAATCTAGATCTGGAATAAATTTTGATCCTAAAGTCAGTTTTCCTAAATCTATGAAGGCTTATAACAACTATAATAATACCTATGGTTTAGGAATAAGACCTATGCCTGGTATTACTTCGTTTAGTTTATCTACTTATAATACTTTTGGTACTTTAAGATTAGCCGATATTTCGTTTGTAGTTTGGACTTTAGATGATTTAGAACAAGCTGAAAAATTATTTTTAAGACCAGGTTTTTCAGTCATAGTAGAATTTGGTCATTCTGTATTTTTTACTAATCCCAAAGAAGGTTCATCTCCTACTTTAAATACTATAGGTAATAATTTTCAACCTCTTGCAGACACAAATTTATTCCGTACTACATCAATATATAATGTAGAAACTAAAATCCAGGCATTGAGAGAGAAATCTAATGGTAATTATGACGGATTTTTTGGATTTGTAACCAATTTTAGTTATAGTTATAGACCTGATGGTGGGTATGACTGTACTATAAAAGTTTCATCAAAAGGTGTTATATTGGACGGGTTAGCAACTGGTGAATCTACCGATAGTGCTAGAATACCAGAACCTACATACACTGGTGCTGGGCCTGAATTAGCACCTGATATAATTGTTGATGATAACACGGATGCTAAACATATGAGTATTTTTCATACCATATTTAGAACTATATCAGAATTCATACCTAATTTCGAGAGTGATAATGCAGAAGATAGAAAACCAACCTTTAAAACTATTTTAGAAAAAACTGAGGATACACCACAAGCAGTTAAATTAGCAGTAGAGTTAGATACTGTAGATAAATGTCAAATTGTTTATGCCCGAGTAACTGACCCAGTTATTAATCAAGAAGACAATAAGGAAACGGTAGCTACAGAGTACCTTTCGTACATACCTTTAAAGTTTGTTCTTGATATAATTAACAAGTATTGCGGTATTTATAGGATAAAAGATACTGAAAGAGCAGTTGGATTATTACAATTCAACACAATAGGCGGTAATTTATTTAGAACATTTAAAAAACATTTTTCAACTGCACCTTCTAACGTTCATTTACCCAAAAAAGCACCTGAGTTAACTATAAAATTACTTGGTAGTGATCTGCCAGATAATACTAAATTTGGAATGACTGCAGATGCAGCAGATGTTGCAATGGGTGATTACGGTACAAACAACCCTCCAGATGATATTCCAAATGGTGAAAACGAAATTTTAAATATTTTTTTATCTACTAAAATTTTACTTTCTATAGCTGATCAAGTTTATGATAGTCCAGATATTAAAGATCTAACTTTAATTGATTTTATTAATGGAGTTCTTAAAACTATTAATACCTCGCTAAGTAATGTTTGTAATTTAACTTTGTATTATAATGAAGTATATGGGGAATTTGAAGTAGTAGATGCATACGGATCTAATAAAGTTGCAAATATTACCGAAATAAATCTTACTGGGTTAAAGTCTACAGTAAAAGATTTGTCAATTTCAAGTAGGTTAAGTTCTCAAACGGCAGCTCAAGTATCAATAGCAGCTCAAGGTTCAGTTGGTAACTATAAAGAAAATGTAAGAGCAATAAGACAATGGAATGCCGGTTCTATAGATAGATTCTTTCCTACTAAAACTACTAACCCCAATAACAATAAAGTAACACCTCAAGAAAATATCGGTACTAATTTAGTTTTACTACCTTATGCCGATAAACCTCAAGAAGTAGATGATTTAACTAAATTCTTTAAAACGCATCCTAAACTTGCTGCTGATATAAAAACATTTTTTCACGGTTTACTAAGTGGTGAGTTAGATACTCTTAAAGAAAAAAACTTACAACAATCATTGAGACAGGTAAATTTACTTCTTTATGAAATGGCTATGAATAATAAAGATGCCGAAAAAAATAGCACTGTAACGCATGAAATACCTATACCAGTAGAACTATCTTTTACTATGAAAGGCATCTCAGGTTTCAAAATAGGGCAAATATTTAAAATAAAACCAGGAGTACTACTTAAAAAATATAACAAATACGGGTATGTAATAACTGGAATAGACAATAAAGTAGATAATAACGAATGGACTACAGAAGTTTCAGCTCAATTTTTCGAATTAGATAATCTATAATGGCATACTTACCTAAAATAAAACAACTTGTAGGAGGAAAGATAAACGGTTTCCTTAAAGACCCTGCAACTGGTTTGAAATTTGCCGGTAGTTTTGTAAGAGACTTTAAAGGTAATTTTTTCAAAGGAAAATCTATTACTAGAAAATCTAAACCATTAGAATTTGTACCAGAAGGTTCAGTAAGTACCGATGAAGTATTTAGAAACGTAGAAGTTACCCCTACCAGTTCAGATTATTCAAAAGGTAGTTTTGTAAGATATTTTGCAAGAGATACTAGAGACGGTAAAGTTGTGGAATTGGATAAAATATCTTATCTTAAGATACAAAAAGAAAAAAAACTATACAGAAAAACTTTGAAAATTGAATGGTTTATAAAAGGTAACCCAGAGGATGAAATTATTAATGGTTATCTTTACCCTGGTGTAAAAGCTAAAAATATCGATGTAGCGAAAAAAGCAGAAAAACTTTTACCAGGACTTACAGTGCAACATCTTTCTAATTATTCAGAATTTGTTTCTCAAACAGATAAAAAAATACAAGAAAATTTATTTACTTCAGGAGGTGAATTTAAAATTAAAGGTACTAATGAAGTTTACGTAGGTAGTTATCACATACATCCTGATAAAGGTCCTATGGTTGGAGCTAAACATATAAGTACTCCTCATAAATATTTAGAAAAGATCGTAAATATAGTTACAGAACAACCTATAGAATCTGATACCGAAACTGAAGAAGCTGCTACTACTATTCCTACCGCTCCAATTATACAGGTAACTTCTACTCCACCACCAGCAGCAACAAGTAGGGGTACTGGATTTACTACAGGAGGCGGCGGAGGCGGCGGTGGAGGTTACTAACAAGTAGCAAAAGTTGGTAGTTTAGATTTATTTATCTATATTATAAAAAAGGTTATATAAGTGTTTTATATAGTAGAACAAGAAAGTAAACTTGAAAGTTTAGAACGTTTAGCTAGATTAGGGTTATATGTAGATGTGATATCTACCAATGATTTTTATCATCCTAAATTAACTTCAACAGTAGCAGTATACGTAAGATTATTAGGTTCCGAGTTTGGGTATATTATACCTATAAATCATGATGAAGGTCTTAACGTACCAAAAGAACGTGTCTCTCGCATTCTTTCTAAAGCAAACAAGATATATACATTAGATAAGAAAAAGTTACTCTATGACTTTAATATGCAGGGAGCAATTGATTTATCGTTATTATATTCAATGAATAAGTTCGAAAAGTTAGAATATTCAAGAGAAAATAACTTGATAAATACCATGTATAATAAACATAGTGGTATAGAGTCAATCAATAAACTTATACCTATTACTAAACTATATGAAAGTTGTGAAAAAGTTTATGAACAAGTTAGTAAAGTTATAGATTACGATATACCAGAAGGTTTTGATTTTTATAATACAACAGCTACTAATGTATTCTTTCTTATAGAACAAGCAGGTTTAGGTATTTACTATGATCAATTTAACGAAGTATTTAAACCTCGCAATCCTTTATATAACACTCAAGATAACTCAGTATTAACTTATTATAATTTATATAATGCAACTTCTAGACCTACTAATGCTTTTAATAGCGTTAATTTCGCTGCTATACCTAAAGGCGATCAATTTAGGAAATGTTTTCGGCCGACCGGGGACTATTTTGTTGAGTTGGATTTTGACGGCTATCACCTTCGTTTACTTTGTGAGCAAATTAATTATCCTTTATCAAACGAATCAGCTCATAAGCAGTTAGCAAAACAATATTTTAACAAAGAAGAAATAACAGATGAAGAATATAATAAAGCAAAACAGATTAACTTTCACGCAATTTACGGAAAGATACCAGAGAAATACGCTTTTCTCGAAGTGTTTACAAAAATCGATGAATTCATTAAAGGACTTTGG
>MDTA01137755.1_pt1 | contig 10842 bp, 11 predicted proteins | sample 811151 | NCBI WGS metagenome assembly MDTA01 (sample SAMN05326648, study PRJNA326480) | marine metagenome | isolation source: seawater | place: Indian Ocean: South | collected 2010 | reverse complement strand
TTTAACAACAAGCGTTTTATAAGCATTTATGTAATAATTGCAATAAATCATTTTACCTTAAAATATGCTAATAAATTGAGTATTAAGCCTGAAAAACCATGAAAAAAACAACCTTTTTAATTGTAGGAAAACACGCAGTTTTAGAAGCGCTAAAAAATCCAAGAAGGAAGATCGAAAGAGTTTTTTTGACTGAAGATGCCAAAAAAAAACTTAACAGAGAAAACCAAAATTTAAATTTATTCAAAAAAATAAATGTTTTTTTTAAATCTAAGAAAGAATTAGATAATTTGTGCGGTAGAGATGAAACTGCTCATCAAGGTTTAGTAGCAGAAGTTGAACAATTAGAAGAAATTACTCTTAAAGATTTTGTAATAGTCAATGAAAATAAAAATATTAACCTAATAGCTCTTGATGAAGTAACTGATCCAAGGAATATAGGATCAATAATAAGAAGTGCTGTAGCATTTAATATTGATGGTATTGTTGTTAAAGAAAGATCTTACCCATCCAAAAGCAAATTATTATATAAAAGTGCCAGTGGTGGTGCTGAGCATATAAAAATTTTCAAAGTTTCAAATATAAATACGGCTTTAAAATTTTTAAAAACTAAAGATTTTTGGGTTAGTGCTTTTGATAGTAAAGCTAATAAAGATTTTACAAAAAATAATTGGAAAGGAAAAAACGTGCTGCTTTTTGGATCAGAAGGATTGGGAATAAAAGCGAAAATATTGGATAACTCAGATTTTAAATTTAAAGTTAATATGAATAATAATATTGAAAGTCTTAATATATCTAATACAGTTTCAGTTGTTTGTCATCATATTTTTCAATCAATAAAGTAAAAAAATTTCCCAATTTTTTTATTAAATTAAATCCTGGTCATAAAATTTATTTAATACAAACGTATCCTTTAAAATTTATGAATTGAGAAACACTAGATATATCTTTAAAACCTGCTCTCTTCAAAAGTCCAATATTACCAAGATCTGAAAAAGGTTCTAAAACTCCTCTTAAAGATTTCTGTTTATTGAATATCTCTTTGATAGAAAAACCATTGCTCTCTTTATAATCATTATAAATCTGAGAAAAAATATCTTGGAATCTTGCGTCTGGTCCTCTAAATTTTTCAAACATAATAAACCCTCCGCCCCAATTTAGGGATTTGTAAATGTTATTAAGAAGATTTTGTCTTTTTTTTGGATTAATAAACTGTAAGGTATAATAAGAAATAATTAAATCAGATTTTAAAAATTTAACTTTAGTAATATCTTGTTTAGAGGTTTTAATATTTGATATTCTTTGCTTCTTAATATTTTTTTTACTTATTTTAATCATATCTTCTTCAATGTCATATCCAATAAATTTTACTTTTTTTTTATTAGTATATTTTGAGAGATTTATTAATAAATCTGAAGTTGAGCATCCCAAATCATAGCAGATGGACGTATCATTTAAAAAAAAATCTGATAGTTTTGTTATTAAATTATGGCCTTCTTTATAAAGCGGGACAGATTTATTTATATGAGAATAAAAGTTTTGCGCGACTTCACTTTTAAAGTTCCATGATCCTGTAGGTCTTAATATTTTTTTTTTCATGTAATTTTTGAATTATTTTTTTCTATTGTATTCAGTATTTATAATTCATCAATATTTTTATATATTAAACAATCTAATTTATTAATTTCAAAATCTTTTTTTACAGCTAAAAACAAAGTACCAAAACTAAGATCAAATAATATTCCCTCTAAATTAGCTTCAGTTACTTTGAGATACGAAATTTTTTTATGTTTAATAAAATTTGTCCCTTCATCGGTGTTAATGGTTCTAAAGGGCCCAATTGCATAACAATCAAATCCTAATTTAATGATATTCTTAATAATCATGTTTCTTGTGTACCCCGGAGAATATTTGTTAATATATGAAGGTGGATGGAGCTCTAATAAAACAAAATTTACTAAATTTATTAAGGTTTTATGGCCTCCTTTAATTAAAGGTCCCTCACTTCCATGCACATCTATTTTTAATATATTTGGCTCAATTTTATTTTCATAAACAACATTATCTAAAGTTTTTGATTTTACTAATTCTGGATTATCTAAAAAAGATTTCTTGGAGAGTGTATTTACTGAAGAGGACTTAATATACATTTCTTTTTCTCGATCAGATAAAACTTCGTTTATTATTTTGCAATTTAAAAAATTATTGAGACCAATAGATATTTTTAAATCTTTACAATAATCTTTGTTACTTTCAATGCCATAGACTGGATATTTATCATTTAAATATTTAGAGGCAAAAAAAGTAAAATAACCTTGATGAGCACCTATATCCATAAATATTGGTTTTTTTTCAATTTTAAAAATACTTTGCAAAATCTTTATAACAGGGTACTCGTAAATATATTCTCGTCCCCAATTTAGTTGTGGAATTCTACTTGCTGCTCTTGGAACCTCATCTGAAAATATATCTAAATTTCGACTATAGATATAATATGAAACATTATTAATTTCTAATTTATATTTATCTTTTTTTATATAATATTTTAATTCCGTTAAATTTTTTAAATCATTAAAAAATTTGATTAAGTATTTATAAATAAATTTAGGAATTATATTTAAAATTGCTCTATATATTAAATATATAAAGTTCAAAATTATTTTTAAAAATGATTTTAGCATTAGGATTTAAAATTATATTTACAAATGTTTAAAGTTATATAATAATAACTCTTTAACACCTATCACGTGCTTTTGCAATTTAGGTAAAATACTATTAGACTTGAAGGAGATTAATTTTTATCCTATATATTCTATATTTTCACAAGCCCTCATAGCTCAATTGGTAGAGCAATTGATTTGTAATCAATAGGTTCGCGGTTCGAGTCCGTGTGAGGGCACCGCTTATATTTTTAAAAAGAACTAATTATTTTATCAATTTTATCAATTTGACAAACTAACAATCCATTTTGTGGTGTAGTTGATTTAAACAAGGGTTTTAAATTAATTTGTTTGTGATTCAAATTTCTTAATCTTGAAATATTTTTAAATTCGTTACCGCCTAGAATTGGTTTAATTTCTAATACATTTGTTTTTTTTCTACAAAAAGCAAGCATCATCATGGCTGCTCCATATAAACCTATAATATACTTTGCGCTAGAAAATATTTTTATCTGTTCTTTAAAGGAGAAGTTTTCTGGCTTAATTATCTTGTATCCTTTTGATGCCAAATAATTCTTAATTTCTTCTTCATTTAGTAAAACTCTGTAATTTTTGAATTTTTCTAAATTATTTTTATCAATTATTTTGAGTTGATCTCTATCTATAAAAATTTTTTTATAATTCTTATAATTTGATTTATTTTTAAACTTTTTATTTAAATATTCAATTGACCATTTTTTTACTTTTGTTGGTAAATAATAGCATGGATGTGAGGTTGCAAAAATACAATCAGCTTTTAAGTGTTTAACTTTTTCACTGGAGATAATTTTATTTTTATTGATACCTAAAATTTTTAAAGAATCTATTTGATATCGATATTTGTAACTTGGAACATAGAACTTATCTATATCTTTTAGTTTAAATTTTTTTTCGTAAATACAAATTCGAGGAATTACATCGGTAAACCAATGAGTAAAATTATCTTTTGATGCACCGCCAGATAAAAGCGATAAGACTCTTCCATTAATTTTTTTTCTTAATTTTGGTGTTCCTATTTTAAGGGTAATATTATTTGAGAGCTTATCATTGAAACTATTAATCTTATCAAATTTATAGAATTGCATTGAAGCATTTATAATTTTATTTTTTTCACTTATAAAAGCTGTTGTATCGTTAGAGTCAGTAAATATTGAGCCATTGTTAATTTTGAATAATGTATAAATATTTTCATTAATCGCAATTTTAAATTTTTTAACTGAATTATCTGTAAAATTTTTTTTATAAAGTGATGGATAAGGATAAATAATTTTAAAAATAAAAATTATAATTTTTTTATATATGTTTTTAAAAAGGTCTTTTAATTTTTTATACATCAATTAAGTTTATTTTCTTAATTGTTCTAATTTAATTTTTTTTTGTAAACTACTTTTTTTATCATACATTAAATTAAATTTAATTTTATTGTGTGTTTTTATAGTGACCTTAATTGCGTTTCTAATTTCAACATTGTCGGCTACAGCACTAACCGGCCTTTTTTTTGGGTTTAAATTAGTGATAATGACCCTAGAGGATTCATTAACAATTTTCCCTTTCCATCTTCTTGGTCTAAAAGCACTTATAGGTGCGATTGATATTTTTTTAGAGTCCAGATTTAAAATTGGTCCATGAACTGACAAGTTATAAGCTGTGCTTCCTGCTGGTGTTGACACTAGTATTCCATCTGAAACTAACTTTTTAATAATATATTTTGAATTGTTTTTTACAGATAAATTTGCGGCTTGTCTGCTTTGTCTAAGAATTGAAACTTCATTTATAGCAAGGCTTTTTTTAATTCCTTTTTTTGATATAACTCTCATTTCTAAAGGTTTGATACTTATCACTTTAGCATTGTTTAGATTTTTAATTATGGAATTTCTCATAAATTTATTCATTAGAAAACCAAAATTTCCAGAGTTAATTCCGTAAAATATTTTTTTTTTATTATTATTTTTCTTTAAAATTTTTAACATAAATCCATCACCCCCAATAACAACAACGATGTTTGTTTTTTTAATAACTTGTTTTTTTAAAATTTCTAATAATTTTTTTTTAATCTTTTTAGATTTTAAATTATTATCTGAGATGATTTGTAGTTTGTTCATTTTAAATGGTGCCCTCGGCCAGACTCGAACTGGCACTCCCAAAAGGGCAAGGATTTTAAGTCCTTTGTGTCTACCAATTTCACCACGAGGGCACGTCTTTGTTTTTATTGTTATTGTTAGTATATTAATACACAAGAGTTTTAAAGAAGTAAAAAAAAATTATTTACCCTTTCTATTTACAGGTTTGCCTCACTTTACTTTATAAAATAAAACACTATAAATTTTAACAATGGCCTATAAAATATTTACAGGAATTTTAATTGTTTTATTTATTGCTGTATCAGTAACTTTATATAAAACTGATAAAAAGTATTCTAAGTTAAAGGTTGAGATACAAAAGAAGCAAAATCTAATAAGTGATCAATTAATATACATAAACAAAAACAATATTTTACATGAATTAGGTATCAAAAAAAAATCAGAAAAAATTAAATTTTCAAAAATATCCTCTAAAAATATAAATATTTTTAAACAAGAAACATTATTCAATATCTTTAAAAATCAAAATCAATTAGTACGGGGAATAAATAATTTTTTTCCAGGTAGTGCTTATTTAGATACCTATAAAGATAAACTTTTCTTAGTTTCAGCTACTGGAATTTTGGGATATGCGCCTTTAAAAAATGAAAATACAATAATCTTCAATCAAATTAAAAACAATATTGAAGAATTCTTGTCATTCAAAGAGATTAATAAAGGTAACTGGTTTTCAGTGAAAGATATACTTTTGCTCAATAATAAAGTTTTCGTATCTTATACTAACGAACAAAAAAAAGATTGCTGGAATACATCAATAATTTTTGCTGAATATAATTTAGATTACCTAAATTTTAAAAACTTTTTTGAACCAAACAATTGCGTTAAATCAGAGGGAAATCCTGATAACGAGTTTAATGCGCATCAATCTGGAGGAAAATTATTCGGATATGATAATGATAATATTTTACTTACGCTAGGGGATTTTCGGTTAAGAAAATTAGCTCAAGATAATGGAACGCCTCTTGGTAAAATTATTAAAATAAATATTGATAATCTTAATTATAAAATAATTTCTAAAGGTCATAGGAATCCACAAGGCTTGGTGTTTGACAAGGATAATGATTTGATAATTTCTACTGAACACGGTCCCTATGGAGGTGATGAAATAAATTTAAATTTAAAACCAAAAGACAGTGTAAAAAATTTTGGATGGCCAATAGCTTCTTATGGAGAACATTACGGAGGTAAAGACTCTGAAGAAAATAAATTAAAATACAAAAAATATCCTCTTTACAAATCACACAGTGATCATGGTTTTACTGAACCCATAAAATATTTTGTTCCTTCAATTGGAATTTCACAAATAATTAAATTAAATAAAAGTAATTTTATAGTATCTTCGCTTAAAGATAAATCTATCTACACATTTTATTTAAATAAAAAAAATGAAGTTGAAAATTTTAATAGAATTGAAATTGGTGAGAGAATTAGAGATATGCTTTATATAAAAAAAACAAACCAAGTTCTTCTATTTTTAGAAGATACTGCAAGTATAGGTATATTTTCAATTGATTAAAAAAATAAATATTTCTAAAATTCTTATTTATAATTCTGGAGGAGGATTAGGTGACTCTATTCAAATAATTCCCTTAATATTAAGTTTAAAAAATCATTACAGAAAATCTAAAATTTTTTATCTTGGAGCTCATTCAAATCATTTTGATAATAAATTAAAAGAATACAACATTAAAGTTGAAACGCTTGATTTGAAATTAAAATATTTTGGATTTAGGTGGTGGCATTTATTATTAGTTAAAAAGAATTTTAATAAAATAAGTGACTCTAAATTTGACTTAATTATCGATCTTCAGTCAAAATTTAGAAACTCTTTAATATTAAAAAGAATTCCTCATATTCAATTTTTTTCAACAACTTTTAATAATTTCTTCTCCTCAAAAAAAATTAAATTTAACTCTAAAAATTATATCGAAAATCTTAATTTATTTTTAGAAGAGAAAATAAAAACTATTAGTTTTAATTGTAATAAATTGCCAAAAAATTTGATAGCTGAGGCTAAACGTTTATTGCCAAAAAATAATTATATCGGCTTTTCAATTACCCAAGGAAATGAGTATAGAAAAAAAAGTTGGTCAATTTATAAATTTATTTCTTTAGCAAACAAATCTTTAATTAAAAATAAAACTCCAGTATTTTTTATTGAAAAAAATCAAGAACATATTATTGAAAAAATTAAAAACCAGGTTCCTTCTGCTTTGTTTCCTGAGACTAAATCTAATTTATCTTGCCCAGCTTTAGTAACAGCATTGTCGTCTAGACTTGATCAGGCAGTTTCAATTGATAATGGTGTAATGCATATGATGTCACTTGCAGAAATTCCAATGATAGTCTTGTTTGGGCCAACAAACTCTGAGAAGTTTGCACCTAAGAACAATTACACCAAAATATTAGATAGTAAAAAAATTCATAAAACTTCCGATATAGAATCTATTTCTGTAGAGGAGGTCTATAATTTAATTTAAATTTTTAAAATTTTAATTTTTTTTAATTTAATTAATTTTATTAAATCTTTATTAACACTTTTTAGTTTTGAAATAGAGTTTGAACGAGTTACTATTGATACACCAATTTTTCCTAATCTAAAAAAAGGATAACTTCCTATTTCTACATACTTTTTATATTTATTTTGTATCATACCTAATTGCTTCGCAATGTTACTTTCCACCGTATAAAGATTGATTGTTTTGCTATAAATTTTAGATCCTTTAATTAAATATCTTTTACAATTTTCTATCATTGAATTTAAAATTGATGGTACCCCAGGTAATGAAAATACATTTTTAGTAACAAATCCTGGTGCAGCACTAGATGGGTTATAAATTAATTTAGAACCTCTTGGCATTTTAGCCATTTTTTTTCTTCCATCATTAAATTTTTTTTTACCATAATATTTTTCTAAAATTTTATAAGCCTCATGATGATATTCGTATTTTACCTTAAATGCCTTTGATATTGATTGGGCAGTAATATCATCATGAGTAGGTCCTATTCCTCCCGTTGTAAAAACATATTTGTAGTTTTTTGATAAATTTAAAATATTACTTACAATTTTTTTTTCTATGTCTGGGATTACTCTAACCTCGTTGACAGAAATACCGCATTTTGAATTCAACCATTTAGACAAAAATGCAATATTTTTATCTTGGGTACGGCCTGATAGTATTTCATTCCCAATAATTAAAATTGCTGCATTTACTTTTTTAATTTTTTTGTTCATAGAGATTATAATTATATATGAAATTTAAAAATAAATTAATATCAGGAGTGTTTATTAAAAGATATAAACGTTTTTTCGTTGATGTAGGAATAAAAAATCAAATTTTAACAGCTCATTGTCCAAATACTGGGTCTATGATGGGTCTTTTAAAAAAGGGAAATAAAGTTTGGTTAAGTAGGTCAGATAATCCAAAACGAAAATTAAAATATACACTAGAAATAATTGAGGATAACAAATCAAAAGTTGGAGTAAATACCCATCTAACAAATAAAATTGTACTAAATGCACTTCAAGAAAAATTGATTAAAGAATTTAACGATATTATTGAAATTAAACTAGAAACTAAATTTGGAAATAATACTAGATTTGATTTTCTTGTTTTAAACAAGAAGGAAAAAATCTTTATAGAGGTAAAAAATGTGACTCTCTCCAGAAAAAAAGGACTGGCTGAGTTTCCTGATGCTATAACGGTAAGAGGGTTGAAACATATAGACGAACTTATAAAAGCTAGTAAAAAAAATTATAAAATTTTTCTTCTTTTTGTTGTTCAAAGAGAGGATTGTAAATATTTTTCAATTGCAAAGGATATAGACAGCAAATATGCAGAAGCTTTAAATAAAGCTGTTAAAAAAAAACTAAATATTCTTTGCTATGATTGTAAATTTTCTGCAAAAGGAATAAAACTCAATAATAAAATTGTTATTAAAAAATGATTAGTGATTTTAAGGAAGCATTTGAAAAAACTAGAATAGCTGGTTCAATAGCAGCTGGGGCATTAGATCAAATAAGTGTGATTATCAAACCAGGAATTTCTACAAATGAAATTGATAGAGTTTGTTATAATTTTTTAAATGATCATAAAGCATTCTCTGCACCATTATTTTACAGAGGATTTCCAAAATCTTGCTGTACTTCAACCAATCACATTGTATGTCATGGGGTGCCCTCAGATAAAATTTTAAAAGATGGCGATATTATTAATGTTGACGTTACTGCTTATAAAGATGGATGGCATGGAGACACTAGTCGAATGTTTAAAGTTGGTAATATTTCAATCAAAGCTGAAAAATTAATCGACACAACATATGAAGCCATGATGAAGGCGATAAGCATTGTCAAAGATGGAATTCATTTAGGAGATATTGGCTCCACAATTCAAACACATGTTGAAGCTCAAGGGTTTTCAGTTGTTCAAGATTTTTGTGGTCATGGCATTGGTCAAAAATTTCATGAAGAGCCTAATATTCTTCACTACGGAGATAAAGGGACTGGAGAAAAACTTAAAGAAGGAATGATTTTTACTATTGAGCCAATGATTAACGCTGGGAAATATGAAACTAGAACGCTTAATGATGGTTGGACTGCAGTAACAAAAGATAAATCTTTATCTGCACAATTTGAACATACAATAGGTGTAACTAAAGAAGGTTATGAAATTTTTACAAAATCAAAAAAAGAAATTTAATTTATATGATTGATAGATATTCTAGAAAAGAAATTAAGAACATTTGGGATGATTACAATAGATACTCCATTTGGTTACAAATTGAATTAGCATCAGCCGAGGCAATGGAAAAATTAAATTTAATTCCAAAAGGTGTTGCAAAAAAAGTAAAATCAAAAGCAAAGATAAATCCAAAAAGAATTTTACAAATAGAACAAAAAGTAAAACATGATATTATAGCATTTTTGACTTCAATAACTGAAAAAGCAGGTAAAGAGTCTAGATATTTACATAAGGGAATGACATCTTCTGATGTTTTGGATACTTGTTTTAATCTTCAACTAAAACAGTCAGGTGAAATATTGTTAAAAGATATAAACCAACTTCTCAAATCAATAAAAAAACAAGCTATTAAACATAAATTCACTTTGTGCATTGGAAGAAGTCATGGAATTCATGCTGAACCAATAACCTTTGGATTAAAGATGTTATCTTTCTATCAAGAATTCTTGAGAAATAAAAATCGTTTAGAAAACTCAATTAAAGAAATATCAACTTGCGCTATATCAGGGGCTGTAGGTACATTCGCAAATATTGATCCAAGAGTTGAAGTTTATGTAGCAAAAAAATTAAAACTTAGTGTAGAACCTATTTCAACACAAATAATTCCTCGAGATAGGCACGCTCAATATTTTTCTACTTTAGGAATTATTGCAAGCTCAATAGAAAGATTGGCTGTAGAGATTAGGCATCTTCAAAGGACTGAAGTTTTGGAAGTAGAAGAGTTTTTTGGAAGTAAACAAAAAGGCTCTTCAGCAATGCCACACAAAAAAAATCCAATTTTAAGTGAAAACCTTACTGGTTTAGCAAGATTAATAAGATCATACGTAACACCGGCGCTAGAAAATATTGCTCTTTGGCATGAAAGAGATATCTCTCATTCTGCTGTAGAGAGGAATATTGGACCAGATGCGACGATTGCGCTAGATTTTGCACTCAATAGATTGAGCAATGTTGTAAAAAATTTAAATATCTATCCAGAAAAAATGAAAAAAAATTTAGACATAACTCAGGGTATATTTTTTTCACAAAGAGTTTTATTAGAGTTAACTAATGCAGGCTTTACCCGAGAAGAATCTTATAAAATTGTTCAAAAAAATGCGATGCAAGCATGGAAAGAAAATTCCTCATTTTATGACAAAATAATAGCTGACAAAAAAATTATAAATAAAATACCTGTTAATAAACTAAAAAAACTATTTGATTTTAGTTACCATACAAAAAAAATTAATATAATTTTTAAAAGAAGTCTAAAAAAATAATCAA
>MDTA01046693.1_pt1 | contig 10842 bp, 12 predicted proteins | sample 811151 | NCBI WGS metagenome assembly MDTA01 (sample SAMN05326648, study PRJNA326480) | marine metagenome | isolation source: seawater | place: Indian Ocean: South | collected 2010 | reverse complement strand
GGTGGAATTAATAATAGAAATTATAAAAGTTTAATTAAACTTGGCGTAAATTATCTTGCAATATCTAGTTTTATTTGGAATAACCCTCGCTTAAAACCTAAAAAAGCTATTAGAGAATTTAAAATAAAATGAAAATACAAGGAAACGAAATTAAACCAGGAATGATAATTGAGTTTAATAATGATCATTGGACAGTACTTAAAGCTCAGCATGTGAAACCAGGAAAAGGTGGGGCTTTTAATCAACTTGAGTTAAAAAGTTTAACCAAAGGAACTAAACTGCATCAGAGATTTAGATCAAGCGAGAATGTTGAAAGATCACAGTTAGAAGAAAAAAAATTTAATTTTTTATATTCAGATGCTGGTGAAAGCTTCTTTATGGAGCCAAAAACATTTGAACAAATTTCATTGTCTTCAAGTCTTTTAGGAGAAAAGTCAAAGTTACTTACAGAAAATCTTGAGGTAATTATATCTTTTCTTGAAGAAAAACCTTTGTCTGTAGATTTACCAAATAATATAGAGTGTATTATTGAAACTACTGAAGGAGTAGTAAAAGGACAAACAGCGGCCTCTTCTTATAAGCCTGCAAAATTAAAAAATGGAATAAATATAATGGTACCGCCATTTGTAGAAGAGGGGGACAAAATTATTTTAGATACTAGAAGTTTGGAATACGTCAAAAAAGTGAATTAATGAAAATTAACTCTCCACAATTCAATCTAATGTACAAAGCTTGTATGAAAGCTTCTAAAACTTTAGTACGAGACTTTGGAGAAATTGAAAAGCTACAAGTGTCCGAAAAAGGTCCAGGAGACTTTGTAACAGCTTCAGATAAAAGGGTAGAAAAAATAATAATAGGTGAACTTGAAAAGACTGAATATTCCTTTTTAAGTGAAGAGGCAGGAGTAATTGAAGGAAAAAATAAAGATAAAAGATGGATTATTGATCCTATAGACGGTACTTTTAACTTTTTAAATGGTTTGCCTCATTTTGCTATTTCAGTTGCATATGAAGAGAAGTCAGAAATAGTCTCGGGTATAATTTTTGATCCTATAAAAAATGAGATGTACTTTGCTGAAAAAGGTAATGGTGCATATCTGAATAACACTAGAATTAGAGTCTCAAACAAATCTGATTTTAAAGCTTCATGCCTCGTATCCGGCGGACCAAAATTTACTAGCAAATCAAGAGATGCAATTTTGGAAGAATATAAAAAAATATCAATGGAGGTACGTGGTAACATAAGAAAATCTGGAAGTGCTGCATTAGACCTCGCGTATGTAGCAGCAGGCAGATATGACGGATATTGGCAAAGAGAACTCAACTATTGGGATATAGCCGCAGGTATTATTTTGGTTAAAGAATCTGGGGGATTTATAGAAAATTTGAGCGGGAAAAGTTTTGGTGAAAAAAAGATTGACTTAGTAGCATCTAATTCGAAAATACATAAGGAATTGAGTAATTTTCTTTAAAAAATTATTGAGCAATTTAAAATATTAATATAATAGTTTTCATATGAAAAAAAAAATTCATCCAAATTATCATAAAATTAAGGTAGTTATGACCGACGGATCAAGTTTTGAAACAAAGTCTACATGGGGAAAAGAAGGGGATACTTTAAAACTTGATATTGATCCTATATCCCATTCTGCTTGGACAGGTGGTAGTCAAAAGATTTTAGATAAAGGTAGAGTAAGTAAGTACAACAAAAAATTTAGCAATTTAAGAAAAGCAAAAAACTAAGTTTATGACTGATGCACCTTTCATGCCAAAAGCTACTGCGGTTTGGCTAGTTGAAAATACAACTCTTAGCTTCAAGCAAATTGCAAACTTTTGTAATTTGCATGAATTAGAAGTCAAAGGTATAGCTGATGGAGATGTGGCAAAAGGAATTAAGGCTTACAATCCCATTCTTGCTGGCCAGCTCACTCGTGAAGAAGTTGACCTAAGTTCAAAAGATCACAACAGACCCCTTATCTTAAATAAAAAAAAAGAAGATGTAGTTGTGTCTAAGGGAAGGAAAAAAGTTAAATATACTCCAATCTCAAAAAGAAAAGATAGACCAGACTCTGTATTGTGGCTTTTAAAAAATTTTCCTCAACTCTCTGATGGACAGGTTGCTAAACTTGTGGGAAGCACAAAGGGCACGGTGGCTTTAATTAGAAATAGAACTTTTTGGAATTTTTCTAATCTTACAGCTAGAGACCCTGTTATCTTGGGTTTGTGCACTCAGGTTAATTTTGAAAAAGCTATTGGAAAAGCTAATAGAAAAAAAGAGAGAGAGAAAAAATTAAAAGAAAAACAAGCTAAAGCTTTAGAGAAAGCTAAATTGGAAGAAAACAAAATTGAGGAAAATCAGAATGAGCAAAGTCAATAAAAATCCAACCGTAGGTATAATCATGGGTAGTAAATCTGATTGGAAAGGAGTTATGGAACACTGTAGCGAGATTTTAAAAGAATTCGGAATTAATCAAGATGTAAGAGTCATATCTGCTCACAGAACTCCAAAAAGATTAGAAAAATTTATTTCTGAAGCCGAAAAAAAAGATTACGAAGTAATTATTGCTGCAGCTGGAGGAGCGGCACATTTAGCAGGAGTCACTGCAGCTTTAACAACTATACCTGTTCTGGGTGTACCAATGCCGAGTGTAACAAATGGTGTAGACAGCCTTTACTCGACTGTACAGATGCCAGCTGGTGTTCCAGTTGCAACTTTAGCTATAGGAAAAGCAGGTGCTAAAAACTCTGCATTGTTTGCCGTTGCTATTTTAAGTCGTAAATATCCTCAAATTTCTCAAAAATTAAAAAAATATAGATCAGAATTTGAAAACAATATTCCAAAAAGACCATATTAAATCCAATATAGACAAATTCAATTTTGCATGTTAACTACTCCGTCAGTTTGTATTTAAAAAAGGAGGATTTATTAAAATAGACGTAAAAGATAACAATGTAGAACAAGCTATAAGAGTTCTGAAAAGAAAACTTCAAAAAGAAGGTTTTTTCAAAATTATGAAAATGAAAAGTAATTACGAAAAGCCATCTGAAAAGAAAAAAAGAATTGGACTCGAGAACATTAAGAGATTAAAAAAATTTCAACGTTTAAGAAATAGATTTTAACCACTAAAATTTTAGGAGTTCAGGTTATGCCTTGGGGCAGAGTAAAATGGTTTGATGCAAAAAAAGGGTATGGATTTTTGACCGTTGAGGACAGCGAAAGAGATGTCTTTTTACATGTTACAGACTTAGAAAAATCTAAATTTAGAAAGATAAGAGAAAATCAAAAAATTCAATTTGAAATAAAAGAGGAACAAGGTAAGCTTAAAGCCATAAACTTAAAAAGTAAAAAAGCTTAACAATTTATTATCGCGGGGTGGAGCAGTCTGGTAGCTCGTCAGGCTCATAACCTGAAGGTCGAAGGTTCAAATCCTTCCCCCGCAACCAACAATACCAAAACTTTTTTATTTTAAGATACGTAAAGAAAGTTTTCCTGACACACGCCTGACACAACTTGAAGTGATTTTTTTACTTATTTTTATTTCTAAACAAGAAAAATAATGTAGTTACTAAAAAGAGTTCTATTAGTAAATATGTTACGTTTATTTGGTAGCGACTTTCTAAACCAGTTATAAAATTCCAGCCCATAAACTCTTGAACTACACCTTGATAAACACGATCCATTGGTGGAAACAAGACAATTAAAACTAATGCTAATGCATAAACTTTTTTAGGTTCACTTAATATTTTTTTGACAATTTTTTTAATTAATCCAAAAATATCGTCAAAAATATCATCCGAAACCTTTTTCATAATTGTCTTCCTTTTACTTTTTAAAAACTTAAAAACTCTATACCAAAAATAAATAATAATAATTAAAAATATTAATGGAATGAATTGTGCAAGATCATTCATAATCTAAAGTCGATTTTGCCACCTTTTTTCTAGTATGTCCACTGACACATCCCTGACACAACGTTAAGTAAACCCTGAAATTTACTAAGCTTTTTTAAATTTATAATATAAAGAATTAACTAAAAAAGTACTGTAAACAAAAAATAAAGTAGAAACTAAAGTATTTTTAAAGAAAGGTATTGCATAAAAATAACACTTTATCAAACCGTCAAAATTTTTATCATAGGCAACATTATTTATTCCGTGAGATCCTAAAAACCAAACTCCAAAATTAGATATTAAAAAGAAAACAATTGAACCAGTGAAACTTGCCACTAATAAATTCTTAAAATTTAATTTAGCTTTAAATTTGAAAAATATTAAAATTATTAAGATTAAACTTATATATACAAAAATTATATTTACATAGAAACCTATAAATAAGTCAGTAATTAACATTGAAGTTATTAGTACTGATATTGAAATCTTGAGGTTTTTAAATAAAAAACTACTCATTATTGCTGCCGCAATAACTGGAGTAAAATTAGGAGGGTGCGGGATTAATCTAGCAAAAATTAAAATTAAAATTAAATTAATTGTAAACTTATGTTTTTTTAAAATTTTTAACATATCTTAATTATTTATCATTATCATGTTACTTTTAAACTTAATATGCTTTTCTTACTCCAAAATTAAAGGATCTTTCAATCTGAGAATAATCTTTGGCCGTCTCATATTTTTCATTTGTTAAATTATTTATTACAAAAAACATATCTAAAGTATTAAATAATTTATAATTTAAAGATAAGTCGTTTATTAAATACTCATTAAGTCTTTCATCATTAAAAGTTCTATTTCCATTACCATAATCTCTGGCTTTGTCAGACCACTTTGTGTTTAATGTTAAATTAAGATACTTGTATTTAGGAATTTTAAAATTTGTGGACAAATTAATCACATTTCTTGGAACTCTTACCAATTGAGCATTGGTGTAACTATGATTTTTATTAGGATCATCTTGCTCAGCTCCATCATAAGATGAAGTATACGTATAATTTAAATCAAAACTTAATGAATCATTCGTTTTCCATTTTGACAAAAATTCTAAACCCTCTGTTTTAACAGTTCCAGGATGATTGCCAGCATCCCAGCCTGAAGCTGACCATCCCTCCAAAACATCTGAATATTTTAAATTGAAATAAGATATATCCAGATTAAGACCTATTTCTGAAAAAGTTTTTTCAAATCCCAGATCGTAACTTCGACTATTTTCTGCTTTTTCATTTCCGTCATAACCAGATGAAGAGTAAAAATAAAATTCATACAAGGATGGATATCTAAAACCCGTTCCATAAGATCCTTTTAATTTTGTTGTGCTATCATTAAAAATATATGCCAAGGTAGCGCGATGTGAATCTTCATTTCCTGCTAGAGAATGATTATCGAATCTAGATCCGAAGGTTCCAAATATATTTTTTGCAAACCTTCTCTGAAAATCAAAGTATTTTGATGTTACATAAACGTCTCTATACTTTATGCCAGATAAATCTTTATTATAACCTATTGAGTCATCCTCTCTTTCTAATCCAAACACTACACTGTTGTCTAAATTAAAATTATAATTTCCTTGATAAAGAAAAGCGTATCTATCTCCATAATAATTATCCTGTGCTGTATTTTTACTATTAACAGCAGCACCATAAATTCTTTTTATGTATGTGTTGGCTACAGTGAATTTATTTGTAAACTTTTCTGTAGTGTTGTGAAGCATACTAATATTAGCCGATGACTCTACTGCATCGACTTCTTCACTATGGTCTCGATTGGGTGAGCATCCAAATGCATTAGAAACACAAACTGCATCATATTGAAGATATGTTTCAGAAATTCTATAATTGCTCTCCATATTTAATTTTTCAGAAATTTTATAATTATAATTAGCTATTAATCCATTGTTTCTATATCTATCTTTCTCATCATTATGTGTCATTTGAGAAATGCCATCAGTTTGAAACCTTTGAACACCCAAAAAATAATTTTTATAATCATCTCCACCTGAAATTGAAGTAGATAGATTATGGGTTCCATTTGAGCCTGTTGAATAATTCAAATCTTTATCTAAACCTGTTTTACCTTTTTTAGTTGTTATGTGTATTGTTCCACCAATTGCTCCGCTTCCATATAATGAACTTTGATTACCCTTCAAGATTTCAACTCTAGAAATTTGTGATGTCAGTATATGATTAAAATCATAGTCGTTCGATACACTAGAAGGATCAGACATTTTCACACCGTCGATATATACAGTGGAATATCTTTTGGGCAAACCTCTTAGCTGTATCGCAGAGGCTGTTCCATGGCCTCCACTCTGAAAGAAATTAGTGCTAGGTGTATTCTTTGATAAAATATCACCAAGAAAAAATTCGTTGGAATTTTTAAAAAATTTCTCATCTAAAATTGTAACAGAGGTTCCAACTGTCGACAAAGATTGAACTTTTTTGCTTGGAGCTATAACAATTACTGGAATATCTTTCGCAATTATATTCTTAGTGGAAAAAAATAAAATAGTTAATATAATTAATATTTTTTTATACATCATTTAAAATTTTGTTTATAATTTTTTTTTTTTCAATATTATAAGGTTTATAACACAGAATTTTATCGGAATATTGTTTAGAAATTTTCAACCACTTTTTATTAGAATATTTCATCACTTTATTCAAAAGTTTTTCAAAATCTTGATAATTATTTGAATTAGTCCAAAAAGGTCCTCTCTTATTAAATTTTCCACTTGCGCCTTTCTCTGGAAAACATTCATAAAAAACCGCGCATTTAATTCCCTTTGCAATCGCTTGAAACCCCAATGTTGAATGAGCAAATACAATCATTTGTTGGTTGTTTAAATTGTTATAAGTTTTGTTTGTACTAATTCTAGGCAAGAAGGTCCAATTTCCATCCCCGAAATAATTTCTGTAAAAAATTTCTCCCTTCTCATGGTTTTTTCCTTGTCTTCCAGCTAAAGATATCTTTATTTTTCTTTTTTCACAAAATCTACGCAGGTGTTTAAATAATATTTTATCTTGTATCAATGCTCTCTCATAGTAAGCACTTGATATAAACATAATTGAATTAATTTTTTTATATACTTTTCTATTTCTAATAACAAAATGATTATTTTTTGTGTTGCCCAAAAGATGAATTTTGCCATTAATTAATTTTGACATTTTCTTTTTATCATTTTCACCAAACAAAAACATATGATCTACTTTTGGCATTTTATTCGTAATTTTTTTGTAATTTTTTAAATTTCCAAAAAACAACTCTTGTTTATAGCTATCCTCTACTTTTGACATCCCATTCTGATCAGTTATGAATGTGGGCCCTTTGATGATTTCTTTAAGTTTATAAAAAGCAGGATTGTTATCAATCGCAGTGTAAACTATTTTAGGATCAACAAGCTCAATGTATATTTTTTTATAATTCTCTGTAACTTTACTAAATTTTAAAGATTTTAATGCTAAAAGAAAAACATAGATGTTAAAACTCTCGTATCTAACATCTAAAACCTCGCAATCTCTTTTTTTAAAAAGATATTTTGAATACTGTTCGCTTTGTCTATCATAAATAAGCACCTTATTTTTCTTTGGCTTGGTAAAAATCCATTTAGCTCGGATAACATCAAATATTGAGCCTGAGTAACTGACTTTATTAGAGATGTAATTAAATTGCATAGTTAATTTATAATTACTAACATAAAAGATTTATTGTGTTTAATTATCTTAATTTGTATACTATTTAACAAAATATTATTAAAATATTTAGTTAAAATATCAACTTAATATATTGTTAAAAAAAATTTACTTATGATTAAATCTCCATTCTCATCTAGGCAGCCTAAAGATTTTAGAATTTTAATGCTTTATCCAAATCTACACATGAGTGCATTAATGCCTCAAGTAATAGGTATTTTTACAGCGCTATTTAAAAGAGCAGGATACACTATCGATCTTTTTGATTGCACATATTACGAAGATATTGACGTAATAAATTTAGGAAAAAACGCTAATGAAGAAAGAGTGAAAAACAGAAATGCAAGAGCTTACTCTAACAACGAATGGGAAAAAAAAGGTACAAAAACCAAATGGGGAATAGAAAAAGATTTTGTAAAAAAAGTTCAAGATTTTAAGCCAGATTTAATTTTAGTATCTGTTTTAGAAAGTACATATTTTCTTGCTATGAAGTTATTAGAAAGCGTCCCATCTAAAGACAGAAAATATAAAACATTGTTCGGAGGAGTGTTTGCTACTTTCGCATCTGAAAAATTAATTAAAAATGATTTAGTTGACTATGTTTGCAGAGGTGAAGGTGAAGATGCAGTAATGGAAATGTGTCAAAGGTTGTGTAACGGCGCAAGAATTGATGATATTAAAAATTTTACCTTAAAAGATGATGGAAGAGTTATTAACAATCCTTTACGTGCTGCCGTAGATTTGAATACAGTTCCAATCCCAGATTGGGACTTATTTGATCCAACAAGTATATATAGACCTATGCAAGGAAAAATTTGGAGAGCGGTTGGATTAGAAACTCAAAGAGGGTGTCCTTACACTTGTACTTACTGTAATTCACCATCAAATAATGTAATTTATAAAGATGCTGGTCAAAGAATTTTTCATAGAAAAAAATCTGTTAAAAGAATTAAAGAAGAATTGGATTTTTTAGTAAAAAAATATAATCCTGACTTAATCTATATGGTGGTGGACACTTTTTTAGCAATGTCTCACAAGGAATGGGACGAGTTTAAAGAATTATATATGGATTATAAAATTCCTTTTTGGATGAATACTATAGCAGAAACAATTACCCCAAAAAGAGCTCAGGATCTTGAAGATATGAATTTATTAAGAATGAACGTTGGTATAGAACATGGAAACTACGAGTACAGAAAAAAATACTTAAAAAGAAATGTTACCAATGAACTTCAAATTAAAGCTTTTGAAATGTTGGCGGATAAAAAATACACAGCTTGTGCTAATAGTATTATTGGAATGCCTGATGAAACTAGAGAATTAATATTTGATACGATAAAATTTGTAAGACAGTTACCGAAAAATATAGATGCAACAGGTGCATTTATTTTTGCTCCATATCATGGAACACCCTTAAGAGAACTTGCAATACAAAAAGGCTATGTAAAAGCTGACTCCATTGCTTCTATTTCTAACACTGCACATGAAAGTATGTTAACGATGCCTACAATATCAAAACAAGAAATTTCAGGAATTGAGAGAGTTTATAGTTTTTATATTAAATTTCCTGAAAGTAGATGGGATGACATAAAAATTGCAGAAAAGTTCGACGATGAAGGAAATGCTATGTTTAAGAAGTTAGGGGAAGAATTCGACAGAAATGAAGGTTTCTCAAAATCAATAGATCTTCACGATAGAGCTTAAATTTTTAATTTTGACTTTTTACTATCAATTAAAAATCCCTTCACAGTATCGATGTTATATTAAAAAAAAATAATTTTAAAAAAGTAAAACAATTAAATCTTAGATTGATCTGTATATATAAGCATGCTTAGTAATTTTAAAAAAAATGTTTATTCTCAAAACGGTGAGGATGGAATTTTGCAAGAGCTTTTAAGAAAAATAAATTTAGAAAAAAATGGGTGGTGCTGTGAGTTTGGAGCTTGGGATGGAAAAAATGGCAGTAATACATTTAATTTGGTAAAAAACTTCAATTTTAATGCGATATATATAGAAAATGATGAAAAAAAATTTAAAGATTTAAAAAAGACCGCGAAAGAATATCCTAAGATATTAGCTATAAATAAAACTATTGAGAGATATACACATTCAAATAATTCTTTAACAAAAGTTTTAGAACAAACAAAAATTCCAATCGATTTTGAGGTTCTTTCAATTGATATTGACTCTTATGACTTAGATGTTTGGGAAACTTTAGAAAAATATTATCCTAAAATAGTTGTTATAGAAGTAAATAGTTCAATTAAACCAGGAATAATTCAGCGTCACAACGAAAATAATCAGGGAAACAGTTTTTCAGCAACAGTAAATGTTGGGAAGAAAAAAGGCTATATTCTTGTATGCCATACTGGAAATTGTATTTTTTTAAGAGATGATCTTAAAAATAAAATAAATTACGACAAAGATTTATTAAATAATCCAAATGTTTTGTTTGATAAATCATGGTTAAACAAGAAAGATAGTTTTTTTAAATATTTATTAAAAAAATTATTGCCTACTTTTCTGATAAATATTTTAAAAAAATTAAAATAAAATTTTCTAATTAAGATATTTAGTTATTTTTTATTGGCTAATTCTTTATAAATATTATTTACTCTATATACTTCCCTAGAAATATTAAAATAGCCTTCATACTGAATCTGCTCTGGAGTAACATCAAAATGATAGTGACCAGCATCTTTATCATGATTGTAGGAGTGAAAATGCGTGTGTTCACCCGACTCTCTCAAATTTAATTTTCCGCCTGATGGATCGCCTGTCCATAGAACTGAATAACACTGGAGTTCGGATCCAACTGGTTCATAAAATTGTAAAAAATCCTTTGTGCATTTCATTAATTTTTTATCATAGTAGTCGATTTTTATATCTTTGTAGTCAGGTTGAACGTGACTTTTAATTTTTCCATTTATAATTCTAAATAGTCCGCCTAAAGATACGTGTTTATTTTCATTAATTTTTAAATGTTTGATTAAAGCTGTTCTCATTGATTGAGGCAAAGAAGCCTGTTTCCCAGTTCTTATATTAATTTTAATCATTATTACTTTACCTTTTTTACCATCCGAAAAATAAATATTTGAAAGTCCTCCATGCTTTCGTGCTGTATATTTTTCAACAAAGCATTTTTTATTTTTATCTACTCTTGCTACAATAGATTTTGACTCGGATGTGATTAAGTTTTCATT
>MDTA01132794.1_pt1 | contig 10845 bp, 6 predicted proteins | sample 811151 | NCBI WGS metagenome assembly MDTA01 (sample SAMN05326648, study PRJNA326480) | marine metagenome | isolation source: seawater | place: Indian Ocean: South | collected 2010 | reverse complement strand
GTGACGTATTTACTAGACAAATGACCATCTCTAAGGTTAATTTAAAGCTTAGAACAAAACTCGGCTTACAGGTCGACTCAATTATATAAAGAATTATTTTTTATTAAATTAGTTTGAGTTTGCTGTATTTCACATCATTAAAGGTTTGACTCTATTATTGATAGATTGTTTTTTAAAGACGCAACACGGAAAAAACTCTATGATAGTAAATCTGGTATTGAAGTAACTACAGAAGCAATTCAAGTTCATGGAGGATGCTGTTATTTCCTTGAACATGATGTAAAAGGTATTTTAGATATTTAAGAACTCCTGAAACAGTTGGGTGTACAAGTTAAATTCAATGATTAATCATTTGAAGAGAAATTATTAAAGAAATATTGAATTAATGATAAAGAAAAAGCTCATAAAAGCACTATCCTTTCTATATTTCGATAAATATATAAAGCAATACTCCATTATAATTTCATTAATTATTTTAATATCTTTCTTATTTCCAAGTGGTAAGGTTTTAAAATATACATACCAAATTAATGATATCGCTAGTGATGAGATAATAGCACCGTTTACTTTCCCAATTTTGAAATCAGAAGAAAAGCTAAAATTAGATCTTAATGATAAGAAAAAATCTATTCCATTTGTTTTTGATAGAAGTGATCAAATTGTAAGCCAAAGCACATCGGCATTAAAAGAGTTTTTCAATAGGGTTAAAGATTTAAGAAATGCTCATTGGAGATTAGATCAATCAGAAAAGTTAGTTTACGAAATGCGATACGATAAGCAATACGAAAAAGCACGTTCTGAGTTTATTTCAGATAGCACAAATCTAAAAATGTTAAGTAGTAGTTTTTCAAAACTTTACCCATTTATAAAAAAAGATAGTTGGAATGGCTATGTTTCATTGCCAAAAAACTTAAGAGAATCAAAATCACTCTTAAAACACAATGAATTAATTCTACAAATATGCCGCAATAGATGGTCTGAAGGCATTTACGATATAAATATTAAAGATATTTATAGTAGAAAAGTTACGGTTAATCAAGGAGATCTGCCCGTAATTGCATCTCCAGGGGATTTTAATGACCTTGAGCAAGCATGGATAAAATCTAAAAAAGAATTAATGTCTTCACTTGACGAAGCGGATGAATTTTTGGACTTTGGTTATGATTTGATAATCGAGTTCATGAAGCCAAACTTATTATTTGATCAAGAACTAACAGAAAAAAAACAAAATGAAAGTTTAGATAAAGTCCCCCGAAGTCAAGGGGTAGTTTTGGAAAATGAATTAATCGTAGATGCTAATGTTCGAATAACAAAAGACATCCTTCTAAAACTAAGATCATTAGCCGATGCTGTAATACAAAAAGAAAAAAGAACAGGCTTTTTACAACAACTTCAAGGATTTTTTGGAAGAATAATATTATTGTCGGTGATTTTATCATTGTTTTTTGCTTTCTTAGCAATTTACAAGAAGAATATTTTTGAAGATTGGAAGATGGTATTTCTAATATCTATAGTTTTTATTATACAATTAATGCTATCCAATGTAATTCTTTTACAATTGGAATTATCTGAATATTTAATACCTTTTACTATAGGAGCAATGACCCTCACCATTCTTTTCGATGCTCAAATTGGTTTTATGGCAATAGCATCAATGGCAATACTTATGGGATTAATGATGGGACAAGGCATTGACTTGATCATAGTTTCTATATTTTGCTCAACTGTAGCAATTTATAAAATTCGCAGATTGAGGAAAAGGAGTCAACTTTTTTCTACAATGTTTGCTCTAATTGCAGCTAGTTTTTTTGTGGCAGTAGGCTTGGGGCTCTTCAAGGATAATTCGTGGGAAATAATTTTTAGAGATATTCAGTTTCTCGTCATAAACAGTATTTTAGCGCCCATTTTTACCTATGGCTTGGTAGGTATTTTTGAAATGTTTTTTGATATAACAACTGATTTAACCCTAATAGAACTTCTTGATTACGATCACCCTCTCCTAAAACGTGCTCAGCAAGAAACAAATGGAACATTTAACCATAGTATTGTTGTTGGTAATTTGGCAGAGGCTTGCGCTAATGCTATTGGGGCTAATTCTTTATTATGTAGAGTGGGAGCTTATTATCATGACATCGGGAAAATGAGAAAATCGGAATATTTCATTGAAAATCAATTTGGAGTAGATAATAAGCATAACAAAATAACTGCAACTATGAGCTCTCGAATTATTAAAGCACACGTCAAAGAAGGTTTAAAACTAGCAAAAGAATACGGACTACCAAAAGTTGTATCTGATTTCATTCCTATGCACCACGGTACTTCCCGAGTAGAATATTTTTATCGAATGGCTCTTCAGCAAGCAGAAAAAAATAAGTCAAAAGTAGACGAATCTGCATTTAGATACCCAGGCCCAAAACCAAATACAAAAGAAACTGGGATCCTCATGCTTTGCGAAGCGATTGAAGCGGCCGTTCGTTCAATCAAAGAACCAGACATTCGAAAAATAGAAGCAATGATAGATAAGATTATTGCTCAAAGAATTGACGACGGGCAACTTAGTGAGTGTCCTTTAACTCTTGATGAATTAAAAAAAATTAAGGGTACAGTTGACGGGACAAGTGGGATGTTACCTGTCATAAGAGGTATTTATCACATAAGAGTTGAGTATCCCGATGATACAAGCACAAAACATTAAAATATGATTAATATAACTTCTGATTGTGATCCATCTCTGATTTCTCCCGATTTAAAATGTATTGACACACTGGTAAAAAAAATTTTTCTAGAAAATAATGTAAAAGATGCAGAATTATCTTATATTTTTTGTGATGATGCTCATTTATTAAATTTAAAAAAATTTTTTTTTAAACAAGATCACTTAACGGATGTCATTGCATTTAGATTGAATAATTATGAAGAGCAAGAAGTAGAAGGCGAAATTTACATTAGTTTACCAAGAGCAAAAGAAAATGCCCAAACATATAAAGAACCTTATGAAAGAGAGGTCGCTAGGCTAATAATCCACGGCTGCCTTCATTTGATTGGCTACAAAGACAAAACAAGAAGTCAAAAAAAAAACATGCGTGAGCACGAAAATTATTTTCTAAATAAAATTGATTGGATAAATCTATTTCGAAATGGTAAATAAAGTTAAGACAGCACAAATTTTTCTTGATTTAATTGGTATAATTGAAAGACTAAGAGCTCCAGATGGATGTCCATGGGATAAAGAACAAACTCACGAGTCCTTACTACCTTATTTTCTTGAGGAAGTACACGAAGTAATTGAAAGCGTAGAATTAAAGGATTGGGCGACATTACAAGAAGAATTAGGTGATGTTTTGCTACACATTTTATTACAAGCTCAAATAGCAAAAGAAAGCAATAAATTTGATATCATGGATACTGTTAAAGGCATCAATGACAAACTTATTAAAAGACATCCACATGTTTTTGGTGATAAAAAGAAGGAGAATAGCTTTCAGACTAAAAAGGATTGGGAGGCACAAAAGCACACCGAAAAAAACAGATCATCTCGATTAGATGGAGTTCCTAGTACGTTGCCTGCGTTAGTTAGAGCGCAAAGACTTCAAGAAAAAGCCTCATATGCAGGATTTGATTGGGAGGAAATTGATGGCGCTTGGGAAAAATTAGATGAAGAACTAAATGAACTAAAACAGGCTCAGGAATTAGGAAAAATTGAAAATATTAAGGAAGAAATTGGAGATGTTCTTTTTTCAGTGGTGAATCTGTCAAGGTTTTTCAACGTTGCAGCTGAAGACATGCTCAGACAATCAAATCGTAAATTTATTAGAAGATTTAAAAAAATCGAGCAAAAGTTAAAAGAAGAAGGCAAGAAGATAGAAGATTCTACCCTTAAAGAAATGGGGATAATTTGGGAGCAAGCGAAAAAGCAAAACCTTTAGATAGTTATTTTCATATTTAAAAATTCACATAAAGAGTTTTGAGCTTTGCTGCATATGTCCCATGATTGTTGCCACTATTTTCCTTTCAGTTCCTTGATTACGGTGTTCGCATAAATAAATACCTTGCCATGCACCTAAGTTAAGTTTTCCATCGGTGATTGGAATAGAAATTGATGATCCCAGGAGGGAACATTTCAAATGTGCAGGTATATCATCGGCTCCTTCGTAATTATGCTTATAGTAATTTTGATTTTCAGGAACAAGGACACTAAAATGAGACTCAAAATCTTGACGAACAGTTTGATCAGCATTTTCATTAATTGTAAGAGAAGCAGATGTGTGTTTAATGAATAATTTCAGAATGCCAACTTTAAAATTTTTTAGTTCAGGAATTCTTTTTAAGATACTTTTAGTGATAATATGAAACCCTCGATTTCTAGACTTCAGATTAAATTCTTTCTGGATCCACATTTAAATACTACTAGGTCTTTCTTTCTTTTTTTCTAGCGGCTGGAAAAAGGATGTTATTTAGAATTAATCTATATCCAGGTGAATTTCGATGTAGTGTTAAATCTGTCGGAGGGTCACCAACAAAGTGCTGATAATCTTCGGGATCATGGCCACCATAGAAAGTAAATGTCCCTCTACCAAAATTACCATGCAGGTATTTAACTTGATCAGATGCGGGATCTTCACCCATTATAACAATATGTTTTTTAATCTTGTCTTTACGAAAACCCGTAGTCTGCCCCATAAATCCTTTTATGATTGGAACATGGTTTTGAGTAAGCATTGTAGGAACTGGATCGTATTTAGCAGAAAATTCAAATAAGGTAAAGTAATCGGCTTTGGCACCCCTAGCGATTGGGTTATTACTAGGTGGAAAATCTATATCGGAGAATTCGTAAATCATGGGATCTGGAATTATTTTAAAATCTTCAAAAGCAAAACATTGTGTGTAATCTAAATTATCTTGAATGCCGGGGCTTGTAGGAGTCCCATCATAAACAGCTTCAACTCCATCGAGATTACCCATTGCCAATGCAATATCGTATGAATCGGTTGCTGAACACATTGCAAAAAGAAACCCTCCATCTTTTACAAAATCTTTTATTTTTCTTGTAACAGCTTTTTTATGTTCATGAACACTAGGGTATCCAAGTCTAGAGGCTAGGTCTTGGAATTGTATTTTTTGGTTTTTGTACCATTTTGAGTTCCGATGACTTCTATAAAATTTACCGTGCTGACCTGTAAAATCCTCATGGTGCAAATGAAGCCAGTCAAAATCACTAAGCTTTCCTAAATGTACTTCAGCATCCCAGAGGGTTTCATAATGTACTTCTGCATAAGTGAGGGCCAAGGTAACTGCATCATCCCAAGGTTGCTTATTTGGAGGAGTGTAAATAGCGATTTTAGGTTCTTTTTCTAAAAGAATTATATCCATATTGCTTTGGTCAACAGTAGCATAGATATTTAACAAATCCATCGAATTTATCCTTTTATAAGTCACTCCTCTAACTCGACATTCTGTTTCAATAAAATTGTGAGAATCTATTAAAAAAGATCCTCCATGGTAATTTAATAACCACTCAATATTGATATTATTTTTTAAAATTAAATATGCAACTCCATATGCCTTTAGATGATCATTCTGAGCTTGATCCATGGGGATAAGAATTTTTTGTCCTAAGACTATTGTAATGGTGAATAAATAAAGTAAGATTTTCATTAGCTTTCAATTTTTTGAATTTTTCGAACATGATGTCTAATTGGCTCATAGTAGATAGAATATGTGAAATCATTTAATATTTTCATATACTGTTCTAGAGGTCTGTTTTTATTTTCCCCTTGAATTTCATATATTTGTCCAGAAAGAATTATTCCTTTATCAGCAAACTCTGTATTGTTAAGCAATAATGCATATTCTAAAGCATTAGTGAAGTTTCTTAATTGGAAATAAAGAACAGCAAGTCTCAAATGAGCTAAGGGTTTAATCGCTGATTTGGGAAAATTATTTACTAAATATTCTAATTCTTTTATCGCATCACCTAATTTTTTTTGTCTAATAAAAAGTTCCGATTTTTGAAAATATTTGAAAGGTGCATAATTAGAACTTTCATCGCAATATTTAAAAACAAGATTTTTCAATTCCATGAGATCATTAAAAGAATGGTTAGACGGATCTAAATTACTTAATGACAATTCAATATTATATAAAATTGAATCTGGAGTCTTAGTGAGAAAATTAATAAGAATAATTTTTTCATTAATTCCCTTTAAAGATTCAACTCGGATTTGGTCCTGAAGAAAGCTTAAAGCTTTCTTGGTCTGCCCCATAGCAATCAAAACATCTGAAATTCTATTAATGATTTTTAATTTGATTTTTTTATTTGGTTTAAAACTCATGGCTTTATTGAGTAAGTAATACGCCTTATCAAAATCTTGTAATATTCTGTAATGTATATCACCTAATCGATAATAAGCTTGTGATAAATATAAAGGCTTTTTTAATGAAATAAGGAGAGAGTCATAAAGGTTTAAACTTGATTCTAAATGTTCGGTAGATATAGATGAGTAAACTTGGAATGGATCTCTAAAAAATAGATTATTATCATAAAAATAAGGTATTAAGTTCGTAGATTTTTGAGAAGTAATTTGGTCGTCAAATATTTGTCCTAATCCTAAAAGTGCTCTTTCTGTTAGTTTTGAGTTGAGTTTGTAACTTAATACAAAGTAATAAGCATCCATTGCATATTCATACTGCTTTTCATTTCGAAGATCATTTGCAAATTTAAGCCACTCGTTAAAATTTTTGTTCCCTTTGTTTGTCCATTCCTTTTTAGTTTCAAAAGAAAGATCATATTTTTGTGTTTTAAAATAAAATTCACTAAATGTATTTAGAATTTGATTTGGGTAAAGTTTTGATGCCTTAAAAAGTTTGTTTTCAATAATAGGTATTGCATCTTGTTCATCGCTCATTAGTAATATTTTTCTCTCAATAATTTCTTTGTAACTCTTCTCATTCAATAAGTGTGAAATGTATTCTTCCATTGCAGCATCATAATCACTTACTGATTGGAAGTATGTGCCCAATTCATATGAAAGAAAGGACTTCCCAAAATTTTCTCTACCTTTTTTTATAATAGTAAAAAGTTCGTCAACTAAATTGTGCTTAACTAAAGTGGAAAGCATTATCCTATAAAAAGAGCGGTTATGTTTAAACTTATTTAATCCAGCATACCAAGTAAGAGTCGCCTCTTTTTTTTGCTTATTTAAAAAATAAAATTCTCCAAGTTCGCAGTATGTTCTAACATCATTAGGTTTTTTAGCCATTCTATGACGCATAAAATTTATGCCTCTTTTATACATTGAATTTTTCAAATAAAGATCTTTCAAATTCTCTACTGTTTGCCAATGGTCTTGCTCTCTTGAAAGGATGTCCTCATATATTGAAATAGCTCCTTCTACATCTCCTCTAATCTCCAGCATTTTTGCAGTCTTTATTAACTGGTTGTTTTTGAAACTTTTTTCTGGAAAAGAAAAAATGGGTACAATAATTAATAAAAGTACAAGAATATTATTCATTTAAATCATCTGCATTGTTAAGTAGATAATTGTCCCTACTTAAAAAATTAAAATATCTTTTTATCATGGTTTGGTGTTCTTTAGAATAGCCAGCTTTCATCGAGCTGTTTAGAGCTTTTAAAATGAGATCTTCTAACTGCCCTAAATCCACAGGCAAGCCATCAGGTCCTGAAGATGTGGATGCAAGTTTAGCTGAGGATGATTTTCTTCTATCTTTTTCCCCCCGCTGGGTCATTGATACTTGGCTATCTAACATCCTCGATAAGATTTTTTGTTGTCGACTTTGAGTTTTCTGGTCATATTTGTTCTTCTGTAGATCTTTTATAACCTCATCCATTTCTTTTGCAATACCACTTAGATCGCCAAGCTTATTTCCACCTGATTGACGCATTTCGTTCATTAATTGCTCTAAAGATTTACGGAGGCCTTTTTGTCCTTTCATCATTTGTTGCATCATTTGTTGCTGTGCAGCGGCTGCCATCTTGCCAAGAGCTAACTGCAATCCTTGCTGATTTAGACCTTGTTGTTGGCCAGCCATTTGTTGCATCATCTGCATGAATTGCTCGACTCCACTGGCAGACCCAGATTTTTTCATGTTTTCTATGGAGTTAAATAATCCTACTGCAGCTTCATTTAAGCCTTGCATAGCAAGAGTCTGACTTTTCTCTGCTTGAGCAGTATTCCTTTCGGTAAGTTTCTCTTTGGCTTGCTGCATACCAACGTTTGCTTTTCCAATGCCTCTTCCAATTTCAGGAGTGATTGCAAATGTTTCTTTTGACAGTTCCATCATTTGATTAGTAATGGATTGTAATTGGTCTTGCAAAACCTGCTGTTTTGCTGCGATCTTTTTAAGCCTTGGTGAGTTACGATATGTATTTTTTAGCTCGGATTTTAAATCTTCTTCTTGAGATGATAAGTAGAGCATTTTCTGCATTAGCTTCTCAAATTTTTGAGCCATTTCTGCAACAGTTTCCTTTTGAAAACTTTGTTGAATATTGCTCATTTCCTGCATCATACTATCAAGTTTTCCAGCTGAATATGCGCTCATAGTTTGTGCATTTTGGAGCTCCATTTTTTTCAGACTTTTCTCAGTTTGTTCTAAAAGTGACTCCGTTTCTGAAGATAAGTCAGATTCAGAAAGAGATTTTAATTGTTCTGATGTGGTTTTACTGAATGGTTCGACTAAAGATGAAGCTTCATCAATCAAAGAAAGGATATTCTCAAATTCATTTGAAATTCTTTGTTGTTCTTCTGCATGTCTTTGAGAAGTGGACATATCTATATCAGAACTTAGATTTTTAATCTGATTGCTAAGAGCATTTTGTTGTTCAAAAAGTTGCTGTAATCTTTTCTGTATTTCATCTAGCTTTTGTTCAGCCTGGAATCTTTTAAAAATATCTAAATATCTATCGAGGTCACTTTCTATCTGCTCCATATTATTTGCAAGGTCACGTAAACTTTCTTGTAATGTTTGGATATCTAATTCATCTAAAGCTTGCTGAAGTTCCTTCAAATTGTTTTGCATATTCTCTGGAATTATATCATTGATAAGCTTCGAAAGTTCCTCAAATTTTGTTAATAAATCTGAATTAAATAATTTATGTTTATCTGCCTGGCTTGTAATTGACTCAATAGATTCTGATAACTTTTCTAATTTGTTTATTTCTTTTTTTGTCTCTTCAATTATATTTTGAATGGATTGTTTTTGATCCCAATCCAATTCTTTTTCTTTAAGCATCTTTAGTTCCAAAGATTCAAACTCATCTCTTAAATTTTTTATGTCATTAAACTCTTGAGACATATCTTCAAAAAACTGCTCTTCAGAATCAGTAATACTTTCAAAAAGATCTGTCAGGGATGGTACTCGAGCTATAAATGTATTAGAAATAGTTTTTTTAGGGCCAGAAATATTATCATTATCTGTTAATTCAAAATGAAAATGAACTTCGTCATCCGGCATAAGATATAGATCATCTAGTTCCCATAATATTTTAATGGATTGAATGAGCGAATCAGGTTCAAGTTCATCAATTTTTAACATTGCCACTAATGTATTGTCCTGTATATAGGCTGGTTTTTTAATCTCATACGCAAGCTGCAAGTTTGTAAAGCCAAAGTCGTCCATTAGATCTAAATGTATTGGTATGGTTTGGTCGTTTCCAAGTTCAATCACAGGAGGAGGTTTGATAATGTTTATCATTGGATTAATATCAGGTATAATTTCAAGTGAATATCCAATGGGATCTCGATTTGTTATACCTCTATTATCAACAAGATTTACATTAAAGTTACCTTCTTTGACTAAGGTAAATTTTCCTGAAGCTGAATTATTATTTGTGACCATATTTACCTTCTCTTTATTCAAAATCAAATATGCATTTCTGAGTGCCCTATTTGCAGTCACATTTATTAAGATTTCAGAACCTTTTAAACTTTTAATCGCTGCCAGATTCCCTTCTTGATTGAATTTCTCAAGTTTGCTGTACTTTGGAGGTGTAATTGTTAATACAAAATTTTCAAAAGATGGTCTATCCGTAACGAAAATTGTATCAAGTTTAGTACTCACGCTACCCCAAGACTCCCAGAAAGAACGAGCGTTTACAATTGCTTGGTATGCGTAATCTTGATACAGTTCTGGTAATTCGAAAAGATATTCACCAGAATTGTTTGGAAGAGAATGAAATTTCAACCTTAATGAATCTCTTTTCTTGGTTGAAACTTGCGTTGGTGTTAGTAAGAGAAAAATTGTATCGGCTATAGTTTTAGAAGATTTTATGATTATAGTTGGCCTTTCACCTGCAAGTATATCTAATGTGCCAGTGGTATTAAGCAACTTAAAAGGTTTAGGTGCATGAAATACTTTATTTGGGTTTTGTAATCGGGAAAAAGACTCAGAGGAAAGCTGATAATTAAAAGAAAAAATAATAATTACAAAGCTCCATGTAAATAAAAGGATCCATTTCAATCTTGATCTATTTTTTTTCACTATAAGTATTGTAAAATCAAAATTTTTAAGCTTTTGTAGTATTGATGTTATATATGCATTCGCTAATGATTCAGATTCATGCTCTTTAGAGCCATATTCTAGCTGCATTGCATTAAGGATGGTATCTTTCTTATTTGGGAATAATTTTTCTCCTAAGATCATTGCAAATTTCTTTATTTCATATGATTTAATACTTTCACTTTTTATTAATTGGGAAATAGCTAGCCAGTATATGGTAAATGCAGTAGAAGAAATGACTATCGTATAAATGATGATCAGCTTTGTTTTTGGTGAAAAATAAAAAATAGACTCTAAAAAAATAAGTAAAAGAAATAAGACAGATCCTAT
>MDTA01001282.1_pt1 | contig 10846 bp, 2 predicted proteins | sample 811151 | NCBI WGS metagenome assembly MDTA01 (sample SAMN05326648, study PRJNA326480) | marine metagenome | isolation source: seawater | place: Indian Ocean: South | collected 2010 | reverse complement strand
TTTGTATCTGTAGAGGTAAATGTAATTGTATCGCCGCTATTAGTAGTAGTAATAGATACGTTACTACCTGCCGCAAATGTAACGGTATCAGTTTTAGCGTTAGCAACGAAGTTATCCTGTCCTGAAATAGATATTGTATTTAATGCATTTTGGTTAACTTCTGCACCATTAGCAGGAAGCGTAGTAAATACTTTACCAGAACCTACTAGGTTACCGGAAGTAATTTTATCTAATACATCTGTAACTTCTACTCTTTTAAAGACACTAGCACTGTTATCATAGATAATTAGTTTATCCTGTGCGGGGGTAGTTGCAGTACCTATGTCAGTATAATCTGTTATTGTTGGAGAAAGTTTTGCGTTCCATGTAGAAGCAGAAGAAATGTAAGTATCTGCTATTGGTGTACCTTGCCATGTTCCTGTACTTATTGTTCCAACAGTTGTTAAAGAAGTGTTACCAGCAGTAGGAGATTTACTGTCTATTTGTGTTTGGATAGCACTTGTTACACCATTTAGATATTGAAACTCAGTATTACTTATGGTTCCGTTTGCTATTTTTGTAGCAGAGATTGCCGCACCAGATTTTATGTTTGCGTTTGCTATGTTTGTTAGACTATTACCTGCACCATCAACATTAAATGTTTTATTTGTTAGAGTGTCTGTTGAGTCCTTTAATACAACAGTTCCAGTTGCGGCTGGTAATGTAATAGTTTTATCTGCATTAGGGTTATCTGCTGTTAGTATTACTTCGTGAGAATTGCCATCTCCTGCTCTAAATGCAATTTTATTATCTTCTGTAATTTGTATAGTTTCATTGCTATAAGTAGTGTCTCCTGTAACTACTAAATTACCGCCAATTGTAATAGTGTCGTTTGCATCTCCAAAAGTCATACTCCCTAAGTTTGCATTCAACGCAGCCTTAACATTTGTTGTATCAGTTACATCAGCACCATCTTCAACATTTATCATGGTTCTTAGGTTAGCAGGAGTTATTTCCTCTATGTTTCCTGCACCTGAAGAGTCTCTTCCAAGTATTCTATTTGTTGCTGAAACGTTTTGTATCTTAGCATAAGTAACTTGGTCATCTGCTATATGTGAAGTATCAATAGAACCATCAACTAACTCAGAAGAATCAACCGAATTAGCACCTAACATTGCAGCAGTTATTGTTCCTGTATCTCCTGTAGTTACAACAGTACCCGTTGTAGCAGGGAAAGTAATCGTTTGTCCACCTTTTGTAATAGTGCCATCATCATTTATTCTTAGGTCTTCTGTAAAGTTAGAACCAAAGAAAGACATGGATTGAGAGGTTTTTCTAATTCCTAAAAATTGTACCTTTCTATCTGTGGCCTTAGCCGCGCTTCCCTTAGCGATTTGAATTACTGCTACAGGTATATCTCCCGGTTTAGGAGATGCGGTTTTAGAAGTGGTAGTTCCTAAAGCGGTTGTTCCTCTAAATTTAATTGTATTCGCACTTTCTCCAGATTCACTTCCATCTGCTATTACAACTAAACCATACCAATCATTTGCTGAGTTAACAACCCAAGTAGGTTCTTGATTTGTTACCGCACTTGCAGTGGTTATTTTACCATCTCTAAGATATTTAATTTCTGAAATGCTAAATCTTGTATAGTTTGTTCCTCCTGCGTTTTGAGTTATATCTCCGCCATGTATTACGAATGATAACCCTGTACCAATATTTAGTGCGTTAAGTATGCCGGAATGCAATTGGTCTGTACCATCTTGCAAATGCTCAGTATCGTTGTTTCCAGACGAGCCTGTAATGCTATTCGACAATGTGCTGATAAACTTCGGATTTGTAGCCATTACACTACCTCCAACCTAAAAGTAAAACTAATAGTCTCGTCTGCGGCTAGAGGCCCAATGCTCTTAAATGTAACCCGGCTTAACATATCTCCCCCTGTTGAAGCATTAAAAATACCTAATTCAGATATCTTATTACTGCCTAATTCTGAACCTGTAAAGTCTACAGTATAGACTAGAATACTTCCTATAATATCAGGAGTCACTGTTTTTCTTACAGTTAACACGCTATGGTCTAACATGGTTTGTGACGAAGAAGAAGAGTCTTCACCATCACCAACATCAATAAACGTAAAGGCGTTTACTGATTCCCCTTTAATCATCTTGCCTAAAGCAACCCTGCCCGCGTTTATTATCATAGTTTAATCTCCGTTGTTGTTACAATATCATTACCTGCGCCTATTGTAGATATATGACCTATTGTAGTAGTCCAGCCTATAACTGTTCCTTGTGGTGTAGTAATTTGATATTTAAGTGAATTTTCTCTTAATAATATATCATCAAATGAATAATGAACCTTTACTGATTCTTTAGCATTTTTACTAAATAATGTTCCAAAGCCCGACTGTTGTTTTTGGCCTAGTTCAGAAAGCCTCTCAGCGATTGTCTTATTAAATGTTCCTACAGTTACCGTAGTAATACCAGACATTACATTTTCTATTTCAAACACCGTAAACTCCTCGTTTTTAATATTGTGATTTTCAAAAGATAAAGTAACCAAATCACCTGCTTTCATTAACTCAAAGCCCTTTTTGTCCATCTTTAATGTTATCTTCTTAGCATCCGAATTATGTATTGCTAGTAGTTTTTCTGCCTTTATTCTTGCTTCTGCTATGTTTTTTATGTTAGGGTCAACAACCTTCAATGCCTTTGTATTTCCTTTTGGTTTAGGTACTCCTACCTCGGCCTTAACATTGTCACCGATAACAATTACTTTATTTGCTTTATCAAACAGGCTGGTGTTGTTTTCTAATTCTAATACAGTTCCTTCTTTATAAGATATATCAAACTTTCTTTTAGAATCAAACTCATCTATTTTATTGATTTGCATCTTTCCGGGAGAGTTGTATACAAACTGATATTCTAAACCTTTCTTTGCAGCCAAAGAATTTACCGCACCAAAGACATCCTCCTCACGGAAATTTGAAGAAACAATTAATGGCTTTCTATTGTATACAATTATTTCATCATTGGCCTTTGGTTTATATTCTATATCTGCACCTCCGCTATCTAGTTCTGCAAGAGTAATTGTGTTTGTAGAAGTTGATGCTACTTTGCCTATAAATTTACCATCTTGGTTGTATATATTATCGTTTGCAGATAAACCTATAGCATTGTTTTCTAATGTAATTGTGGTTCCCGTTGTGTTTTGTGAAACTATGTTATTTGTGTATGTAAAGTCTTTTTCACTAAAATCCATCTCAATATCATTTTCTTCAAGTATTTGTTCTATTGCTGTTTCTGCATCTGTTCCTACAATAAATGTGCTTCCAATGTATGCTCTTTTGGCACTAGTAAGTTTAGGTTTAACATGTGTTGTGATAGTAAATGTTTCACCAAAGGAAACTATTCCATTGAATGATAATTTTCCATCATATGTAAATCTCAATCTATTAGTGGAAGATTCTACATTCAAAAATTTAGTTTCATTGTTTTCTCCATCTGTAATATGACATTCTAGTGTTTGACCATTTGTAAATAAACTCTTTGCTGCTGTTAATGTTCTTCTTTCTACATATCCGTTTCCTATATTATCCACATCTAAAACTAAATACATAGCAAATAAACCCTCTTCGTATATTAAATCGTCATTCGTAACGGAAGCAGTAATACTATCTTCTGTGTCTCCTAAGGTATTTTCGCTTAGTTCTTTTTCTCCTGTTATAAAATTCTGTGTAAGGTATTTGTATTGTAATCCAGTGTCAAATATTTTATTTATATCAAAGAAATCTGGAGTGTCTTTAAATGTTGTTTCTGATATTCTCATCAACCTAAATGTCTTTCCGTGCGTAGAAGTGTTAAGAGTTTTATCTAATTTAACTGTATGGCTTACATACGTTCCTGATGTGTTTGCAGAATGAGAGATTATTTTACCAACATAAATAGGTTCTCCGCTTAACTTGTTAGTAGTAGAAGAACCATCAAACGCATCTTTATCTGGTAATGTTATGTTTGTTCCTACTAATTTATCGGAGACTAAATAATATCCTGTTAGATTCGGAACAAAGTCTATCCAAGAATTTATACTACTAGCAGAAGAAACATCCAATGTAATTGTAAAATTATCTGCGTTTATTGATTGGGTACTTAAATCTATTTTTGGTTTAAACGCTGCTTGTGCTTGGAATATGTCTCCTTTTCTTTGGTCAATAGTATTTGAGTGGGAGTGTTTTTGCTCTCTGTCTCCATAGTTTGCATTGTCGCTTCTGCAACTGTCTTGGCCTAAGAAGTGAGAGCGTGTCTTTGTACCCAATAGGGCCATGTCTGGGCTTGATAACTGGTTTACTCTCAAAACTCTACTATGTTGGTCTACATCGTCTTGGAGAGCCGCACTGATGGTTCCAAGACTATCTGACCATGTGTGCTTCATTGAACCATCATCTGCATCAATATCTATTACTGCACTTGTGGGGTTTGTAAATGCTTCATTAGCATCTCTTTGTTTAGTTACTTTTCTCATGTCTTTAAACAAAACGTTACAAGACTCAAAAATATGTATATTGTTATGTGCCATGTATTGTATTGCGTCTGCGTTGGTTCCAAACGTTTGTCTAGTAATACCATTTATTACCCTAGAAGGATGAAAATAAGTTTCACTAGATATTCCTGTCCAATCTTTAGATTGATGGAAAGCAGATACTTGTCCTCTATCATCTCCATCTTCATAATTAAATGAGCCTGTGCCATCTAAACCATCTATTGATTCTCCAATCATAGATATCCATAAGTTGTGAGCATTCATCGTATCGCTACTAGATGCTCCTTTTAACAGGTGATGTCTAATATAACTTCTATGTAGGTAAGGAATGGCAAGATATACATTTGGCATATAGATACCATTGTTTCCTAAATCATTCAAGCCCCATTGACCATCCTCTTCAGAAATAGTGTTGAACAACTTTGGTCTTACAATGTAAATTTTATCTCCTGTTGTGTCATTAGCAGCATCATAAAATAATTTAATCTGGTTACTAGTATTGTTACTTAAGGTTAAAGTAGCATCATTAGTTATAGTTTGATGTGCAACCGCAAGAACTGTTCCATCCTTTCCTCTATAAATTGTATCTCCTGCTAGTAAAGTTACGTTGGAGAGTGCATTGTTTGCTGCATTTTTTATAGTAAGATAACCAGTAGTAGAACTAGAAACATTGCTAAAGTCTGCACATAATCCAGCATATAATACCTTAAGTCTTGGATATTTAAAATGATTTAACTTTTCTAATTTATCAGTAGAAGGTAAAGATTCATAGTCTATTGGATTAAAATGCCAATCAAATGTAGCCTCAACAAGTCGCATTATTCCAAACCTTTTCATGTTAGAAGGAGTAATTGATGCAGATTTAATAGTCATTGTATCGAAATCTGCATCCCTTTTTTGAGCAATACTAGATGAACCTGTATAACTTGTATGGGATGTAGATGGCCCATTCACACTTTCGTCTTCTAACATCAACCCAAATGAAGTAAATTCATGAGAATCAGCAGCAAATCCTATATTATTATGCCTAAGTTTAGAATCTATATTAAAGTCACCTAAACCTAATATCTCATATTTTTTAGCACGATAATCTATATTTTCTAATTCATATGGTGTTGTAGTTACAGCACTTAGATTATCTACATATTCTGTGGGTGCTTTTCTATCTGCTGAACCACCTGTTAATCCCATATGTGTACCTGTCCAAAGATTAGATTCTCTTAAAGGATATTGGGAATGTGTTAAATCACCCATAACAGCGTTAGCACTACTTGCTATTGAGTTATCTGCTGTGATAGCAGAAGCACTCCCAGAATAATCTATTTTATATGCTGATGCATAACCTTGAATATTTTGTTTGTTATCGGAATCATTGTATACACTATCATATGTTTGTCTAATAGTTCCAGATTTAAATCTATTTAATCCAGTATATCTAAACACGCTGTCTCCAAAGAAATAGTTTGAATCTATTGTTGGAGATAGTTTGTGTAAAAATCCACCTTGAGGTAGATTGCTATTTACTAAATATACCCCAGTAACACCAGTTCCACTACCAAGTAAAGTATCAGAGGCATTGCTTTCTAAACTACCTAAAACAAGTGGAAATGTTGGAGCCAGTGTAAGTAGAGAATTAGCCTCGTCTTTTGTATTCATATTAGTAATTGTGTACGGGCTTATGCTAGAAATTGTTTGCATGGGAATAATAGTTGTAGATGCTCTAGTTTCGTTTGCTAATTTAAATGCAAAGCAAGAATCCTTTCCTCTACTTATTCCTTTTATACTACTTATATCATATCCTAAACTTTCATCAGCAGAATACTTTCCAGTCGAAGATGAATATAATAAGTCGGTTTTAGTATTAGTAGTTCCTGAATATAAATTTTTCAATCCTGTGATGAAACTTACTCCGTTATTTCCTAAATGAGACAAATCCGTAGTATGTATTGTATCTTGAATATTAGAACCCATAGCCTTTGTTGCCGTAATATAATTTTGAGTTCCGCCTAATCTATGGAACTTTAATGCTCTGTTGCCGTTAGTAATTGTAGTTCTATTGTTATGAGTAAATGTTATTACAGTAGTTCCAGAATTGTCTGCAACAGAAGCCACTTCTCCAAGAAATTTATTTCCACTATCTGCATAGAATACTAAGTCATATTTGTTTAGAACTTGTAATACATCACTTGAGTCTGTTACTGTAATGCCATTATTTTGAACAGAAGCAACAGGATAAGTACCATCTAAAGCATCAGTAAAGTCTAACATGGGGTTAACAGTTGAGTATACAATATCCGAAGTTCTTTCTAGGTTTTTATTTATAGTGTTATCAAGTAGTGATGATATATCATCTCTACCAGTTACAGTATAAACAACATGACCATTTTCATTTCTTGTAGATACATCTTCAATAGAGCCTTCAAAGACAGTTTCTTCTATAGAATAGTTTCCTTCCATATAATATAAGAAAGAAATATTATTTGAAGGAACATAGAATTTCTTAGTTGGGTTCTGTAATTTAACGTGACCGTTTACCGAGTCACCATAATCTATAGGAATATTATGACCATAAAATGCTTTATTTAAAAACATTAACTTATCATTATAGAGTCTTGCTTTTGTTTTAGAAATAGTTTTATTGTTTATTGTAAGTCTCGCTAAAGAATTAGAACTATAAACACCCTCAGTATCTATTGGCATAGAACCAGTTAATCCTCCGTTCCATGCTCTTACAAATATACTTTTATTAGATGCTACAGGTAGTGTACCAACTGCCTCCCATGTTGAACCATTTATTAGTTTCTTTTTATCAACTGTTATGGCTTGAGTGCGCTTATCTGCTGTTGGTGCGGCGACAGAAGATACTCTATAAAACATATTATTAAATCTAATTATATCTCCAGCAGATAAAAATGAATCATTTCTAGCATCAAAACCTTCAAGTATTTGTTGTAAAATAATATTTTGTCCTGAAGTGGTATCAGTAGATGCTAAATATGGTAATTCATATTCTGATAAACTGCCCCTATGTAGAGAAGTAGTAATAACTAATTTGTTATTTTCTTTCATTTTTATGTGTTTAATACCAGATTCATCAATAGAAGTAATAGTTGCGGCTTGAGTTATTCTATTCTGAGGACTATTTAAACTCGTAGGAGAAATAATATTTGTTACACCGTTGTTTCTATTTTGGCTATCTTTGAAACATAGATATCTACTAGGGCCGGATAGGTCTGCCGCAATTATAGAATATGCACCAGTTGCGTTAAAACTTGTATGCTCAGAGGTTCTATCATGTGCATTTCTATAGTGGTTTCTAAATGCATTTGCCCACTCAGAAGGATTAAATGTATATGTTGTATTTCTATCTATTTCATTATTTGCTTCATCCTTTATTTCTGTATTATCTACAAGAACGGCATTTTGATTTAACGTTCCTAAGTCATGTATGAATGAGTTATATTTTTTCTCCGTCTTAAACACAGCCCTATGTATTGTTCTACCATATTGAACGGTGCTTGCTACCCCTAACCCCGCTAAGAAATTTGTTCTAACTTGGTCTAAAGTTATAGTATTGTTAGAATCATCTCGACCAATAATTATACCTGCATGGAATCTTTGACCTGCTTCATCGCCTGAACCTAGTCTCCAAAGACTTTGCCCTAAATCAAATGAAGTAGTGCTAAAACCATTCGTTGTTATATTAGAACTTCCAATCCATAATTGTGACCCTCCTGTAGCATTATACGCTTTTCCGGTAGTGCCAAACGTAGTCCAATCTTTAAACCAACGAACTGTAGTTAGTAAATACTTTGTATCGTAATTTAATTGATTTGGTATATCTAATCTGTCTTCATAAAAATACCAATTTGGTCTGGACACTGAGCAGAAACCATCATATTTTTCAGCAGTAGTATTTATTGCCGTATCTCCTCTTAAGCCATATGATACAGCAACAATGTTTGTATTTGTTACTGCTGGCCCTTTATAGACTTCAAAGTTTGTACCCTCTGGTATTGCTGTGGGGTATCTAGGTTCAAACTCAAAACCATCTCCATATTCATCATAAGTTATTATTGATTTAATTTTAGCAAAATGTGGCCTAATTGTTGGAGAAGTATCATCAGATATTTCTGGATTTATTAAAACAAAGTAGTCATAATTTTCTAGGTCTAGTCCTGAATCTGGTGCGCTACTTCCTCCTACTTTTTGACCTGTAACTGTTTGGTGTGTATCAAAGCAGCGTAACTTAAACGATTGTGTATCTTGTTTATTTTGCATATAGTTTTCTAATACTTCTGGATTTGTTGATGGAAGTATTCTATTGACTATCGCATTAGTGTTTGGATTATGATTAGAAATATCGGGTTCATCTGTTGAGCCTACATCATAAGCAGATTTTCTTATTTCGTAGAACTGAGCAGATTTACCTTCATATTGTGTACCTAAACTATGAGTAGTTCCTCCACCGGGATTATCCGTAACTGCCGGATTTAGCAAAATAGGATTTACAGAAACGTTTGTAAAGGCTTTGTTAAGATAATTTACCCTATTGGCCCATGTGTTTGCAAACGCATAGGTATCAGCAGTACCTATATTTGCTGGATAAATATAATTTACTGGCATTAATCATCAAACCTATAATAAAAAATAATGTCGTTTTGACCGGGTGAAAGTGTAGTAGATGTAATAGAAGGGTTTGCTTTGTTAGACATTGCTATTTCATATAGTTCTCCATAAAATTGTGTAGTATTATCAGCACCTTGTCCAATTCTACAGTCAGAATCATCCATTTCAAACTTAAAACCATTAGCATTAGAGTCTGTTATAGAAACGTTTGCTGCTTTAACTAAAGAATTATTTAAATATAGTTCTACCCTGCCTGTAGTATCATTATAAATTAAAGTTACTTTATACATAGAATCAACGTATAACGCTTCTCTTGGTTGTGATGCGTAGACAATAGAAGATACTGTTGCTGTTGGGTCTGTTGATAATGTAACTTGCGTAGTGCTATCCACCGTTGATACTGCACCTACTGATTCTCCTGAAGTATTAAATATTTGTTCTCCTACTCCTATATTAGTTGTATCAATTCCACTCACTACTCTTATATTTCCTGTTTGCCAAGAACCAAAACTAACATTAGTATAAGTTTCAGAAATTGCATAACTACCTCCTGCTTGACTTAATTGTATTTTTACTTCGTGATTGCTACTTGGGCTAGAAGCAGTTAGTTTTGAACCTAAAGAACTATTATTTATAGCAGTTATTAGATTAGATGCTGCTGCTGTAGTGCTGCCACCTATTTGAAAATAAGTAAAATCTCCGCTTGTAGAACCTGTGCTTTGAGAACCTAAATTAGATGCTTTAAATTTCAAAACAGTAGCACCATCAGGGCTTGTTATCTGAATAAATTCGTTTGGTGCAGAAGCATCAGAACCACCTGCAAAGTCTACTTTAGTAACAACACCAAGATTTTCTGTAATAGTAGTATTACCCGCAACACCTGCTGTTCCTTGTGTTAAATTAACTTTATTCTGGTCACTACCATCATCTGATGCTGTTATATCTAAAGCACTTACACTATTAACTGCTGCTGCAAAATTAGCCCTATTAGAACCACCACCACTAGGAAGGCGATAAAGAACATAAGTTACAGATGGATTCCCAAAAGTAATAGTAGAACCAGTGGCATTAGTAGATTTAGTTGCATGAGCCGCTAAAAACTTAGTAATTGTTCCATCACTATCAACCAATTGAATAGCCTTAGTTGAAGGTTCATTAGCAGCCTCTCCTCCAGAAAAATTGGTTACAGTTACATGAGTCATATTTGTTTCAGTTATATTATAACTATTACCCGTTGTACCTGCGGCATCAACAGTTAAATTAAGCGGTAACGGAGAACCACTTCCGGTTGTAGCAGTAATTTGGGTATTTCCGTTAGAATGATTAATTGCTTGTGCTAGACCAGTGTAAGTGTTTGCTAATGTGCTTCCTTTTAAAAATGGAAAAACGGTATCACTACCTCTAGTTACTGAGGTTCCTACGGTAACTTCACTAGCATCAAAATAACCAGAAGGATAAGGATGATATTTTTTTGCACTACCTCCCGTTGTTATAGTAATAAAATTATTAGTTACTTGAACTTCATCTACTCCACCTGCCATTTGAGCAACGGCAATAGATGAATTTGATGCCAAAGTTGTACCTATTGCTAATGAAGCATTAGTTTGTCCAACTCTGTTTGGCGCACTTCCTGTAAAGGCTGCTGTAAATGTTAGTACAATGTTACCGGGATTTAAAGTTGGATTTGCGTCTGCGC
>MDTA01071515.1_pt1 | contig 10847 bp, 11 predicted proteins | sample 811151 | NCBI WGS metagenome assembly MDTA01 (sample SAMN05326648, study PRJNA326480) | marine metagenome | isolation source: seawater | place: Indian Ocean: South | collected 2010 | reverse complement strand
GCTTATCCAGCTTCGGAATACTGGTGTATCCGCCAATAATGAGAAGCACCATGAGCAGATTAGCCGCAATGGGGTTCTTAATGAACCACGTGATAGGTCCACGCATATCAGTTAACCGCTACCTCTGTTGCAACACGCAATCCTGGGAAGAGCGTGTTGTTAAGTTGCGCCACCACCAAGTCACCAGCAACTAAACCGGACACCCAAACCGATCGACCTTCGCGGTTAATAACAGCAACATCACGGCGCTCTAACTTCGACTCCTCGTTGACGATCAGCACGTGACCATCGGGACTCAATGCGGCATTCGTAAGTTCGATCACGCCATCGACAGGTCGGCCAATGATTTCTGCGCGCGCAAACATGCCGGGCGTCAAAGCGGGTCTTCCGTTTTCCAAATCGGGACTACCGGGGAACTCAGCAATCACCGTCGCAACGCGACTTCGGCGATCAAGCTCAGCCTCAGATCGCTTGATATCAGCAGGAAATTGCCATGCTCGACCACCAATTTTGACCGAAACAGAGGAACTGGATCCGACTAAACCTCCCGAGGAAGTCAGTAACTGCTCGGGTAACAGGGCAAGCTGAGCGTCCGACAAAGGCAGCCGCAACTCCAGTGCCTCAAGTGCGTAAATCTGTGCGAGCGGCGTGCCGTTTCCAACAAACTGCCCGACATCGACGCGCTTCTGCTGAACACGTCCATCAAAAGGCGCCTTGATAATGGTGCGATCAAGCGCAAGCTCAGCAGCCGCGACATCCGCTTGAGCAGCCTTCACCGCCAATTCTGCTGCTCGCAACTGCGGCTTCCTTAGAAAAAGATCGTTGGCTTCATCCGAACCCAGCTCTCGCCATTCGCGACGCGCCTGCCGGCTGCGTCCTCGCTCTTCGGCTAGACGTTGCTCAGCCTGTGCAAGCGCGGACTCAGCCCGCGCCAGCGCAAACTCGTAGTCATCACGTTCAATGGTTAACAGAACGTCGTCTTTTTCGAAAAATCCACCGTCTGCGAAGGCATCACTCACGTCCACTACCTTGCCGGCCACCTGAGCCACCAGATCCACTCGGCGCTTGGCATCAATAGTGCCTTGCGTGTGGACCAATAATTGGTGTGTTGACGGCGCTGCCTCGATTATAGCCACCATGGGAGCGGGACGATCCGGTGGCGGTCCAGCCTGCGGCTCCGATTTGGCTGTCAGAACCACCCATGTGAGTGCAAGACCAGTAAGGGTAGCCACAGTGGCGATAAATAACTTTCTCAGTGACAGGCGATTGGCCACTGTAGAAACCTCAGGGGTATCAGACATGTTTTGTTCCGTCTCGGAAGGCAGTCGACTTAATGGGGATTCATCAGCCCGAACTCAAGCCTCGTGTCTGGCTTTTGTCTCAGGTAAACCTGAACAGTATACGGTGCAGGGTCCGTTACCCGTTTAAAAACTTGTCACATTTTCAGGGCAATATCCAAACGTCACCGAGGAAAATGTGCTTCGCTGGAAATTCAGGTCAATCGCCCCTTGCTTAATGAGGGAGTTTTCGCGGACTATTTGCGGCTCATACAAAACCATTTGGAGTTTTTCATGGCGCTTACCACTGGGGACAAAGTCCCATCTTGCACACTGTCTGTTATGGGCGAATCAGGCCCCGCACCGCTCTCTACTGATGATCTTTTCGGAGGCAAGCGTGTGCTGCTGTTTGCACTACCAGGCGCCTTTACACCGGGCTGTTCCATGGCTCACCTACCAGGTTACGTCGCCAATGCTGACAAGATTAAAGCCGCCGGCGTAGATTCAATCGCCTGCCTCTCGGTCAACGATGCATTTGTAATGGGCGCATGGGGCGAGGCTCAAAATGCCAGTGAGATCGTCATGGTCGCCGACGGAAACGCACAATTTACTGACGCCATGGGACTTACACTCGACGCAACTGGGTTCGGGATGGGAAAGCGCAGTCAACGCTATGCCATGTTGGTTGATGACGGCGTGATTACCCATATCAATGTTGAAGAAGGGCCAGGCGTAGAAGCGAGCTCTGCAGAAACGATGATGGCGCTACTCTGACAGATAAAATGGTTACTGCTGCGGCTAAGCCGCGGTAGTAACCACGTAAACCACGGATGAAATGATCAGCGCGCCAAGAAGGTTTACCCAAATTCCCCAGCGCACCATCGTGCGAATGTCGATCTGACCTGTTCCAAAAACAACCGCGTTGGGTGCAGTGGCAACAGGAAGCATAAACGCACAACTAGCGCTCATTGCCGCGGGCACCATTAATGTCAGGGGATCAATATCGGCTGCCATGGAGGCTGCCGCTAAGATCGGCATGAGCAGAGCGGTCGTTGCCGTATTCGATGTAGCCTCGGTTAAAGCAGTTACCAACAACGCCACCGTTGCTATCGCAATGAGCGTTGGCACCAAGGCAAGACTGGCAAGAAGTTCTCCCACTTGACCGCTTAAGCCCGAGCTAACAAAGCCCTTAGCCAGCGTGATGCCACCTGCAAACAGTAGCAGCACACCCCACGGGATATTGCTCGCCTGCTCCCAGGAGATAAGCGGCTCTCCCTCTCGGTCACGCGTTATGAACAGGGCTACAACCGCACAAAACGCGACCGCTGCATCATTGGCCATTGGCATATCGAACCATGCGCGCCAACCACCAAACGGCTCGGTACGCGTCATCCATGCGAGCGCGGTTAGCCCGAAAATAATAAGTACCCGTTTCTCCGCGCTGCGCCAGGCACCAATATCTGGAAGATCCACAACAAGATTCGTCGGGACTTTCCGGGCCAGCGCTATGGCGATCAGCGGAATCATCAACACAACGACCGGAACCCCCCATGACATCCACTGACTGAAACTGATCGCCGTGCCTGTCGTGTCCTCATAAACTTGCATAAAGATAAGCGTGGGCGGTGTTCCAATCGGCGTTCCCAACCCACCAATACTGCAAGCCCATGCCAGCCCTAGCAGCAGGGGTGCTGCCAGCGCTTTCGGTGCACTTGAAGTGGCAATAACAGCGAGCGCAACCGGCAATAGCATCAACACGGTGGCCGTATTGGAAATCCACATGCTGAGTAAGGCTGCAGCGAGCATAAAACCCATGATCAAACGTTTCGGCTCATCAGCGCCAACGAAGCGAACAACCGTCACCGCAATCCGCGTGTGAGCCCCCGTGGACTCCATACCCTTGGACAATAAAAACCCGCCCATTAGAAGCAGGATTAAGGGAGATCCATAGGCAGCGGCAACATCACTTGGGCTAATGACACCCAAGAGCGGCAGCACCGCCATGGGAATCAAGGAGGTGACCGGAATGGGGATGGGCTCGAAAATCCACCAGAACACGCACAGCACAGCGACCCCTGTCGTAACAGACGCGGCCTCCGACTGCCCCAGAAGAGCCGAGAGACACCCCGCTGCTAGCGCGGCAACCAGTCCGGGAATCACCGATGCATTTAAATTTAGCCAATGCGATTTCAGCATTGCGTATTACCCACGGTTGTTCGTTACACTAGGCGTCATGAAATCTCAGCCGTCCTCTCTTGTCGATACTTTCGATCGCCGTATCCGTTATCTACGGCTGTCGGTAACCGATCGGTGCGATTTTCGCTGCCAGTATTGCATGACTGAAGAGATGCGGTTTTTACCCCGTAAAGCCGTGCTATCCGCCGAAGAGATTATTCGGCTCGCAACACTGTTCGTGGATTTAGGTGTTCAGAAAATTCGATTGACTGGTGGCGAACCGTTGGTGCGTCCTGACATCGTTGATATCGTCCAGGGGTTATCCAACATCGAAGGGCTCAATGAGCTTGTAATGACAACCAACGGTAGCCAACTGCCAACGCTGGCAAGGCCTCTGGTCGACGCAGGAGTATCTCGCATCAATGTGAGTCTGGATACCTTGTGCGACAGCCAATTCGCCGAGTTATCGCGAACCGGCGACCTAAGTAAGGTACTCGCTGGACTAGATGCGGCCATTGATGCCGGTTTCGAACGGATTCGACTCAACACCGTCTTACTGACTGGCAAAAATGATACACAGATAGAGCCACTCATCGACTACGCGCTCGACAAGGGGATTGATATTGCCTTTATCGAAGAGATGCCAATGGGGCATATCACTCAAACCAACCGCGAATTGAGCCTTGTACCCTCGGCACAAGTGTTGGAGACAATTAGGCGCCGGTTCAACCTTGTACCCATCGTAGGGTCTTCAACCGATGGACCCGCACGACGCTATTCTGTGGAGGGAACCAGCACCGAAGTTGGCGTTATCTCACCGATTACGGATAACTTTTGTGACGCCTGCAATCGCCTCAGAATTACACCAGACGGCCGATTGGTCCTGTGCTTAGGGCACGAAAATTCCTTGGATTTACGCCAGATGCTGCGTAGCGACATGGATTCGTCCAGCTTGAAACGTGCAATTGTCGCCGCTCTTGCGTATAAACCCGAGCGTCATGTGTTTGATCAGCCAGATGAACCTCAGGTTGTCCGTTTGATGAACGCCACTGGCGGATAACATCACACTAGGATTTATTTATGTCCCATTCCTTTCCAAAGCTGGAGAGCGTTGACAGCATTGTCGAGTCACTTGCTACCGCGGGTTACATTTGCAACGAGCAAATCGCCACGGTTGTCTATCTAGCCGCTGCACTAGAAAAGCCAATCTTGGTAGAGGGTCCACCCGGTGTAGGGAAAACGGAACTCGCGAAAAGCTGTGCGCAGGTCACTGGCGCACCGCTGGTGCGCTTGCAGTGCTATGAGGGTCTCGATGAGTCAAAGGCCATTTATGAATGGAAGTACGGAAAGCAGCTGCTTTATACACAGCTTCTCAAGACGCAGCTCTCCGAGGTAATGGAAGGGGCCCAGGGTTTACGCGCATCGGTCGAGCGACTGCACAGTTTTGATGATGTCTTCTTCTCAAAAGAGTTTTTGGAGCCGAGACCATTACTCCAGGCAATCGATACCGAGGGTGGTGTTGTGCTTTTGGTGGACGAGATTGACAAGGCAGATTTCGAGTTTGAATCACTACTGCTTGAAGTGCTCTCCGACTTTCAGATTTCCATACCTGAACTCGGCACACTCAAGGGACGGTCAAAGCCACTCGTCTTCCTTACCAGTAACGACACCCGGGACCTGTCGGACGCGCTGAAACGCCGATGTCTGCACCTGCATATCGACTTTCCAACGACGGAACTCGAAGGCCGCATCGTCAGAGCGCGCGTACCTCAGATAACGGAGGCCATGACAGATCATCTGGTCACCTTCGTCAGCAAAGTACGCGAAATGGATCTTAAGAAGCTTCCATCGGTATCAGAAACTATCGACTGGGCAAAAAGTCTGGTCCTTTTACACGCGGACTCGCTGGATGAAGAGCTTGTGAAGAGCTCCTTGAATGCACTCCTGAAGTATGAGGAAGACCTGACCAGTGTGGTGGAAAACCTGGTGGATCTGCTCAATACCGAAAAGCAGGCGGCCAACGCCTAAAACGTCATGGCATACGCTGAGCGATTCAGTCAGGACGCACCCACCGATCGACTATTGGCATTCATCGAGTTTCTGCGCGGTCGCGACATACTGATATCACCTGCCGACTCACTTGTGGCCATGGAAGTCGCTGGGCTAGTTGGCTACGACGACCGAACACTGCTTAAAAATGGTCTGGGCAGTGCACTGGCTAAATCAAAGTTCGAAATCGAAGTCTTCAACGAGGCCTTCGAGCAATACTTTGGCACACCCTCGTCAGACAAACCAAAAAATGAAAACTCATCCAGCAGCGCAGATGACAGCGCCGGCGACAGCCCATCCTCTACGGAACTGGGCGAGCAACTCTCGCAGGCAATGCAGGCCCAGCCCGAACTGGCAAAGAATCTATCCAGCGAATTAGTGGATGCGCTGAAGAGTGGCGATGAGGCCGCAATTGCTATTGCCGTGGAGACGGCGGCGCAACAGGTCGATGTGTCAGCAATCAAGTTACTAACGCAACGAGGACAATACATCCGCAAAATGCTCGATGCGCTTGGCGAGCAGGCCCTCCGTGATGCCGCTGTAGAACTAGAAAGCACTGAACCCGCTGCATTTGAGGCAGTGCAGGCGCTGCGCGAGCAACTTCGCAACAAGGTCAGAGATCGGGTCGATAGAGCCTATATGGTTCACGCCAGTGGCGATGCAGAGGATATGCTCGATGAAGCCCTGAGTAACATGTCCCTCGGTAATGTAGACCAGCACCACCGAGCGCGACTAAAGCGATTACTGGAACGCATGACACGCAAGCTGGCCGCTCGTCACGGCCGTGTCCGAAAACGCGTCAAACGGGGTCAACTCGCGGTACCAGCAACCCTGCGAAAAGCCATGGCAACCGACGGTGTGCCTTTCAAACCACAGTGGCGAAAAAGCGTTCGTCGCAAACCTCAGATTCTGATCCTTTGTGACGTCAGCGGCTCTGTAGCGGCTTATGCGAAATTCCTGTTGCTGTTCCTTCATTCACTTCAAGATATTCTGCCGAGGACTCGCAGTTTTGCCTTTTCATCTAACTTGGGTGAAGTCACCGAGACACTGCGTGCGCTTCCCGTAGAGATCGCCATTGAGCGTGTCAACCTGAAGTACGGTGGCGCTACGGACTACGCCCGCGCCTTTGAAGATTTTGCGAGTCTGGTCATGGCCGACATCAATCGCGTCACTACGGTGATTATTTTGGGTGATGCAAGAAATAACAATACGGATCCGAGACTCGACCTGCTTGCTGAAATTCGATCGAAGTGTCGACAGCTGATTTGGCTCAATCCAGAGAGTCAGCGAAGTTGGGGCACGGGTGACTCTGAAATGCCGGGCGTCATCCGCAACTGCGATGTGGCGGCCGAGTGCAGTACCCTTAAGCAATTAGAACGAGTCATCGATGACTTACTTGTTCAGCTCAACAGCTGACTTAGTCGGTCTCTTCCAACGATAGTCCGCCAACGCCGCCGACATCGCCCTCGCTGGCGAGCTTGATTTTGAGCCTCAGATTATTGGCAGAGTCCGCATTTCGCATCGCCTCCTCCTGAGTAATCTTGACCTCGTGATACAGACTGAAGAGTGCCTGATCAAAGGATTTCATGCCCTGATCAATCAATTTCTCCATGCTGCCTCCATGCGCGGGTTTACGTCGAACTGCTGTACCAACTGATCTGATAGAGCGTACACTTGCGACCGACGTTGTACAGCGATCCGAAATAGCGCATCGACGTACATGACCCCAGTGGTTTGTAAGGTATTACAAGATGATGGCTGCGGCATTTAGAACAGCAATAACAAACGGTAGCCCGTCTGACATTCTGCAAGTTACCAGAGGCATCGAAAAGGAAGGCCTTCGCGTCTCTTCAAGCGACCATAGGCTCTCGCAGAAGCCCCACCCCACACCACTGGGTTCCGCCTTAACCCACAACGCCATAACAACGGATTATTCGGAAGCGCTTCTCGAATTCATCACAGGTGTCCATGACACGCCTGCAGGCGCGCTGAACGAGCTCCATCAACTGCATGCCTACACAGCTCAGTCACTTCCCGACGAAATCATCTGGGGCGCCAGTATGCCGGGAGAGCTGGGACCCGAGATAGAAATTCCCATAGCGAACTATGGCTCATCCAATATCGGCACGATGAAGCGTGTTTATCGAAACGGATTGAGCGCACGGTATGGCCGAACCATGCAGGTCATCGCCGGGATTCACTACAACTTTTCGTTACCCGATGCTTTCTGGGAGACGTCTAGACGTATTGGGAACCCAGACTGTTCGTTCGCCGATTGGCGAACACAAGGCTATCTGGCGCTGATAAGAAACTTCCAGCGCCACGGCTGGTTACTCAACTTTTTGACAGGTAGTTCTCCGGCGCTGAGCCGATCGTTTGTTCGGGGCGAGTTACCGGAGCATCTGCAGAGCATCAACACCCACACACTTTATGGCGAGTTTGCGACATCACTTCGTATGGGAGATCTCGGTTACACCAGCTCTGCGCAGGATGGTTTGCAGATTTGCTACAACCAGCTAGAGACCTATATCGAAACGCTAACCAAAGCCATTGTGACGCCCCATGAAGACTATCGCCAACTGCCAGATGTCACCAGCGGCGAGCGTACCCAGCTCAATGACGGGTTACTCCAAATCGAAAATGAGTTCTACAGTGCCATTCGTCCAAAGCGTGTCGCGCGATCAGGCGAGGCACCGGTGCGAGCGCTTGAAGAGCGCGGTATCGAGTACGTCGAAGTAAGATGTCTCGACATTAATCCGTTCACACCCCTTGGTATCGATGAAGAAATCATTGCTTTGGTCGATACCTTCCTTCTGTCGTGTGCACTGTCGGATAGCCCATTGTGCGATGCCGCCACTCGCAGCATTGATAACACCAATACTCAAGAGATCCTTAACTTTGGACGTGATCCGTCGCTTAAGCTACTGACAGAAGAAAATCGACAGATACCGCGTAACGAGCTCGCCAAGCCCATTCTTGATGCGATGCAAGAGGCCGCTGACTGGCTCGACGGGGCGGCTACTACAACACGTCACAGCGACGCCATGATTCGAGCACGGGGCATGTTAACGGGCGACGTCGAGACTCCATCTTCCCGCGTGTTGCGGGAAATCTCCGAACAGAACATCAGCTACTCAGGCCTGATGGGTAGATATGCTGAAGAGTGGCATCGCAGATTCAATGCCCACCGCCTACCGAGTGAGATTAGGACCGGTCTGGCTGATGAGGCAATCGCATCTCTAAGACGCCAGCGTGCTGTCGAATCCGCTGATAGTCTACCGTTTGATGAATTCCTTCACGAATTCTACGCGCAGTACCGTCGCTAAAACTCAAGCAGAAGTGACCGGTATCAACTGCTGTTATGTAGGGCAAGGTCTGCCCCGCGCTCATTACCCGTACATTAAGGCGCAGTGAACTGCCAAGCGATATCGCTGTTTTCGAGCGCGAGGTCTTTACGCGCTTATTGTGAAACGACCGCGACGAGCTCTACCTTGAAGATGAGCACTTCATTTGGCCCGATTGCAGCGCCCGCACCACCCGCACCATAAGCAAGGTTTGATGGGATAGTTAGCTCGTATTCGGCGCCCTCGCTCATCAGCTGCAATGCCTCTGTCCAGCCGGGGATTACTTGCGTGACACCAAAAGTGACCGTTTTGCCACGGCTGTAGCTGCTGTCAAACACAGTGCCATTAATCAGACGGCCTTCGTAGTGTACTTCAACAGAGTCGGCCGACGTAGGCTTGGCACCTGCACCCTCACGAACTACGCGGTATTGGAGACCACTAGCTGTCGTTTGCACACCTTCAGCGCCTGCGTTCGCCGCGAGGTAGGCAACACCTGCTTCAAGATTCGCATCACCTGCTGCCCGCATCTCAGCTTCTTGCTCAGCCTGAATCTGTTCCTGCATAGCGATCATTTCGGCGTTGATTTCGTCGTCAGTCATCTTCGCTTCTGCACCAGACAACGCATCGCGAAGTCCCTCTGCAAACGCATCCGCGTCGATTGGCACGCCCTCAGCTTTCATGCGTCGACCCATATTCATGGCAATGCCGTAGCTGATGCGCTGCTCTTGACTATCTAAACTCATTTCACTTGTCTCCGCAGTTTGATTACAAGCGACCAAGCCGACACTCATTAGCGCCGTCAGCGCTACAGTTTTACACGCAGATTTCGAGAAAAAACTCGCATTTAACATGGCAGGTTGTCCTGTATAGGTAATAAACAAAAAGAATCGCGCATGGTACGCGGGTCCGGCAGCCCTGGCTACCGCCCGAGCATGTCGACCACCAGCCGACGAGTGACCACATCCTTGAGCTCTGGGAGTTGGGACAAGTTTCCTTTCACTACCGGCGTAGAAAGGTCGTTAAGTTGCTCTCCCATAGGTAATGAATTGACGAGCAACCCAGCTAACACGCGCTCCGCCTCCAACTCGAGCCCAAGCAGATGGCGACGATTTTTGATCATAGACGGCATATCAGTCCAAGCCTGCCGTTGCCGACGAAGCGGCAACACAACACCTTCCACCCACGGTGTGATGGCCGCGCGAATGCGCCGTTGGTCATCTTCTCCGATGGCCTGACCTCGATGCCCCAACCATGCAAGGAACATGGCTTCCAAAATAATGAGACCTGAACTCTCCTGAAGCTCCAGAAGCCTTGCCCGCACTTGCGCATCCTCATACTGCGCAACTGCCCAACGCCAAAAATCCTCTAGCAAATCACTGGCCAACGTCTCATCACCTCTCGTCATCTTTTACTACCGCCGCTTTTACTACTAGACGCTGCTTCTCCCGTCTGGACAAACGACGAACGGAATACTCGCGTTGCTGAGCGACTGAGCGGTTTTCGCACTCCTCGTACCAGGCCAGCGCCACAGGCCTCCTTGCACGGGTGTAGTTCGCACCGCCGACAATCTCACCATTATGCTGCCTGACTCGGCGCTTTAGATCCGTTGTGACCCCAGCGTAAAAAGAGCCGTCCAAGCAACGCACTAAATAAACAAACCAAGAATTATCGGAGTTCGCGCTCATTCGTTTTCAACACTGTCATCCGAACATATTTTTTGAGAGTATATGTCGACACAATTGGAGGCACCATGAGCGACAACATTACACACGTAACGGACGCAGAATTTCAAAATGAGGTTTTGTCATCAGACGTACCCGTCCTGGTTGATTTCTGGGCAGAGTGGTGCGGACCCTGCAAGATGATTGCACCCGTTCTCGAGGAAATTGCCAACGAATACTGTGAGCGCCTAAAAGTGTGCAAAGTGGACGTGGATGCAAACCCGGACCTACCCGGCAAGTTTGGTATCCGTGGCATCCCTACGTTGATTGTCTTCAAAGGC
>MDTA01164354.1_pt1 | contig 10849 bp, 9 predicted proteins | sample 811151 | NCBI WGS metagenome assembly MDTA01 (sample SAMN05326648, study PRJNA326480) | marine metagenome | isolation source: seawater | place: Indian Ocean: South | collected 2010 | reverse complement strand
CGCGAATCGCCTGCGGATAGGTGTCGAGGCCACTGGATCGAATCACACCGGGTGCGACTGAGTTCACCAAGATGCCCTGATTGGCCCACTCGAGCGCAAGGGTCCGGGTCAGATTGACGACCCCGGCTCGCGCCGCGCCGGTGTGCGCCATACCTGGAAAACCACGCCACATATTAGCGACGATATTGATCACCCGCCCTTCGCCGGCTTTCAGCATTTTCTCGGCGACGGCCTGAGTCATGAACCAGGTCCCATTGAGATTCGTGTCTACGACCGCCCGCCATCCCTTGGGCTTGATCCCGATCGCCGGTGACGGAAACTGGCCTCCTGCGTTGTTGACCAGCACGTCGATCTGGCCCCCCCAGTGCTCTGCGACCGCATCGACCCATTCGGAGACCGCCTCTGGGTCCCGGATATCTAGCTCGGCTGCATACACGTCGCCTCCGTCGGCTCGCAGCGCAGCCGCGGTCTCCTCTAAACGCTCGATTTTTCGTGCGCCGATCGCGACCCGCGCTCCGAGCGCGAGACACTCCTGAGCGATCACGCGACCGATGCCCGATCCGCCGCCGGTAACGATGACGGTTTTGCCCTCGAGAAGGTCCGAACGAAAAATTTTGCTTGGATCCATGTGATATCTCCACGCGTCGATGCGTCTTCTTCTGTGTCTGGCCACTGAACAGGATGAGGAGACCACGATGAAGACTCTATTGAAAGCCCTGATGATCACCGCCCTGCTCAGCGGAACAGCGTTCGCTGAGGTTGAAGAGAGCACCATGTCTGAGACACCGAGCGTTGACACTCAGCAACCAAACACGACCGAGCGTTCACCTGCCTCCGCCGATCAAATGTCGGGCATCTGGCACTCTATGAATTGGGCTCAAACTGAGGCCGCACGCATCAACGTCATCAGCGCCGTCGCGAAGACCTATTGGCTCTCCGTCATGCAGGTGGAGGTGCTCCTCGAGACGATCGCGAGCCCCGAGAGTCGGCAGCGCCTGCTCACCGACCTCTACCCACGCATCACAAACCCGGGCCAGATCGGACGACTTGGCCGCTTGTTGCCATCGGGTAGTGTACCCCAGGGGCTGGCCGCGCTTACCCAGCCGAAGGCGAGTTCTCATCTATAGGGCGAAAATCCCCAAGCTCCAATTCGAAGCGGGCCCCCTCCTCTGAGTCGAGCAACCTGACCACCCCATCATGCAGCTCGGCGACTGTCCGGACGATCGCTAAGCCCAACCCCGTCTGGTTTGGCTCTTTACGGTCCGTCACGAAACGCTCAAACAAACGATCCCTCATCGCATCACTGACCCCAGGCCCCGCGTCCGATACGGTCACCACCGCACGGCCCGACTTCTCCTCAAGACGAAGGTGAATGGTCCCGCCCATTGGGCTATAGCGAATCGCGTTCACGAGGAGGTTATCGACCGCTCGACGCAACCAGGCCCCCTCGGCCCGGAGACTGACTGGCTCCATTATGAGCTTGCATTCGACACATTTCCCCTCGAGCGCTGCCGTCTGTCCAGCGACCGCCTTTCTCAGTACCTCATCCACCTGGACCATCTCAGGCGTCATCTCTGTGTGACGCGCCTCGAGCCTCGCAAGAGCCAAGACATCATCGATGAGCCCTTCGAGGCGTCGACTGGCCTCATCGATACGACCCAAGAAGCGCTCCCGAGCCACTTCGTCTTCTGCCGCACCTTCCAACAGCACCTCGGTCGCCGCCCGAATCGCAGAGACCGGGTTCTTTAGCTCGTGGGAGAGATCCGCGGCGAATCGCTCAATGTGGATTCGTTCATCCAAAGAGCGTCGCATGGAGTCGAACGCAGCGGTTAGGCGTCGCACCTCACGCCCAGCTGGACTCGGGAGGCTGCGTTGCCGCTGACCTTCAGAGATCGCGTCGGCCCAGCGGGTCAAGCGCTCGAGGGGCTCACCCACGGCTCGCCCGAAGGCGAACGCAGCGCCCGCCGCCGCGACACCCAGCAATCCAGTGATCAATGTGATCTTGGGACCAAACTCCCGCAAAATCTCGAGGACGACTCGCACCGAAGGCCCCTCGGTGACAGCGAGCTCAGCTGCGCGCACCTCAAGCCGGTCAATCACCCAGAAGCCGATGACCCCGGTCGCCATCAAAGACGTCAACCAGATGGCGAAGAACAACTGGAGCCGAATGGAGATCCCATGGTTGATGGAGCGCATGAGGCGACTGCCCACGAAGGCGAGCCCCACGAGGAGGGTAATCCCACCAAGAAGCAGGGCCGCCTCTCTGGACATCAGACCAGGCATTTAACCCTCAGCCAGGCGATATCCGACGCCCCGTACGGTCTCGATCGTCTCCGCAGGGAGCTCGGCAACAACGAGTTTCTTCCGAAGCGACTTGATATGTACATCGACAGTTCGCTCTGCGACGACCACGTCAGGGCCCCAAACACGTCTGAGGATCTGTTCCCGGTCGTAGACCCGACCCGGAGCATCAGCGAGCATCTTCAGGATTTCAAATTCGATGCGAGATAGATTGAGTTGATGGCGACCCACCATAACCTGGCGCTTATCTCGATCGATCGCGATTCCAGCAACTCGGGTCTCATCAGCGGGCGCGCTTCCACCTCGGCGCAACACCGCCCGAACCCGAGCCACGACCTCTCGTGGTGAGAAAGGTTTACCGATATAGTCGTCAGCCCCCAACTCGAGACCGACCACATGGTCAACGGTCTCGTCGTGACTGGACAGGATGATGACCGGGATCCGCGACCGACCACGAAAACTCCGAAGCCAATCGAGGCCATTGCCATCCGGTAGGACAATATCGAGGACGATCAAGTCGATCTGATTGCCAGCGAGTTGGGCATCAGCGGTCGCTAAGTCGGAGGCCGCGAGCGTCTCGAAGCCGACCCGCTCAAGTGCATACGCGATGCTCTCTGTGATCGCAGGTTCGTCATCAACCAATAGGATCCGTGTCATGACTTCGGAGTAGACCGAACCGACCCTCAGAGTCAAACGACATCAACCCCATTTATCTCCGGCAGCGACGATGGCATTCTGCGCCGATGGATATTCTGAACAACGTCGTAATCCTCGATACTGAGACGGGCGGACTCGACCCGCTCACCCACAGCATGATGACCATTGGTCTCGTGTCCGGCGATGACCAACATCGCTTGGAGATCTGGGTCGCCGAACCAGAGATTGTCGCGGACCCACGCGCTCTTGAGGTCAACCGACTAGACCCGGCCGAGGTGAAGGCTCGTGGGGTCACGCCGGCAGAGGCCTGCGATCAGGTCGACGCGTTCCTCAAGGCGGTCGACCCGAAGCAAGGCCGCCCCATGGTCGTGGGACACAATGTGGCTTTCGACAACGCCTTCATGCGGCGGATGTATACGATGGCTGGTCGTCCCGTGAATCCAGCGTTTACCCATCGCACCGTTGACACCCACACCCTGCTTTGGGCCTTGATCGCGGCAGGTAAACTGCCCCAGGGGGTCAACGGTTCCGACGCAGCCTTCGCACATTTTGATGTCTCCCCACCCACCGAGCTAAGGCATACCGCGCTCGGCGATGCGGTCGCGACCCGACACCTCTTTGAGAAGCTAATCGACCTCATTTGACCATGACACGCATTGGACTCACTCTCGTCATCCTCGCGCTTGGGTGTACTCCCAAGGCGGGACCACCCGCTGAAGCCGACGCTGAGGCTCCAGCCCGGCCTGCCGAGACCGACGAACAACGCCAACAGCGTTTTGAGACGCGGAAAACAGCCCAGCTGCCAAACGATCTGCCCGGACCGTGGAAGCGCCTTCTCAAGGGTTTGGACAGCCGGCTGCTCAGCGCCACACATCGCGTATGGTCCTATCAGACAGATTGGAAAGGCGGCAGATCGATCGCGTTGACGGCGCGTATCTTCGGAAAGGATGACGCGGTGAATAGACGCATTCATCAGGCGCTGTCCAAGCTCAAGCTGCCGGGTCTGTCGGCCCAATTGGAGGACCAAACCATCGAGCGAGGCCCGATTCAGTGGTCAGTAAGCGTCGACCGAGTCGTCGCTCCGAAGGGGGCGAAGAGAGAGACCCAACTCGATCTCAAATGGCGTCGTTCCCCGAAGCCCAACACCGGCGAACTGGGTCCGTGTAGAAAGCCTCACCCGGTGTCAGCGCCGGCGGTTGTCCCAGAATGGTTGAAGACACACACCGAGAAACGGAGCACGCGCCGACGGATCTTGAGTGAATCAAAGACCACAGTCCGACGCAGCAGCGCACGCATGCAGCTCCTCTATCACAACGGCTTCGCCCATGATGAAAATGTCGGCCAGCTCATCAAGGCTGCCCGAAAGGCGGGCCTCATTCATCAGAGCGGCTCGGGTCCGAATCAGATCTGGAGCCACGATGACGGTCGCAAGATGAGTTTGCGCCCAGTCCGAGACATCCATGAGATGGGCTGCGTCATCAAAGGGCCCGTGCTGCAGATCAAATGGCGTGGGCCTAAGCGTCCCCGGAAGGCCCCCTGAGTACGCTCTACGACTGCTACCCCTGATCCTGGATCAGGCGACGAACGTGTACAAATTAGCGTCGAATAATCCGGCTGTGGTCAAATGGAAGAATCGCAATGCCTTCACAAAGGGGAACGTGTCGAGCTCTGAACACCAGATCAGCGTACCCAGACTCGCTCAACGCGTGGAGTCCAGCCTTGTCGGATGGCGGGTCTCTCGGCTGCGCACCTCACTGGCTGGCCCTCTCGCCATCGTCACAGCTGGAACGCTGAAGGCCTGCGCCACCCTCTGGGCGCGTGCCCATGAGGCCGACGGACATCCCGCCTGGACAATCACTCCCTATGAGTTCATTGAACGCGGCATACCGGAGGGCACTCACCTGCTCTTTCTATCTCGTTCCGGTCGGCACCATGACTTGCTGGCTGCCGCTCGTCACGCCATCAGTCGAGGGCTCACCGCTCATGCGGTCGTCAGCGATGGGCGCTCCCCTCTCGTGAGTATGCTCCGTGATAGCGCGCCGGAGAATGGGGTCCTGGTCCTGGAGTGTCCGGAAGAGTTCACGGGTGTACCCGGCATCCGTGCGGTGCCCTTCGCGGTGCTCGCGGCCGCGATGTATGGCAACGGTGGTCCATACGCACACCTCTTCAACTCCGGCGTGTTCACCCTACCGAACAGTCCGATCAGCCATCTCGTCTGTCTCGGAGTTGGGCACGCTCGCCCAGCCGCCGTCGATCTGGCGCTGCGCTGTCGAAAGACTCGAATCGCCCCAGCCACAGTAAGTGATGTGCGTGAGCTCTCCCACGGCGCCGCATATCCGCTGGACCCAGCGACAAGCTGGTTTATCTTTTTTTATTCAGGTGAGCGCGCTGAGTACGTGCATCGCTACGCTGAGCTCTTGCCAGTCGAGACCCCAAGAACCTTCATCGCGACGACGATGTCGGGTGTTGAGGGTGGGGTCCACCTCATGGCGCAGGGGGCCCGCCTTCATCAATCGATGATCGAGCCTGGCGCGATTGAATCCGTCGGCGTATCAGACGCTCACTGGTCGCTGCCCCTCTTTTATCTATCTCTGGACAGCCAGTAAGTCAGGGGCAATTCGTCTCCAGAGCACCATTGTCGGCCCGACGAAGGCCCGATACATCCCATGCGTCGCACAAAGTAGGATCAGTGAAGTTGACGTCTAAGTCCCCGCCGCTGTCGACGGTACCCGAGAGGCGCCCCGCGCCTCCGCTCACGACGATGCCGTGTTCATCCGATTGAAAGTTGAGTGCTGTCAGATGACCCGAACCCGCAACCGACAGAGGACCTGAAGCCTGCTCCAGGGCGAGCCCGTCGAGATCACCAAAGTCCGCGTTAAGCGCCAGGGATCCACCGACCAGAGTCAGATACCCACCACTGAGGCGACCCGCTACGGTGATCCCGTTCCAGGATTCACCTTCACTCCCGATTGTGAGTCGGTCCTCGGCGCTCGCAGTCAGCTGTAGTTCGCCACCCTCTTCGATGATGATCGCTCCGTTCCCCGTCGCTGTATCGATCTGTCCTCCGCCGGGAATCGCAAGGATTCCCATCGCTGACACCGTGATGGGACCTGCCAGCTGAAATGGTACCGAGGGCGGGACGGTAAAGGTGTCACCGGCGGTCACCGTGAGGGCGTTGTTCTGGTACGTCACGCCAGCCGGCTGATTCGCCAGACGAGTCGTCCCGGTCTCCCCATCCAAAATGATCCCGGAGCGCGCGCGCGACCAATTGTGCCCGGCGCCCAGAGGGAGACGCCCGAAGAGTCTCGCCGGACCGATGATGGGCGTCGCATTATTGACCGTCGTCCCACTTAACTGAGCCACGCTGTCGGCACCGTCCAACCTCATGGCAAAAAGCTCGAGTTCGTCAAAGAGGGCACCCACAATGCTGACGGAACCGCTCTCATACTGGATCCCTGAGCCAGCTGGAAAGGGCGTCTGGACCGTCAGTCCCTCGAAGGCAATGAATCCACTCTCAATGAGAATCCCGGGCGCCCGCCCGGCGCCCACGTATTCGACTACGGTGTTGAGCACAGTTCCACGCTCCTCCTGAGTGTTGAAGCGCAGGCCTCGCCACGCATGAATACTATCCATCGGCTCGCCGCGGTCGGCTTTCGAAAAAACCACCAAGCCGTCGCGGCTACCGATAGTGGCCGAACCACGAACATTAAACTCTGCATTGTCACTGTCTGCGACCAGAACGGTCCCCGGTAAGATGGTGAGCTCGGCATCTTCGGTAGTAAAACCAGTAAAGCGCCAGGGGTTCCCCTCGGGCCCAATGGGATCAGTCGGCGCGTTCTGCAGCGCTTGGCCATCCGCGATAGGCCCGGTGCGAATGAAGCGGCCGGTGAGTCGACCAAAAGCGGGCCCGAACTCGACCCGAACATCCTGCGGGCCAGTGGCTGCCATCCCATCAGCGGGGAGCGTACCCGTCACCGTGAATTCATCCACTCGACTCGGGTTCTCAAGCTCCACTTCGCCTACCAAAACCCGCGGCTGCCCTTCTGGAAAAGGGCCCCCAATGATTCTCAAGCTCTGGGCTTCATCCGTTGGCGACCAAGCGGGCCTGACCCCCTGAACGACGATCGCTCCTGGCGCGAGAGAGCGTCCGACCAAGCTCATTGTGAAATCACCGGCATTCGTGCGCACCGTGACCATCTGGGCGTAGTCTCCCTCGGCCTCTGGCGAAAAGTTGATGAGACAACGCGCCTCAGCCATTGAATCACCGGAGGCAGGGAGCTGGCCATCAGGGACACTGAACGGTGGCATGAGGCCATCGATCGCCGTAATGGTTAGAGTTGCCGTCGACAGGTTCTCGACCACGACAAAGTCCGAGGTCGACTCACCCGGTAGGACAATCCCGAAGTTAAGCTCAGCCGTCTGCAGGCGCCCATCAGCGCTCTCCACCCGGCCGTTCAGGGAGAGCGTCGCGCTCACGCCGCTGGCGTCCGTCTCCACTGTGACCATTTGATTGAAGTCTCCAACCTCTGTTGGCTCGAAGACCACAACGACCGTACGCTGGGCGCCGGCCGGGATCCTCAATGGCAAGCTACGGCTGACGCTGAACGGGGCGGCGAGACCAGCGAGCGCGGTGATCTGGAGGTCACCCTCCCCCGGGTTCCTCATGACCACATCAAGCTGGGTTCGGGAGCCCACGCCCGCGGTCCCAAAGTCGAGCGCACTCGGCTCGACCTCTAAGGCCCCCTGCGCGATGTCCATGTCCGCGCCCCCTTCGTCAGGACCAGCATCCTGAGCAGAACCAACGTCAGCCGATACGCCCTGATCCAGCGACGTTGGGGTTTCATCGGTGCCACCACAGGCAGCCAGCGCGAGACAGATGAAACCGAGAATGATCCGATTCATGGGACGACTCCAATACGATACGTTTAAAGGGGCTGTCGTTTGGGCCCCATCATAGTGGTGACCGGACCAGCGCAGCAACACCGTCAAATAGATCGCCGAAAACAAGGCAAAATGGCGTTTTTTTGACTAGATTTCGCGCTGAAATCAGGAAAATCACGGTGATCGGTAGACGAACGCCCCATGTCGAGGTTAGGTTTTCGCGGTTGCACGCGCGCGTCGCGCGAACGTGCGCATCAATCACGACCCAGAACCAGGAGCCAGATTCATGAGCGCGGATATCGTTTTCCTCAGTGGTAAGCGGACCCCTTTCGGGACCTTTAATGGTGTTTTCACAGACCTGTCTGCCATCGACCTGGGCGTACTGGCGAGTCAAGCCGCCATCGAGCAAGCAGCGATCAGCGCCGAGGATATTGACCACGTCATCTTCGGGAACGTGATGCAGACGAGCGCTGACGCAATCTATGGCGCGCGCCACATCGGGCTGAAGTCCGGCACCACGGTCCCAACCCCAGCGGTGACAGTGAACAGGCTCTGCGGGTCCGGCTTTGAGAGCATCGCACAAGCGGCCCAACTCCTTCGTCTTGGTGAAGCTACGATGGTCCTCGCCGGTGGGTCCGAGAACATGACGCAGGCGCCCCACGTTGTCCGCGGCGCGCGGAAAGGCTTCCGCGCCGGCATCTCCGTCGCAGGGCACAGCATGAAGGATTATCTGCGCGAGGTGCTCTTCGATCCCGTCGCCGGGTGTGAGATGGCGATCACAGCCGAGAATCTCGCTGAAAAGTACGGCATTACCCGAGAGGACGCTGACGATTATGGCTACCGCAGCCAGACCGCGTGGCAGGCAGCACATGAGGCTGGTCGCTACGCAGATGAGATCGTCCCCGTGACGCTCAAGACTCGCAAAGGGGACCGAGTGGTCGATGTGGACGAGCACCCTCAATTGAGCCCGTTGGCACCAGAGCGTTTTCGCTCGCGCTTCAGTCGAGAGGCGATGGCCAACCTCCGTCCAGTGTTCAAGAAAGATGGGACAGTGACCGCCGCCAACGCATCGGGCATCAATGATGGAGCCGGTGCGATGGTTATGACGACGGCTGCCATCGCAGCCGAGAGAGGCTTAAAGCCTATCGGACGCCTGATCTCGAGCGCATCTGCGGGCGTTGAGCCCACGCTGATGGGCATTGGACCGGTGGAGGCCATCAAGGTTGCGCTCAAGCGCGCCAATATGTCCTTGGGACAAATGGACTTGATTGAGATCAACGAGGCCTTCAGTAGCCAGTACCTGGCGTGCGAGCGTGAGCTTGAGCTCAACCGCGATATCACCAACGTAAACTCCGGTGGGGTGGCTGTTGGACACCCGCTCGCCGCCTCTGGCACCCGCATCACCATGCATTTACTCTATGAGCTGCGCCGACGTGGAAAGAAGTATGGAGTGGGCTCTGCCTGCATCGGAGGCGGGCAAGGAATCGCTGTCGTGGTGGAGGCCCTCTAATGATTCAAACCACCGAAGCGAACCTCATCTACAACTGGAATCTCAAGGGGCGCCGCGCTGCCCTGGCGCCGGACATTACCTTTCTCGATGAGACGCTTCGTGATGGGATCCAAGGACCCTCGATCTCCGATCCGTCGATCGAAGACAAACTGCGGATCGTCGAATTGGAGGAGTCACTTGGTATTCACTCCATCGACGTTGGCTTACCAGGCGCAGGCCCGCGGGCTGTCGCAGATGTATCGGCGATCATTAAGCATATCGTCGACAATCAGATGAAGATCCAGCCGGGCTGCGCGGCGCGCACCCACATTAACGATATCCGCCCTATCGCGGAGATCAGCCAGAAATTCGGAGTTCAGATTGAGGTGTTGGCCTTTCTCGGCACATCACCGATCCGCCAGTACACCGAGAGCTGGGATCTTGAACGACTGATGCAGTTGAGCGGCGAGGCGATCGAGTTCGCGACGAAGGAGAACCTGCCGGTGACCTTCGTGACGGAGGACACCGTCCGCTCTCGACCCGAGACGCTTCAACCGCTCTTCCTAAACGCCATCGAAAAGGGCGCTCGACGCTTATGTCTGTGCGATACGGTCGGGCACGCGACACCGGACGGAGTCCGAAACCTCATCTGGTGGACCCGTAATCTCGTAGAAGGTACCGGCCTCGACATCGGTATCGACTGGCACGGACACAACGACCGTGGCCTCGGTGTAGCGAACTCCATCTTCGCGGCCGAATTTGGTGCTGATCGAATCCATGGTACGGCTTTGGGTATCGGGGAGCGTGTCGGTAACGCTGCGCTCGACCAGATCCTGATCAACTTCAAGCTCATGGGCGAGATCGACAACGACCTCACACGATTGGTTGAATGGTGTGAGACGGTATCTCGAGCGTGTGACTGGCCCATCCCCAAGAGCTATCCCGTTATGGGCGAAGACGCCTTCAGAACAGCCACAGGCGTACACGCTGCGGCCATCATCAAGGCCCATAAGAAGGGCGACCATTGGCTAGCAGACCGCATTTACAGCGGGGTGCCTGCCGGTCTATTCGGCAAAGCTCAGGCTGTCGAGATCGGTCATATGAGTGGCCTATCGAATGTCCTCTATTGGTTAGATGTGAACAAAGTTGAGCCTGTCGAGGGGCTCGCTGAGCACATTCTATCGACAGCGAAGAGTAAGAACGCGGTCCTCAGCGACAGCGAAGTCCACGACGTCATCGCCGGATTCAACGGCTAACCGACCCATGCCAGACGTCGATGATGCCCACCTCCTAACCCTCGTCCGCGAGCGCCTCGGTCTTAACCCGACGGTTCTTGAGGCTGTACGAGTCGCCGTCGATGAGGAAGGTAACTCTGTGGAGGATGCCCTCGTGCAGATGGGGTTGATCTCCCAGGGTGGGCTGCAGTCACTGATCGGCCAGCTTCCCACGGCGGCCGGGGGCCGCGGTGAGCACACAGACGAAGACGCCGACCTTGACGACGACGACTTCCCGACGAGCGGG
>MDTA01121170.1_pt1 | contig 10851 bp, 9 predicted proteins | sample 811151 | NCBI WGS metagenome assembly MDTA01 (sample SAMN05326648, study PRJNA326480) | marine metagenome | isolation source: seawater | place: Indian Ocean: South | collected 2010 | reverse complement strand
GACATGTTCGATCAGATCAACACCGATATTGACACCGTGACGGCCACCGCGTTTAACACGGTAGTCGCTAAAACCGCCGGCACAGGGGTCGTATACGAGGGTGATGTGGCCATCCAGGTGGGCGCGCTCGGATCATCAGGCGATGCTGACTATGTTCCCGCTAAGCTGGTTCAACTCGGCGCATCAACCAACATGGACGAATTAATTGCAAACATCAATTCGGCCTTCAGTGACGCGGACCTGACCGCGAGTAAGACCACTGATGGTAAGCTGGTCCTATCAAACACTAACGGTGCCACGATCTCGATCGTGGACGAGTCGGGAACCGATGGCGCCTTTGACGGCGGGACCGGCTTTAAGGTTGACGTAGACGGTATTGGTGCCGACGCGGGTAGTGCGATAGAGGACGCTTCGTCTGTTGTCTTCACAAACGGCACAGTCGTGACTGGCTTTATCAAGCTCCAGTCTAACGACGATACAAAGATCTCTATTGACTTCGGAAATTTGGACGCCTCGACGACGGGTAATACCACCGATATTGGTGTCCTGGGTTTCCAGAAGAACATCGAGGACCCGACAGGCACAACCAACCAGTTGATTGGTAACCAGCTGACATCGGCCGGTGTCGCACTCGCGCTCGACAAGTCGACCGCTGGTGTTGCTGACCTGATCATCAACGATGTCGAGATCTATGACGCCACTCTGGCCCCATTGTCCACTACGTTCCAAGGCAAGCTCGACCTGATCAACGCATTCCAGGATGATACTAATGTGGTCGCCTCTGCATATCTTGAGAAGATCTATGATATGTCAGACACGGTCTATATCTCTGATAACGAGGTTACGTTGAACGGACACACCGCTACCTATGGCGCGGACCTCGCTGCATTTGTCACCAACATCAATGGCGGCACGTCAGCGCACGGTATCTCTGCGGTAGCCTACGGCACCAACCTGCACCTCCGCGGTGAAGGAGTGGGAGCTCTGAACATCGTCGAGCGCAGCTACGAGCTGAATTCGGGTACCTTTGTTGCTCGTACACCACGGCCTCTTCTTGATAACGCAGCCTCTGGTATGCACACAATCGCGTTCGCAGCAGCCGACGTCACAGCGGGTCGTATCTTTACGCTGACGATTGAAGCGCCTGCAACTGGCGTGATCATGACCGCGGCGCAGAAGACGTTTAGCCATACTGTACTTTCCACGGAAAGTGCTGCGGACGTTGCGATTGCCTTCCGTAAGCTGATCCACCTGGAGATGGCGACCGACGGAGAGATTGACTCTGGAGCGTTTGGTACGCTGGTCACAGCGTCCGGTGCTCGCGAGCTTAACTTTGCCTCGGTGGCGGGTTTCGCGTCGGTCACGATGACCATCGCAGTGACGGATAGGACAGCCTCAGTGACAGCGTTTAACGTTGGAGCTGGCGCAAGTTCAACTGTATACGGAGCGATTCGTTTGACGGCGACAGATGGTTCTGAGATCTCGGTAGAGCTCGGAGAGGGTGACGCGAACAGTGCGCACGGTTTCTTCGAGATCAACGTGGGTGATACCGCATTCGATGTCAACACCCCGACGGATCTTGTCAGCAACCCGGCCAACACACCGGTATCTGGATTGTCGATCGCGACAAGCTCGGCAGCGACCAGCGCCATCAACACTCTTGACGCGGCTCTGGAGTCGGTAGCCTCTTACCGTGCAGACCTTGGCGCGGTCGAGAACCGGATGACCCACACGGTCGACAACTTAACCAACGTGGTGGAGAACACCTCGGCTGCGCAGTCACGGATCCAGGACACAGACTTTGCGGCTGAGGCCGCGGCTCTGGCCCGGGCCCAGATCCTGCAGCAGGCGGGCACGGCGATGTTGGCTCAGGCCAACGCGGCGCCTCAGAACGTGCTGTCCCTCTTGGGATAAAAGCATAGGTTCTGAAACCGCTACTAGGGGCCCCTTTGAGGGCCCTTTTTTTTGTCCCGTTCAGTGTCTCATCTCTAGAGATTAATCGTCTAGAATCTGCGATACTGTTAGACCCAGACGTCCGGTGCGTTCCATGACTCAGAAAAACCAAAACGAAAAATTAATTGATAAAGCTTTTGATCTACTCGAGGCAGGTAAAACGAGGCAGCTGAGAGCCTTACTCAAAAAATTTCCTGCCTCACTTAGGCAGCAGGCCGAAGAGTTTGATTTGCAAATTATTGCCTCTGAGGACAAGCCCGAGAAGCTGAGCAAAGCCTTTGACAAATATCTGGAGCGGTACGAGAACGTTCGATTATCTAATCTAGAAATCGCTGTGAGGCTAAAGATTGACCTCATCGAGTACGACCAGGCACTTGAAATCGCTGATCGGATTTTAATCGAGGATCAGTACAACCAAACCGCGATTAACGCGATCTATGTTGTCTTCGTAAATACCAAACAAAAGGAGAAAGCCTATGAGACGGCCACCAAGATGCTTGAGGTCTGGGAAATGCTTGACAAAGACGAAGAACATTTGGTCGATGCAAAACTCAAGATTTTGTTAGCGGCTACCACATTATCTATGTTTCACGAGGCGGCGGACCGTTGGTCGGAGGTATGCGACCATCAGGACAGTTATCCGCATCTCTTCGCGAGCGAGCATTACGCGTGTGCGCTTCGTTCACTGGCCAACCTCGGGAGGACCAATGATGCAGTCGCCGTGCTAGATAGCTTAGGTCCCGATATGCGGAGCTCAGATAATGTAATAGGTGCAATTCCTAGTATCTGGTTTTTTGCGGGTGAACGTGAAAAATGCTACGAGGCCTATGATGAGATGGAGTCGTCGACGGTTGATAAGGTGGAGCAGATTTGGAATAGGGGCTTGTCCCGGCTCGGCTTCGGAGACATCGAAGAGGGGCTGGAGGACTACGAAATCCGATGGAAGTGGCCAGATTTTCCGAGTGCGAAAAGACTATTCGCGAACCCGCTCTGGATGGGAGAGGACCTCACCGATAAGAGGATTCTGATATGGAACGAGCAAGGGATCGGCGACCAGCTCCTTTTTTTGACCTTGCTACCGGTCGTCTTGTCTAAAAACCCAACTGAGGTCGTGGTCGAGGTCAGCAAGAAGATAATCCCGCTGGTTCAGCGCTGGTATCCGGAGGTGACAGTTCAAAGTGATGGGGTGGTCGATACGATTGGTCATCAAAACTACGAACGTTTTGACTTCAATATCCCCTCGGGCACACTGATGCTAAGACAATTTGAGGAACATGGTGAGATTCCTAAGTGCCGCCGTTTAATGCGGGTCCCCCAAAATGCAAAGGAAAAGCTGCTTCCAGCCAACATAGCAAACAAGAGGATCGTTCTTGGGGTGTCATGGAGGAGTCATCTCATTACTGACGCGAGGATCGGCAACTATATGAGTGTGCACAGTATCCTTCGACTGCTCGAGCTTCTGCCGGATGATATCGGTCTGGTCTGTCTACAGTACTCCCTACGCGATGATGAGCGTGAACTACTCGAACCCTATGAGAATGTGCACATACCAGATTATGATTTTTTTGAAGAGGTCGATACCAACGCTTTTTATGCGGGGGTCTGCGATCTCGTTCTCACCGCTGGCACGGTGAACCTGCAATTGGCCGGGATGTATGGGGTGCCAGTGTTGACGTGGTTACCAGACAGGGACTGGGTCTTGCTGGGGCAAAAGCATTACCCGTGGTTCGAGAATGTGGTGGTTGTTCGTGGCGCGGTCGACTGGAGTCAGACGGCGATGCTCTACGCGCTGGTTGATAAGTTGAAGGTATTACTCCGGATCAATTAGGGCTCACTAGGTGATGGATTTCTACTGGGGTATGTTTCTTCGCTGATCTGATGAGGGTTCTTCCTACCACGTTATTGTATTCATAGGCAGGTAAGCCGTTCCCGGGCCTCACCGACTTGATGTCGGCTTTAGTGATTACGGATCCGGCAGGAAGGTCGCTGACAAAGTAGAGTGAGCGCCTGAACTGCTGGTTAGGATCTTCACCAGACTTTAATGCATAGTCGATTTTACCGAGCGCTTGCCAGGCGACTTTCGTTTCCTCAACCAGCTGTTTTAGGTCATCTGGCTCGAGCGAGAATGAGTCATCCGGGCCACCCCCGTCGCGGTCAAGTGTGAAGTGTTTCTCTATGAAGACCGAACCCAGGCCCACACTTGTGATAGCAGTCGTGTTGGATATCGTATGATCAGATAAACCCACGAGGGACTGAAAGCGGTTTCGCTTGTCGACCAGGGTTTTCAGATTATAGTCTGCGGGATTCGCCGGATAGGCGCTCACACAATGAAGGATAATGACCCGGTCATTTCCCACTTCATTGGCAGCCTGGATAGCGCGTTCGATGTCGTCGGTGGAAGCCAATCCAGTGGAGATGATTAGAGGCTTTTGAGTACTGGCCGCATACCTAATGAGCTCAGTGTCCACTATCTCGAATGAGGCGATTTTGTAGGCCGGCGCGTTCAGACTCTCCAAAAGATCCACCGCTGTGTGGTCAAAGGGTGAGCTAAATAGTGTGATCTCTTTCTCTCTTGCGTACTCAAACAGTTCGGCGTGCCATTCCCATGGAAGGTGGGCCTCCTCATAGAGCTCGTATAGGGTGCGCCCTGCCCAGAGCCCGCTCTTAATCTGAAATTCCGGGTTAGCGCTGTCGAGAGTTATCGTATCGGGTCGATATGTTTGAATTTTTACCGCATCGGCCCCGGCCTTACTGGCCTGATCGATGAGCTCGAGCGCTGTACCTATGCTACCGTTGTGGTTGGCAGATATCTCTGCACAGATGTAGGGCGGAAACGCGGGCCCTATTCCGCGACCGTTGATTGTAATTTTCTCAGCCTGGTCCATGGAGAACCCTCTTGAAGAAATAGTGTCCCGGTGAGACGCTTTTGTATCCCGTGAGCGATAACCACTCCTGATCGGATATTAACTCGAAACCGATCTCAGCGTGCACACTCAAGGAAACGGTGTTGGTGTGAATCACTTTCGCGACGAGCCATGACAATAACAGGTTATCTTTGGCCCATTTGACGCCCTCGGCGCATACTGCTTTTCCGATCCCAGCTTCGGCTCCTGGGGCCTTGTAAAATCCCCACTCAGCGACACCTGTGGTAAGCACCGTGTATTGGATAAATCCTACGGGCCTGGTCGATTTTTCTGCTACGACAGCTAACTTTTTTTCATTGTGAATTCGCTCCGTTAACCAATGATGATGATCCTCTGGCGAGATTTTCCTCTGGTCAGACATAAAAAGTCGAACCTGGTTAGAGTTTCTCCAGTCCAGTAGCATCTCACTATCGGCTTCGTTGACCGGTCTCAATGAAATAACAGGACTCATGCGCGATCGCCTCTCAAGATCGTTGAGATCCGCTCGGTTCCTCTTCCGTCTATCAGGTCGTTCCCTATTCGATTATCGATGCTCTCTTCAATTGCACGGTTCAGTTCCTGCGGCGATTGGTCTTCGAGGCTGTAGCCAGTAAAAATGTTCCGGTCCGTTAGGTACCGGAAGTTGGGCCGCTGATTGTCAGCGGTGGCGGTTATGACTCCCGGTGTTTCGAGGTAGACGCGCTCGAGGGCGGACACCCCTGCGCCAGTTATGGCGACTCTAGCATTTCCTATTATTTCGCTGAAGTTAGCCGGCTCTTCGATGACCTGGAACTCCTTGCCGAGCTTCAGTTCATGCTGGTCGACGGGTGTTAGGCCATTGATCACAACTATTTTCCCAAAAAATCTAATGATCTCGCATTGTTTTAGCTGACGGACTAGTGCACGAGTGGTCTCGCCGCAGCCTGATCCCCCGAGGCAGACAGCCAAATAGTTTTCACGGTTCGTATTCACTTTTTGTTGTCTCAGCGCTTCTGATACCGGGAAAAAGTCGAGCCCCAGATGGAGCCTGGTTCGGTCCTCAATGAGGGTTAAGTAATCAGTTTCCGAAACGGTTGGCGCGTAGTTGATCAGGTGGTCGCAGGCGAAGGTGGCCTTGATTTGGTCATCGATAACGATCGTTTGGTCGCAGATCTCACCGACAGTTGACTGAAAGAACATGCCGGTCTCATAAGAATCAATGAAAACTGCGTCTGGTCTATCATCTTTTAGCTTTGCGAGGAGATTGGGGTGAACAAACCAGTTACCCTCTCCATCCGCCACAGACAGATCTGAGTCTAGTCGATGGATCACTTCGCCTAGTAGACGCTCCCGCTCAGTCATTTTCGACTCTGTACCCAGAACAACCTGAACCTCGACGCCCTGTGACATGAGGTGGCGGGCGATGGACCCGCACCGGGAGAGGTGACCCATTCCGAAACGACCGCCCGCGGTCGTTAAGAAAGATACCCTATTCTCCCTCATGAAGGACCTGCCTTACTGGAATTCCAACCTCTCGCATGGCTGTTCTCGCATCGTCTGGTGTCAGTGCTGTGAAATGAAACACAGCGCCTGCGGCCACGGCCGAAGCGCTTGCTTTTTGGACTGCATCAATAAAACAACCCGGCCCCTTCGCTCCGCCTGACGCGATCACTGGGATACTGACAATGTCTGTAATTTTGCTGATCAATTCGAGATCGTAGCCCGCTAGCGTACCGTCCCTGTCAATCGACGTGATAACAATCTCACCGGCACCCTCACTTTCAGCAATTTTTGCGGCCTCTGGTGGCGATATTTTTTGTTCAACTGTTCCACAGTTGCTGTAAGTGACGTGTCTATCTGTTTCCAGTCTCTTTGCGTCGATACCCACCACAACGGCTTGTGAACCCAGTCGCTTGGCGAGTTGGGATATGAGACTCTTATTCGCGTACTGGTGGGTGTTTAGTAGTATTTTATCGGCACCGGCCTGGACCACGCGGACCGCGTCCTCAACAGTGGCAATCCCACCACCGTAAGTCAGAGGGACATTACAAGACTTAACAAAGTCAGTGATCGAGAATAGGTCTGGCTCGGTGGTCCCGTCTACGGACTGGTCGATATCCAGAATCATCAATTCGTCGACGTCTCTTTTGGTGTAGACCTCTATCGCTGGTATCACGGGCCCGACTCGACGCGAGGGATCGAAACATTTGCCCTTAACAAGACCGAACCCGCTCCATAGGAGGGTAGGTATAATCCTTACCTTCAGCACGACGAAATCCAATTTTGGAGAATTCGATAGCCTATTTTTGAGCTTTTTTCTGGATGGAACTGACAACCGGTTACGTTGTCTTTTGCAACCACTGCAGAAATTTCTATATCGTGCTCCGTGGTAGCTATCAGGTATTCAGGCTCGTGGGGACAGAACCCATATGAGTGGACAAAATATACATCAGTGCCGTCCTCGACCCCAGCAAATAAGGCCGACTGTCTTTTTTGGATCAGCGAGTTCCACCCGACATGGGGTACGCTCAGTGTCACGCCCAGCGAGGTGAGCGAGACAACCTTTCCGGGTATCAAGTCCAGACCTTGAACGGCGGCGTCTTCTCCCTCGGTCGATCCCTCCGTTCCGTTCGACGCGAGTAATTGCATACCGAGACATATCCCCAAAAGAGGCTTACCTGATCCGGAGAACTCTCGAATCGAATCGGTCATTCCCGTGTCCGCCATGTCCTGCATAGCCGACCGAAAACTTCCGACACCCGGCAATATAGCTCTGGAATAAGTATTCAGAATGCTCGGTTCGTTGACCAATTCCGCAGGGCAGCCTAACGCCACAACGGCTTTTTGCACGGATCCCAGGTTACCGCAACCGTAGTCGATGATGGCGATCGATTGAGTCATGCGAGGGGAGTCATTTTCTCGAGATTCCTGTGGCGATCTTTTTTCAGGGTCCCGTCGGTCTCAAGATCAAAGAGCGCCTTGTTGGTAAACCGGTCGCAGATCGCCTCAAACTCAGGGACACCCAAATCCAGGGGGTCCAGAATCTCTTGCAGTGACTTACCGAGGTATTCCCATGGGAACCTGCCTTCACTCTCGGTGACGATTTTTATGCCCTGTTCTCTCGTAATTCGGCCCCTGCGAATGTGTAGCGAGGCAATGTCTGTTGCGCGGCCAAACCCAAACTTTAGGTACTTGAAGTAGTCATGGATACCGGTCTGGTGGTTATCAAGATTCTCATAGTTGACCATCGAACCCTCTACCTTCTTGGCGTAGGTCGTGAAGCCATTTGCCTGGGCGATCAGTGCGTTTGATAACCCATCCCACTCAAAGAAATGGCCAAGAAATAGGCCGGTGACGCCCACAGATTGGAGCTCTTCATCTGACGGGTACGTATAGTTGATTAGGTGCTTTTTCTCGATGCCCCAGGACTGATTGAGGTCATTAACTCGTAGCCCCAGAAGGCCACCAAATTCCTCCAGCCATGCCCGTGTGAGGGTCTTGTTTTGGGTCGCCGCCGCGGGTCCGCCATATTCGTTCTGTGAGTTTTCGCCCCACACGATCAGAGGCACCTTATGCTGCACCGCTGCCCTCACGGGAATCGTAAATATGCCGACGTGTTCTGGCCAAGAGATATCCCCCACGGTCTCGAGACCGATCCTGTTTAGCTTCCTCCTGATAACCGGGTTAGGGGAGTGCTCCACGTAGTCCACCCCAAGGTTCTTAATATTTTGTATGTTGGCGCGACCAATCTCCGACAGGTCACACGTGGTCGACGTGACACAAAGAGGGTTGACGCCCAGTTCGAGCAGTTTGAGGACCTGGTAAGTGCTGTCCTTTCCCCCACTGACCGGGACTATGCAGTCCCAGGTTGAGGAATCTTTGCTTCGGTATTGCTCGACAATGTCGAGAAATTCTCTCTCCCGAGCTTTCCAATCCACCTGCTGCCGGCTCGAATAATTCAAGCACGCGTTACATACCCCCGCGTTATTGAAGGTCAGGTCCGGTTTAGAGTTGGGGAGCAGACAACTCGTGCAGTAGGTCAAAGCTTTTCTTGCTGCCATGCTTATTTTTTCTCCAACAGGAACCAAGTGATATCGTCTTGAGGATATTTCACGTCCCGGTGGTACGCGAATCCATAGTCGATAAGACGGAGATCAGAAAACGTGTCGAGGAGCTCGCCCGCGAAGTCACGTTTAAACAGTTTGTCTGAGTGGCCTCGGTAGTTGATCGAGACCGGTGACGGGTTGTAATACTCGGCAACAAGAATGTAGCGATTTGAAACTGTATACAGTTTTTCATAAACGTCCCCTAGCTGGTCTGGATTGACATGGATCAGGACGCCCTTGATCAGAGCGAGATCAGCCCGCCAGTCGGGTCTGAAGTCCGATATTGCTCCTTGGAATACGGATCGATCGCCGATCAGCGCTCTGAGTTCGCTGGCTGCGGCTGCGTTTATCTCGATTCCCTTACATTCCATATGCGGGAACAGTAGCTGAAGCGCTCGAAGATTCATGCCGATATTTGCACCGAACTCGATACAGGACTCGGGCGCATCGCAAGACGCCAACGCGTCATTAAAAAAGTTAAGGTTGGACGCGAGCAGTTCATTACCCTGATTGCGACCAATATACTCGTCCCCGAAATCACTCGACCAGAAGATTTCCTGTTCTGTAGGTTGTTCACTCGGCTTTTTCATGGTTTGCCTCCCGGTATTTAATTAGTGCTTCAAGAAGTGTCCAGTCGTCCGGCGTGTCAACATCTAAGCCTTCGCATATCGATACTCGAAAAGGTACGGCGCTGGTTCCAAGAATAGTTAAATCAGATTGCCAGGACGATACCGTCCCCCAATAGAATTGCCCCGCGTCATGGACGAAATCATCACAATCCTGCGTTCTGGCTATTGCGAACTCGTTATCGAGAGGCTCCAGCATGTTGTCTCTGATTCGCATCGCCCGTGATATTGGGTGACCGAAGTGCTGCACTGGCACGATAAATGTGGACGGATTTTGTTCGAGTAGCTGGAGGCTTCGCCTCAAGGACTCTGGTTTTAGAAGTACCGCCGTGGGGTAGACGCAACAGACCGCGGTAGAGGTGTCTGAGACCTTAAGTTCATGGATCGCATGCTGGATCACCTGCTTGGTGGTGGTGTGGTCATCGCTCAGTTCGTCCGGTCTTTGGAAGGGCACCTCGGCGCCAACCGAGAGTGCCAGTTCTCTGATCTTTGGATGGTCTGTGGATACAACAATCCTCCCAAATATCCGGCTATCCTGCAGGGTCTGTATGGTCCGACAGATTGTTGGTGAACCGTTGAGTTCACGGTAGTTTTTTCCGGGTATTCGCTTGCTACCCCCTCTGGCCGGTAATATCGCTATCGTCATGAACTAAGCGCCTCCGCTACCTTGCTGCAGACCAGTTTTACTTCGTCTTCCGTTAACTCCGGAAAAATGGGCAACGACAGTACTCTGGAATAAAACTCCTCCGCTTCTGGAAAGTCCCCGCGTGTTAGGCCAAGGTTCTGGTAATACGGATGGTAGTGTACCGGAATATAGTGGACCTGGGCCCTGATCTCGTGGTCGTGAAGATAGTCGTACACCTCCCGCCTAGCATCCGTTGTGGGCAGTTGGATCATGAACAGGTGGTAGCTGGACCCGGTCCCAGAGATTGGCTTGACTGGAATGGCTTCAGACGGCAGAAACTGGTGGTACCAGATAGCGATTCGATTTCGGGCCTCGACAAAGGCCTTAAGTCGTTTGATTTGCGAGAGGCCTAGTGATGCTTGGATATCGGTGATCCGATAATTAAGCCCCAGGTCTTGTTGCTCGTAGTACCAGCCACCGTCCGAACTTGATGAGAATTCGGTGTCTGTTTTGGTAATACCGTGAGACCGCAGTTTGTTCACAATCTTTGCGAGCGTGTCTTTATTGGTTGTAACGCAGCCTCCCTCACCGGTGGTGATCATTTTTACCGGATGGAAACTGAATACGGCAGCGTCCGAGAATTTGCAGGAACCGACTGG
>MDTA01115258.1_pt1 | contig 10851 bp, 13 predicted proteins | sample 811151 | NCBI WGS metagenome assembly MDTA01 (sample SAMN05326648, study PRJNA326480) | marine metagenome | isolation source: seawater | place: Indian Ocean: South | collected 2010 | reverse complement strand
TTCCCTCCCATCTTATTTATTATAGTTATAAATCCAGTCCTAGATGGATTTATATTAACGTTTTTAATTTTTAATTTTGAATTTTTCGATAAAAGTGTGAGCACAATAAAAAACGCACTTGAGCTTATGTCTCCAGGGACAACGTAATTAAATGATTTAAATTGTTTTTCCCCATAAATTTCAATTATATCAAAATTATTTTTTTTTTTTACTTTAATTGGTATCTTTAAATATTTAAAAAATAATTCAGTATGATCTCTTGATTTCTTAGCTACTATAGTAGTCTTGCCTGGTGTGTTTAATGCCGCCAACATAACCGAGCTTTTACATTGTGCAGATCCTTTTTTTTCATAATAAATAATCGGTTTTAAAAATTCTGAACCAATAATTTTTAAAGGTAGCCCGTTTTTGTTAATCTTTTTGAAGTTAACACCAAATTTCTCTAATGGCGTCATTATTCTTAGGAAATCTCTTTTTGATAAACTGACGTCCCCAATTAATTTTACTTCATAAGGTGTTTGAACTAACAAGCCCAGTATTAGTCTAGCAAAAGTTCCTGAGTTGCCAGCATTTATAGAAATATTTTTTTTATAATCGAAACCGTTTAATCCATTCCCATAAACGTAACAGATATTATTAATAAATTTGATACTAACCCCAAGTTTCTTCAATCCCTCAATTGTACTTAAAATATCTTCAGATCTTGATAAATTTTTAATTTTACATATTCCATAAGATTGAGAGCCGATTAATAATGCTCTTATAGATAAACTTTTATCACTATTTACGCTAATAACTTTATTAAAATCTTTAATTTTCTTTTGGATAATAATTCTTACCATTAAATTTAATTAAATTTAAAAGAATCCCCAAAATAAGCACTTTTAGCATTTTGATTTGTTACAAGTTCAGATGGTGTACCTTTAGCAATTACTTTTCCTTCAGACAACACCATAGCAACATCTACACATGTTAACAAATCTCTCGCTTGATGATCACAAATACAAATAGTAATTTTATTTTCATATTGGAGATTAACAATTATTTGCTGCAGCATCTTAATTGTCATCACATCTAGAGCTGCGAAACATTCATCAAGCAAAAGCAACTCTGGATCACCGAGTAGTGCCATTGCAATAACTAACTTTTTTTTCTGTCCACCAGATAGAACTTTAGCTTTAATGTCTCTAATTTGACTTAAATCAAATTTTGAAATTAGGTAATTTATTTTCTCAGTTCTTTGTCTCTGATCGCTTATTAAAATTTCAGCGACTGCTTTTAAATTTTCGAACAAAGTTAAATCGTAAAAATAGCCACCATATTGGGGAACGTATCCAATTTTAAATTTTGCAGTCCTTAAAAAAATTGGGAAATCGTTTACTCTTTCATCTTTTATAAAAATTTCACCGTTATTTGGTTTGATTAGTCCAGTAATCAAATTAAATATTGTTGACTTACCAACTCCATTAGGCCCTAACATGCCAAAAATTTCACCTTGATTTATCTCAAAATTGATATTGTCAAGTATAGTTCTATTTTGAAATGATAAACTTATATTCTTTAGCTTCAGAATATTCTTTTTTTGTTTGAAACTTTTAATACGAAACTTTTTAATTATTGCCATTATCTAAATTACTCCTAACTAAAACAGTATTATTCTCATCATCCATTAGTATTTTTGTATTTTTACTTATCAAATTTATTATTACTTTATCTGCAATTAAATTTGAAATTCCACTAATATATTCTACTTTACCATATAAAGTTACCAAGTTGTTTATAAATGATAAATCAAGATTTTCAGCAGATATTAGATGATTATCGTAATTCATCTCTACTGATCCATCAAAAGTTGTATCATTATTTTCATTATTGTATTCTGCTTCATTAGAATTAATAAAAACTTTTTCTCCATTAGATAAAAAAACTACAGCTCTTACTTTATTCATTCGTATCAAGTTAGATTGATTAGGATTAATTACTCCATTATCGGCCTCTATTTCAAACCTATTGCCTTTATCATCTTCAGAAAAATATTTCATTTCAGTAATTAAATCATCTTTACTTTCTATAGAATTGTTATTTAGTATATCGTCTTCAGTTTTAACTAAATTTTTATAATCATTTTTAAAGTATATGAAATAAACGTATAAAATTATAAGCAATATTGATAAAAAAATAGAAGCTTGAAAATAAATTTTTTTGTTCATCTACTGAATATTATTTTCTAAAATGTTATGAATATGTATTATCCCAACAGTTTTATTTTTACGTTTATTTTGATGTACACATAAAGATGTAATTCTTTTTGAGTTCATTAAAGATAATGCTTTTACAGCCAAAATATCTTTTTCCACTGTAATAGGATTTTTTGTCATGACATGTTTCACTTTAAGACTGTCTATATTACCCTTTTTTTCACTTATCCTTCTTATTTGGCCATCAGTAATTATACCATTAGTTTTGTTTAAATTATTTTGAACAACTAAAACACCAAGCTTCTTTTTTGTGATAATTTTTAATGCTTCACGCATTTTTACATTTTCATTTATGAAAGGTATTTTTTTTCCTTTTAACATTAAATCTTCAACTGTTTTAAGTTTTGCTCCGATGCTCCCAGATGGGTGGAATTTTTTAAAATCATTTTGGCCGAATTTTTTTTGTTTCATTGTTGAAATTGCAATAGCATCTCCGATAGCTAATTGCATAACAGTAGACGAAGTAGGAACAATATTACCGGGTCCAGCCTCTTTAACTTCAGGCAACAATATTTTTATATCTGAATTTTTATAAAGTAATGAATTTTTTTTAGATACTATTCCTATTAAAATTATATTTTTATTTCTATTTGCGAATTGTATAAGATCCTTCAATTCTGCGGACTCACCGCTATTACTAATTACAACTAGCACGTCATTTGAACTGATTTGACCCAAGTCGCCGTGAGAACATGAACTAGGGTCTACAAAAAAAGATGGTGTTCCAACCGATGAAAGTGTTGATGATATTTTTCTTGCTATAATTCCTGACTTTCCAACACCTGATAAAATTACTTTACCTTTTTTACAGTTAATAATTGTTTCAATTACTTTGTCAAAACTTTTATCGATTGAAGATTTAAGTTTTTTTAAAGATTTAATTTCGGTCAAAATAACTTCTTGAGCGATTTTTATAAATTTGTTTTTAGACATCAGTGGGACCAAATATCATCAGAAAAGCATTCTAAATCTAAATTTACCCTTGTATTTAAAAATTTCAAGCAATCCTGGTAAAGTTTTATTCTATTTTCTCTAATTAACATTTTGTTTAAAGCTTCATTGATCTCATGCAAATAAACAACATCATTTGCACAATATTTTATTTGAGCCGAACTTAACTCACCACCAAAGTCTGAACTTTGATATTGTTTGCTGATGTCTATACCCACAAACTCTTTTACAAGATCTTTTAATCCATGTTTATCACTATATTTTCTCACCAATTTAGATTGAAGTTTTGTATCCTCAATATTTTCAACTTCTATCTTTAAATATTTTTTAATAAAAACTAAGTCTGATCTTGCGTAGTGAAAAATTTTAGTGATTGATTTATTTGATAAAATTTTTTTTAAATTTGGAGCTTCATATCCTTGTCTATCTAGTTGAATAATATGTGCATCTGATTTGCCGGATGAAATTTGCACAAGACACAATTTGTCCCTTAAAAAATTTAAGCCCATAAACTCACAATCCACAGCAATCTTATTGCCAAATTCAAATTCTTTTGGTAAATCATTTTTGTGAAGCTTAATATCCATAATATTTATTAATTATTATTATATATATATGAAACCAAAAAATTGTCTAATTTTTGGCGCCAGCGGTCAAATTGGTCGTAACCTTGTGAGAGGCCTTACAAAGAAAAATTTGAAAGTTACTGCTGTTACTAGAAACTTGCACCAGAAAGGCTACATTCTTAAAACTCAGGCTAATTCTGGATATTTAGATATAATTGAAACAAACATTTTTGATCTATCAAAAGTTGAGAGCTTAATAGCTAAATCAGATGTGTGCATAAATCTAGTTGGAATTTTATTTGAAAAAGGATCAAATAATTTTACTAATATCCATGAAAAATTTCCAAGCATGCTTTCAAATCTTTGTAAAAAAAATAATGTTCATAAATTTATACATATCTCAGCATTAGGTATAGAAAAAGCAAAAGATTCGAAGTATGCAATTAGTAAGCTAAACGGTGAAAAAGCTGTACGTAAAAATTTTAAAGAAGCAATTATTTTAAAACCCTCTATTATTTATTCTGTAGATGATAATTTTACCACAATGTTAATGAGCTTATTCAATATTTTGCCTATATTCCCTTTATATTATAATGGCAAAACCAAATTCATGCCTCTTCATTGCTCAGATATTTGTAATTTAATTGTTGATTTAGTTGAAGAAAATACTTCTGGCAAAACAATAGAGTGTGTTGGACCAGAAGAACTATCATTTAAGGAGATTATTGAAAAATTACTCACATTAATTAATAAAAAACGTTTATTTTTACCTATTCCGATATTTGTCGCAAATATTATTGCAACTTTTTTTCAAATTTTACCTAAGCCATTAATTACAAGAGATCAAATAAAGTTACTATTTCATGATAACATTCCCTCAGGAAAGTATGAAACTAACTTTGATATAAATAAGAATTTTCTTTTAAAATTTGAAGAAGAGGTTGAAAAATATTGTTATATGTGGAAAGAAACAGGTGAATATGCAAAAAAAAATTATAAGTTAAAATAATGATTACTTGGGTTGTTTACATCTTAGTTGGTTTAATTTTATTCTTTGTACTATATTTAGCAATACTTGGAGTTAACAGAGGTGTAGAAGCTAAGAATAAAAGTAAAAGAGACAAGTTTTCGCAAAAAGAAAAATCTAAAAAATAATATATCATTCGATTTGAAAAAATTAAAAAAAATTTACGATAGTGGTGATATTAATAAAAAAGAATTTAATTCTGCAAAAAAAAAAATTGCTAAGCTGATTTAATTTTTTTTTGTATAAACTTAGGCACCTCATTATCTTTATCAACAATTTCCTCTTTTTTATTTTTTGGTTGAAATGCGTAAAGTAAATGTAGTTTGCAGTACGAAAAATCTTTTAATGAAGTCCTACCACAAAAATAAAAGCCTTTTTCATTTGGATGACCCATTGGCCACTTGCACGAATTCTCGTCAAGTTCCTCCAATTGTTTTGGATTTTCTGGCTCAAAATCTTTTTCTATAACTAAAGATTTGAACTTTCCTCTCCTTACTTTTTTAAAATTTAAATTTCTAGTTTTATTACTTTTTTGATCAGCCAGCCCTTTTTTTGTAACAATTTTTCCAGACAGATTTAGTCTGTGAGCCTTTCCGATTACCGCATTCCTACTTACGCCGCCTAATATTTCAGCGATTTGGCTAGCAGTATTTCCTTTGCCCCACAGCTCTTTTAGTTTAGCAACTTTTTCATCTGTCCAGCTCATTACTATATTTTGTTGTTTTAGTTTATTTAATTACAATATATAGATTAAATATATTTATTTTTTTAACAAGCTTATTATTTTATTTCCTCACAACTTTTTTTAATTAATAAGAATTATATTTATGGTTGAATTAAATACAAAGTATAAAATTGGAACAAGAAGATTTGGGTTGATTAATTGGATAGGTTTATTCTCTTTATATAAAAAGGAGACTTTACGTTTTTTAATTGTATTTGGCCAGACAGTTGTCGGACCAGTATTAACCGCAATTCTATTTTTAATTGTAATTTCAATTGCATGGGGTGATGAAAGAGAACAAGTTTTGGGTCTACCTTTTATAGAATTTTTGGCTCCTGGCCTTATCTCTATGCAGGTAATTCAACAAGCATTTTCACACTCTTCATCGTCAATATTAATGGGCAAGGTAATGGGGAATATAATTGATTTAATTGGCAGTCCATTGTCAGCAGCGGAAGTGACTTTAGCTATAATTTTGGCTTCAGTCACGAGATCATTTATTATTTGTTTAGTTTCAATATTTTGCTTTAATTTTTTGGTAGAGGTAACTGTGATAAGCTATTCATATTTTTTAACTTACTTATTTTTTTCGTCATTTTTTATGGGCTCTTTAGGTTTCATAGCTGGAATGTGGGCGGAAAAATTTGATAATATGGCAACTGTGACTAACTTTATAATAGTGCCATTGTCGTTTTTATCAGGTACATTCTATTCAATTGAAAGATTGCCTGTATTATTAAAAGAAATTAGTATTTATAATCCCTTTTTTCATATGATAGATGGTTTAAGATTTTCAATGATTGGTATTAGTGATGGATCTACGAAATTTGGATTATTATATTTATTATCCTGCAATTTAGTCTTATGGTTTATTGCTTATTTTTTATACAAAAAAGGATATAAAATAAAATCATGAGCTTTCTTGTAAAAAATTATAACAGAAAAAAAATTTCTTTTAAATTTGGTAAAGGAAGTTATTTATTTTCAACTGAAAATAAGAAATATCTTGATTTTGTACAAGGTATAGCTGTTAATTCTTTAGGTCATTCTCATCCAAAACTAGTTAAAACTATTAAAAACCAGTCAAAAAAACTTTGGCATGTTTCAAATTCTTTTCAAATTCCAGAGGGAGAAAAACTTGCTCAAAAACTCTGCAGAAAGACTTTCGCTGATTACGTAATGTTTCAAAATAGTGGCACTGAGGCAACTGAGGCAGCTGTTAAAGCTGCAAGAAGGTATTTCTACTCAATTGGAAAACCTTATAAAAATAGAATTTTATGTATTAAAAATTCATTTCATGGAAGAACACTTGCTGCAATTTTTGCTAGCGGATCCAAAAAAATGACTGAGGGATTCGGTCCTAAAGTACCTGGGTTTGATCATTTCAAATTTGGAAACCACAACTCTTTGAAGAAAAAAATTAGTAAGAACACAGCTGCGATTATGGTTGAGACAATTATGGGAGAAGGAGGCATTAAAGTAATTCCAGACTGGTGTTTAATAGAGTTAAGAAAGTTATGTAATAAAAAAAAGATATTATTAATTCTCGACGAAGTTCAATGTGGAATCGCAAGATCTGGCGATTTTTTTGCTTTTGAAAAATCTAAAGTAAAACCAGATATAGTACCGATTGCAAAAGGAATTGGTGGAGGATTTCCAATAGGAGCAGTTCTCATGAATAGAAAAGTTGCTTCTGGTATGACTGTTGGTTCTCACGGTTCAACTTTTGGAGGTAATCCTCTAGCTATGTCTATTGGTAATACGGTTATGGATATTGTTGCTAAAAAAAGTTTTTTAAATAATGTAAAAAAATTATCTAAATATTTTTTGAAAAGACTAAGTTATATAAAATCCAAATACCCAAATATTATAAAAGAAATTAGAGGAAGAGGATTGTTGATTGGTATTCAGCTTTATACAGATCCAACAATATTTATAAAAAAACTTATGGACCATAGATTGTTAACTATTCGTGCTGCTGAAAATGTTATACGAATCTTACCTCCTTTAAATGTAAAAAAAAAAGAAATAGATGCAGCGGTAAAAATTATTTCTAAAGTTTGTAGTGATTTGAAATAAGATGAATCATTTTATAAATTTAAAAGATATTAAAGCTAATGATCTAAGAAGAATTATCTTGGATGCTAAAAAAAGAAAAAATTTAAGAAAAAAATTAAATACTTTAGAAGTTGACAAAGGATCTCCTCTTAAAGGCAAATTATTAATACAGATGTTTGAAAAATCAAGTTTAAGAACCAGATTAAGTTTTTATTTGGCTATTAAACAATTAGGCGGTGGCACAATCACTTTAAGATCAAATGAACTTCATCTTGGACAAGGAGGAGAAAGCCTAGCAGACACAGCTAAAATTTTGTCCACTTATGGTGATGGGTTTATGATTAGAACTGATGATGATAAAAAAATAGACAATTTTAAAAATTACCTGTCAATACCTATAATTAATGGTTTAAGCCCGTCATCTCATCCAACACAAGTACTGTCGGATATCTTTACAGTTGAAGAAATTAAGAAAAAATCTATTTCAAAATTAAACATTTGCTGGATTGGAGATTCTAACAATGTTTTAAATAGTTTAATCGCAGCTTCCGCAAAACTTTCATTTAAATTACGAATAGGTTGTCCTAAAAAGTTCCAACCAAATTTAGATATCTTGAATTGGATCAAAAAAAATAAAAATAAAATTCATATTTTTAATGACCCTAAAAAAGCAGCCTTAAATGCTGATGTAATATTTACTGACAAAGTTATATCACTTAACGATAAAGTTAACAAAAAAAATAAATTAAAAGAATTTAAAAATTTTAAAATTAATAAGAAATTATTTAACTGTGCAAAAAAAAATTGTATTTTCTTACATTGTTTACCTCGTGGCAATGAAGTCACAGATGAAATTTTTTTAGGAAAAAGATCACATGTTTGGCAACAGGCTTCTAATAGAGTTCACGTTCAGAAAAGTATATTATTGTATTGTTTTGGAAAATTAAGGTAAAGGAAGTGGATTATCTGAATACTTATTTAGATATAATATAACTGAGGCTCTATCTTTTTCTTTCCTTAGTCCAGCATAAGCCATTTTTGTGCCTTTAATCCATTTTTGGGGCTTTATCAAAAAACCATTTAGTTCTTCAAAAGACCAATTTTTTTTGTATTCAACCAACGCTTTTGAATATTTATAATCTTCAACAGCTGCAATTTTTCTACCTACCACATTATATAATGCCGGCCCAATTTTATTGCCTCCACCAGCCTCAATCGAATGACAAGCTGAACATTTTTTAAAAACCTTTTCTCCATGAGTAACGTTACCTAAAGCCATAAGAGCTGAAATGTCTACTTTATCCTCAGCTTTTGAAGAAATTTCTTCGCTTATCTTTTTAGCATTATTATCAGGTATCTCTACTTTATAAGCAGAGCTTTCCAATTTATCTACCTTAAATACGATATTTGATATTTTGCCAATTCCTATTAATAATAATGCTACAAGTAGTATTGATGCAATTATTTTATTTATCTCGAATGAGTCCATTGTTCTATATGTAATGAACGTATAACATGGTAATTGAAAAAAATGTCAACTAAAAAAATTTTTGCGTCTCAAAGACGCACAATTTTTACGATTTATGTCTAAAACTATCATATTAATACCATCAAGATTGGGCGCGACACGTCTACCTAATAAACCTTTACTTAAAATAGATGATTTGTCAATAATTCAACATGTTTATAAAAGGGCCCAGGAGTCTAAAGTAGGTAAAGTTTATGTTGCAACAGGAGATAAGGAAATTGCTGAAGAAATTCAAAAAATAAAAGGTAAATTTATTTTAACCAAAAAAAAACATAAAACAGGCACAGATAGAGTTTTTGAAGCATATAAAAAAATCAATAAAAAATTAAATTGTGAGTATATTATTAATCTACAAGGAGATGAGCCTTTTATTGATCCTAAAGATATAATTAATTTAAATAAAAGAATAATATCAAAAAATTCTGATGTTGGAACACTTGGTAATAAACTTAACAAGGTTGATTTTGTAGATAATAGCATCGTTAAGGTAGTCACTGAAAACAATATTAAAAAAAATAAGATATCTAGAGCAAAAAAATTCTTAAGAAACTGTCGCTATACTAAGAAAAATACTTTTGGACATATTGGCGTATATCAATTTAAGACTTCTATATTAGAGAAATTCGTAAATTTAAAACAATCAAATAACGAAATTAAATATAGACTTGAACAATTAAGAGCTATTGAAAATGGTATTAATATTGATGTTGTTTATACTAAAAATAAGTCCTTTGGTATTGATACTGTTAAGGATTATGTGGAAATAAAAAAAATTATGGAATATAAAATCAAGAAAATATGAAAATAGTTTATCAAGGATCGCCAGGCGCATATTCACATTTAGCTGCAAAAAAGATTTATCCAAATTACTCATTCGTACCTTATAATACATTTGAAGATTGTTTTAAGCATTGTAATGAAAATGAAGAACACAAAACTATAATACCAGTAGAAAATTCTATTGCAGGAAGGGTTGCTGACATTCAGTATTTAATCAATAAATACAAACTACAAATATACGCAGAACATTTTCAGGAAATAAAACATAATTTAATGATATTAAAAGATAATGATCTTAAAAATGTAAAATCAGTTAGATCTCATTCACAGGCAATTTCACAATGTCAAAAGTTAATAAATTCACACAAATTCGAAACAATAATTGCGGCAGATACAGCTGGTAGCGCGAAGTATATAAGTGAAAAAAAAATAAAAAATGAAGCAGCTATAGCATCTGACTTGGCTGCAAAAATCTATGATTTAAAAATTGTAAAAAAAAATATTGAGGATAACATGAGTAATGTAACAAGATTTTTAATAATGGGTAAAAAGAAATCGCACCCAGAATTTGGAAATAAAAATTATATTACAAGTTGTATATTTAAGGTTAAAAATAAACCTGCTGCCCTATATAAATGTCTTGGAGGTTTTGCAACTAATAATGTAAATTTAAGTAAGCTAGAGAGTTTCTCAGATCAAAATAGTTTTGAACAGTATCTGTTTATTTGTGACATGTATGGCCATATTGAAGATCCAAAAATTCAAAAATCTTTAGAAGAATTGGGTTTTCATACGGTCAATCTTGATATACTTGGCGTATATGAGGCAAGTGAATTTAGAAATATAAAATAATTTTAAACTTTTGTTGTAGACTAGAAAATATAACTGTTATAATAACTGGGGGCCAATCAGGTGGTGGTACCACGAATCCCCCAGGCTTGAAAAAGAGCAAGGGTAAT
>MDTA01135312.1_pt1 | contig 10852 bp, 8 predicted proteins | sample 811151 | NCBI WGS metagenome assembly MDTA01 (sample SAMN05326648, study PRJNA326480) | marine metagenome | isolation source: seawater | place: Indian Ocean: South | collected 2010 | reverse complement strand
CATCAGACCATCCTATGCCCGGGAACCAGGTCAGGCGCGGAAGCGAGCAGCCCGACCGGGGATGCTGGATGCCTTGGGGAAGCGGGGCTGAGAAGACTGACGTATAATCCGCATTGATGACGAACGTCCACCGAGGACATGCCCATCAATCTACAATGGGTTATTTTCCAGACCACCCATTTTGCAAATGATAGAGAAGTGTTGTTTTGATACGGGTTGCACAGATAGCCGTTGTCCTTTCCTTAATAGCGGCATACCTTCAAGATCACCATTGGATCTTAATTCGGGCAATGTTACTGATTTCAAATCATAGACGGGCTCAATATCTACCATCATCCATCTAGGATTTTCAGGGGATGATTTTGGGTCGAAATATTTTGATTCTGTGTCGTGAGCTGTAAAGTCTGGATATGCTTCCTTACAAACTCTGGCTACGCCAGCTACATGTGGGGGCTTACAGTTTGAATGGTAAAATAAAACTAAATCACCTAAGGACATTTCATCTCTCATAATGTTCCTAGCTTGATAATTTCGTACTCCGTCCCAATGAGTATTTCCATCAATTTTTAATTGATCCCAGGGGTAAACATGTGGTTCACTCTTCATTAGCCAATAGCTTGTCATGTTTCGTCGAGGAAGAATGTGCAAATCAAGGTTTCACCATGCATCGTCAGTGGAACCTAATATTATAGCGGCGTCGATAGTATCTGCCTCTTCTCTAGCTATTGCTCTGCGGAGTCCTGCGGTTTTTACCATAGTACTGACACCTCCAGTTAATCCTAAATTTGCCTTTATCATAGCAGTGAATATCGCTGGCAGTAAAATTAAAGCCGAAATCGCAGCAACCAATAGTAGAAGAATAATTACTGTGATAAATGGTTTAATTGCTTCTATCGGGATTAGATAGGCACAAGTTAGCCCGCCAGCAGTAACAGTCGTAGCTTCAAACAAACTCAATCCAGTACTTGCACAAGCTGTCTGTATAGCCTCAATCGTTCCACCTTGCTCTTTTATTCTGTTTGCTATATGTATGGAGAAGTCAACCCCTACTCCCACTAGAATAGAACCAATCATAACTGTTATCAGGGAAAGATCAACATCCAGTCCATCCATTGCGAGCCATTGCATCATTACTGTGAATCCTACCGGTAGCGTTGTCAGGAGGGCATATCTGACATCTCTGAATACCAAGGCTAGAGTGAGTACTGTGAATAATAATGCAAACCCAAGTGATGACCATTGAGAGTCTACAATTAGATTGTTGACTTCTATAGTTATGGACGCTACACCAATTAATGTGCTTGACGTTACAGCCCCATCTTTTTCTTCATCAGCGTATCGGTTTACCTCATCAACTGCAAGAGTAGTGCTTTGTACATCCATGAAAGGCATATCAATGTATATTAGGCTCCTATCATAATCAGGAGATATGAATAATTCCCTCATCTCAAGGGTCATACTTTCATAGAATACATAAATCAAGAAGTTCTGAGATTGTACGCCTCCAGTGTCTTGTAGGTCTAGGTAATTTAGAGCGCTCCAAAATGATAAGTTTCCTGTCTGCTCCCTATCGAAAATAAGTTCTGCCACATCTTTGATTGGACCTAGGTCATCAGGGACCAAGTCACTAACTGGCGTACCTGAAACGTTTACCCCTACCCCTATAGCCTTCATCAGGAAAACAATGGACACAGCTGTAGTATTATCTACCGAATTACATTTAGTTTCTAGTTGTTCTATCCCTTTGAGATTGGAAAACGGATCTTTCTGTGCACCAGCTTCTGGTATAGGATCCGGATCTGCAAAAATATCCGACTCTATCAATAGGAAACCTGGTTGTCCCGCATTAAATTCATCAGAGTAAATGCCCATTTTATCTACAGCATCTACCCCTGCTGGAGCCATCTTCAGTAAATCGATATTTTCTTCGACATTAGGCCTACTATATCCCGCAGACATTACCATGGCCATAATGAAAATAACAAGTGTCACTCTTGTCCATTTAATTGGAACACCCACTGCGCCCTGGAATACCTTAGGAGGAGGATGTGAGGGCTTCTTCAGATCTAACATCATAGTTAGATTAGGTACCATCAGCATAGTCATAAGATATACGACTACGATCCCGCCCGATAACGCAAACCCTATGGTTTGTATAGGTTTCATCGGGACAAAAACTAGAGAAATGAATCCAATAATTGTAGTTAGAGCGGATAAAAGAACTGCCCTTCCAGTGGAGCTTATGGCTTCAGACATCTTCTCCCTAGGGGATCCTTTAGCTTCTGCATAACGGTTGGTAATGTGTAGTCCATAAGATACGCCAAGAGCGAGAACTATCGGTCCGACTATAATTACAGTCATGGTAACTTCATAATCGGTGTAGCCTATGAAGCCAAGAGTTATCCATACTGAACACAACGTGGGTAGTCCGGAAATAATCAGCGTCTTGACTCCTTGCACCCATCTAATTCTTCCAGTCTGTAGTAGATCACAGTGGAATAAGAATAAACCGAACGCTACTATTACTACTCCAACAGGAAATACTTGCCAGAATAGTTGAAACGACTTCTCGGTAATGGCATTAGTTAGTGGCACAGGACCAGTTAGTGTCATCTTTAATCCTAGCTCAGAACCATCGCAAATTTCGGAACCCTGGTCAGACTCAGGATCTACTTCATTACCATCAGAGTCTTTACATATCCAGTTATTTTCTTCTGAAATAGTATCAATTGTTGCTTGTGTTTCCTCTATGATGTTGGATATTGTAGTATCATCTTCCCCATCACCATTTAGATCTAAATTACTGCTAATACCAATGATGATAACCGCTCTATTCCAGTATCCCGCTTCTACTGTATTTCCCTTGCCCACGTCCCTAACGAGTTTATCAAGAGCGTTTTGAGGCATCTCACCAAGGATTTGATCTACTCTCTCTTGCTCGTCTGGGATCGAATAATCACCGATAAAATTTGACTGTTCATCTACTAAATCATCTACCTGCTGTGAAAACTCGTCACTTCCAGTGGCTTCAGCTATTCCAGAGAAGAATGCCTTCACTACTCTTCCGCCACTAGAATTTACCTCTTTGACAACAGTCGATACCGACAGCACGTATATCACAAAATCCTCTTGACCCTTATCGTCTCTAACTGTGTTCAAGGCACTCTCTACCTTGTCTATCTGTTTAAGGATTGGCAACTGATCAACACCAGTTTTCTCAGATTCGACATAGATTACCATAACGTTAGTTGTCCAATTGGACTCAACATTCTCAATATCTCTCTGTACATCAGAACCCACAGGCAGATATACAGCCATATCCCCATTGACATTGAGTGCTCCTTCTTCATCGCAGTAGTCATTTTCGAATCCATCTCTACAATCCAGTATACCCGAGTGTCTCCCCAATAAAGCAGTAACTGTGAGGCATAGAATCACTGTTATTACGGGCACCTTAGTAATCAAATCGCTAACAGTAGAGTCAACCAAAGCCCGCTTAATGATAACAGGTGACCTCTTGATGGAGCTCAGGACCTTTTTTGAGTCAAAACTTGACGCCTTGTCACGTAAATATGTTACAGTGGCTTCTGGGGTACTTGCTATTGTGCCCAGTACTTCGGGTAACGAGAAATTTGAATCTTTATCCCGCTCAGTCATGATACCGTACCTCTGCGAGTACCGAAGGGACTTCAACCCCACGCTGTTTAGTTAATCGTATATGCATTATTGTCAGTTCTAAATAATTCGGCAACAGTGAATAATGAGTGTTCTCAGGCGCATAACAGAGTGGCCATATGGGAGACCCAAAAATCACCGATAAGAGATGGACCATAGATCTAGAAAAAAGGATACAAGAGTCACATTATGAATTAAATCCATTCAGATACTCTTTCGATCCAAATAGTGATAAGGAGCTATTCGTTATTGATACTCCTCCTCCTTATCCTAGTGGCACTTGGCATATTGGAGCTGTGGCTCAGTATAGCATGATAGACGTTATCGCTAGAAGTCAGAGATTAATCGGAAAGGAGGTTTTATTCCCATGGGGAGTCGATAGGAATGGAATCAATATTGAGTTTACTGTAGAGAAGAAAACTGGCAAGAAAATGCGAACTTATGACAGGGGCGAATTTATTGATCTTTGTAAAGACACAATTGAACTCTATACACAAGAAATGAGGCATACTGCAAAAAGAGTAGGGCTATCTTGTGATTATGAAAATGAGTATCTGACAGACGATCCGAAATATAGATCAGTTACGCAATCAATCTTTGTTGATCTGTTTAAGAGAGGGGATATTATTGAGGATTTGAGGCCCAATATTTACGATCCTGTTGAGGGCACTACTATTGCAGATGCTGAAGTTCAGAGAGTCACAAGAGAAACAAATCTTTGTGATATTATTTGGAAGACCGAAGATGGCGAAGAACTCGTGATATCCACCACTAGACCTGAGTTAATTTGTGCATGTGGCGTAGTAATGGTTCATCCTGATGATGATAGATATCGGCATCTAATTGGCAAAAAGGCAATACTACCTATCGATGTTGATGGAAGAGAGAATACTGTAGAAATAAAGACTCATCCATCCGTAAAATCCGATTTTGGTAGTGGAGTACTAATGGTCTGCTCTTTCGGCGATCAGAATGATGTTTCGATATTCAGAGAGCTTTCTCTTAAGCCATTCGTAGCTATTGATTTGGATGGTAAATTGACAGAAATCTCAGGACCTTTGCAGGGTTTGAAAGTCCTAGATGCTAGGAAGAAAGCCATAGAGATCCTTGAAGGATCTGGAAAGATGCAGTCTATGAGTAGAAGAATGCAAGAAATCCCTGTTAGTGAGAGGGGGGGAAACCCCGTAGAAATAATTCTACTCAAAGAATGGTATGTCAGGCAAACACATGTCATAGACAGGCTATCAGAGATAACTGGCCGGTGTAATTTTGTTCCTGACAGAAACAAACAATTTCTTTTCGATTGGATGGAAGGTATCTCTATTGACTGGCCAATAAGCAGAAGGAGGTGGTATCATACTGAGGTCCCCATATGGTACTCTGATGATGCCTCCAAGGTTGTCGTTCCTCCGAACGGAACATATGTTCAGCCATGGAGGGAAACTCCTCCTGAAGGTTCTGAGGTCCTGGACAGAGTAACTAGAGAATTTATAGCCAAATATGATGAAATCGCAGATTCATTAGGAGCTCTTACTGGAGAGACTAAAGTTTTCGATACATGGATGGACTCGTCTAACTCTAATCTGTATGTGAGTGGCTACATCAGTAACCCGGAAATGTTCGAAAGGGCATTCCCAACAGCATTGAGGCCACAGGGTAAAGAAATCGTAAGAACATGGCTGTATTATACCATGCTCAAGAGTGCATTACTGTTTGACAAGCCGGCCTTTGAAAATATCTGGATAGACGGGCTAGGCATGGATCCATGGGGAAGAAAAATGTCAAAGTCTCTAGGAAATGGAATTGACGCCGATTCTGTTTTGGAATGTGGAGCCGGGGGACGTACGGGATCATGGAAAATAAAGGGACCAGAGGGTAAGCAGGTTTCACTCAAGGCCAACAAAATTGGTAGCGAGTGTTTCAGACTCTGGAAAGCATGTGACGCCCAGGTTGGTGATGATTTCCATATTAATCCAGAAGAGATAGAGTCGAAGTATTTCGGCGTCTTGACTAAAATGTTCAATATAGCAAGGTTGGCCAGCCAATTTGATGTTCCAAAATCTCTTGACTCACAACCAAAATTTTTGGCTTTTGAAGACTTATGGATTTTATCTGAATTTGATAAGATGATGCAGGGAGTAAAGACTTCGTGGGAGAAAATGGATATATACAGCGCAACTCAATCAATCAAGGCATTCTCTACTGGCATATTTCCCGGTCATTGGCTTGAGATGTCCAAGTCTAGATTGTATCAGGGGGATAATTCAGCAACGTGGACTTTGCACAGAGTAGTCAGAGACATATTGACAGCTTTTTCACCTGTATGTCCATTTTTCACAGATTACCTTTCCACTACTCTTTACGGGCAAAGCGCAGTTGATATTAGAAAATTCCCTAATTTAGCTATGGCAGATAACAATGGTGTTGAGACCTATCTTTCTATCACAGATGATTTGGTTGATTTCAACTCTAGAATTTGGAAGTTAAAGAAAGATCGGGGCCTATCATTGAAATCCGAAATTTCGAATATTGAGATACCAGCTAGTTTAGTGGATTTAGAAACATCTCTTATTGTAATGCACAGTATTTCCGAATGAGTGTCACAACTATTTGTTTAAGCATGACTTAGGAATCTCGCCTAAACTATGAGATTGAACGATTGAAACGATTTCATTCCCAATACGGCTTTGTGCCTCAATAGTCGAAGCTCCTATGTGCGGGGTAGCTTGGAAACCATCTAATTGCAATAAATTAGATTTTACAGCAGGCTCAACCTCAAAGACATCCAAAGATGCTGTGACCAGCTTACCGTCAATTAATGCTCGATATAGGCCCTCCTCATCGATGATGCCTCCACGTGCACAATTCACAATGTGATTCCCACATAGTATACCATCGTCTCCCTTATGGGGCATCAATGATATCATTTCATAGTCTACAAGATGAGTAGTTTCTTCTGATAGGAAACAGTGAATGGAAATATGAGTACATGAGCTAAATAATGATTCAACCGAATCATGAAAAACGCAACCATTTTCATCTGATTTGACATAAGGGTCATATGCATGAATTTTCATTCCAATTGATCTTGCAATATTTGCCACACCTCTTGCGATTCTTCCATATCCGAGGAGTCCCAAATTCTTACCACGCAGCTCTGAACCGCGCAACTCTTTTTTTGCCCATTCTCCCCCTCTCAATTTTTTGTCTCCTGTAGATATTTTCCTGCAACTAGAGATTAGGTGCCCTATGGTAAGCTCAACTACAGCATTAGTGGATGCGCTTGGAGTATTACATACTAGTATAGAATTCTCAGTAGCTGAAGATAAATCGATATTATCAACGCCAACACCAGCTCTGATCACCATAGAAAGCCTGCTGTCGTTTGTAGTATTGGCCTTTAGTACGTCTCCGGTCAGCTTTGTCGCACTTCTAATAACGATGACGTCATATTCACTAATGCAGCCACTGATCAAATCTTCGTAACTGAAGTGTTTCTCAAAAACCGAGTGCCCTAATTCTTCTAGGTCCTTCTTCGCATTGACGTCAATCCCATCGGTCACAGCAATTCTCATAGATATCCGAGTGCGATAGCTACAATGAAGTTTACCAGAAGTAGTATTGATATCATACCGCCTCTTCGGTTACATGATAATATGACATTTCAGCTACCTGAACTATCTTATGATTATGATGCACTAGAACCACACATTGATTCCCTAACTATGGAAATTCACCATAGCAAGCACCATGCGGGATATACCTCAAAACTCAATGCGGCCATTAAGGATACGGAAATGGAGGGATTGTCTATAGAGAAACTGCTAGCAGACCATTGTGATAACCCATCTGTAAGGAATAATGGTGGAGGGTTCTGGAATCACAGGCTTTTCTGGACTGTAATGTGTCCTAATGGAGGAGGCCGACCAGAAGGAGATCTTGCTTCTGCAATAGATGAGGAATTCGGCTCCTTCGAGTTATTCCAACAATCTTTCGCAACTGCAGCAATGACTAGGTTCGGTAGTGGTTGGGCATGGCTTTGTGTTAAGGATGGGGGAAAGTTGTCCATTTGCTCTACACCAAATCAAGATAATCCCCTAATGGAAGGTGGTTGCGGTGGACAACCAATATTGGGACTAGACGTATGGGAACACGCTTATTACAAGAAATTTGGACCGGGAAGAGGTGACTACATCAATGCCTGGTGGAATGTAGTAGACTGGGCGGCTGTGTCAAATCTATATAATTCGGCTAATTGATTATGACTGATTTAACTACGTTTCAAACACAACAACACCGGTTTCTTCTAAGCTAGATATTGTTGCCAAGTGTCGTGGCTGAACCAGTTGAAGGGCTTGCAACAGGGCTCCTCATTCTACTTCTGCCAGTTCTCCTCACACTTCCACTTAGATTCGGATGGAAGTGGTGGGTTGGAATGGAGCCTGAGCACGAGCACTACAGAGAGAAGGTCCGCAGAGTATTAGATTCGGGCATACCAATTAAGAGGTACAGAACTGAATTGGACTCAGAAGCAAGGAGGCTCCTTATCAATAAGGAGAGACAATCTAGGATAGAGTCTGATTTATTGAGACCTTTAGGACCTCAGCACTTTCTTCTTTTACCTGCTCTAATCTTCTCACCACTTCTTGGAATATTCGCCTTCTTTGTCACAATTATTCTTTTACCGATGTTCAGGCCTATAGAATGGGTACTGATAGATAAGGGCCTACTTTCGTACGTTGCAAATATAATAAGGAGGGTAACTAGGTGGGAAATTATAGGAATACCTAGACTTGATGACGGTACAGGAACTCTTGATAGGGTACTAGACTCAACACATAGGATGCCTATTACCGTCTTCTTAGGGATTTTTGCATTCCTAATCGTACTATATCTCCCCATAGAGCCTAGGCAAGTTATGGTTTTGAGCGCGGCCTTCTACATCTTTTTAGTTTCAGTAATTTCTGTAATTAGGGCTGCAACTATGACATCACTAGTTTTTGCTGATCCAACAAAAAGAAGGCTGATTCCAATGCATTCTCTTGTAGATGATGCTTTGGGCCCTTCAGTCGGTATTGGACTGATTTTCCTTCTTTCAAGACAACTAATATACGGAAGCCAATTGAGATCTGGGGACTTACTCGGGGACCCGGTTGTATTCTCTATCTCCGTCCTACTTGTTCTGTACACAGCTACGATAATTGGAGTAGCTGTTGAATTCGCGTTCTTCGATTCCCGAAGTGATAGGATAAAGTCTCTCTTCCAAATGCAAATTGTGGAAAAACATGATCCTATGGTATATCTGTTCACCAGACATTTAGGGACACTTAGAATTTCACCTCTTATGTCAATGCGTGAATGGATAGATAATAATGAGGAGATTTCAATTTTGGATTCTGACTTCTTCAATAATTAGAATTACAGTAAAGTTATTTTGGATTCTCCATTATAGCTTACCAGTGTTGCATCTGTGGACACATCTATGGAACATATTCCCATCGATAAATGAAAACCATCCCTATCTGCTCTTGAGGTTATTTTGATACTGCTGCCGTCTGACAACGAATACTTACTTTCCTCTAGGCTATCACTTGTGGCCAATAAGACCATCCTTTTCTTTGGCTTACCTCTACTATCCAGCCTGGCATGTATTTCCTGTCCTGGATAACAACCCTTGTTGAGTGATATTAGATTTAACATTCCTATATCATGTGGCAGATACTTAGTATTGGCCTCTTTGGATCCCGGATAACCAAGTGATATTCTAGCAAAATCCCAGTCTTTGGATTTGAAAATTCTATGATTATTCCTTTCTATCCTGTCATAGAAGTCGGAATTATCCCTCCTCACGATTACGTCAATTATCTCATGATTATTGTGCATACTTAATGAGAATACTACATTTTCAAATTCAGAATAAGTATTTTCAGATAGTTTAGCTAATTCTGGATAAAGTCTCTCTACTAAAGAAGAAGGATCTTGTCCTATTATTTTGAGATGCTCCAGTGCCCCATTTCCATCTAATAATGAGAGGTTTTTGTCCCATGGCACCCCCTTCGTAAATAATTCCCTAGTTGTATCTGTATTGGAATCTATTCCAACTATCAATACGCTCTCCCCCATATGATAGCAATTCACAATATCTGCTACTCTGCCGTTGGAATCACAAATTAAACCATCAATTCTCATTCCTTTATTTAATGATGATATATCTGTAGATAAGATATTATTCAAGTGATCTACACTTTCTACACCTTGCATAACTGATAAACTAGATTCCACTAGATAAATCTGAGTCGAATTTTCTAAGGATTTACTCATTTTATCAACTGAAGGATTGCCCGCAACCACAGGACTTGTTAGCATTTGGGTTCTCTATTTGGAAGCCTCCTCCCATTAGTGAGTCTTTGTAATCAACACGGATTCCATTTAGCATACTACTGTCTTTGTCATGTATGAAAATTCTGATACCATCTGATTGTATTTGCTGAAACCCAGTGTTATCTGGCTCCTCTACAATGGCCATATCGTACATGTAGCCAGAACATCCTCCGGATTGAGCGCTAATTAGCAAAACGTGAGTATCCTCATCACCTTTCATAGATGCAGATAGTGCATCCTTAGCTCTGTCAGTGAGCTCAATACTGACATCTACTACATCAACTTTAGAAACAACAGGTAGCGAAAAGCCCTCACCTCCAAGTATGCCCATGGGACCCGCTAACACTAGCTCTATTTGAACAGTTGCGACAAGCATCGTCATCTATGAATACTTGAATAGGTCACCATGAGCATGGGCAATATTATCGAGGTCGATATTCAAAGGTTTTCTGACGGCGACCATTCCCATGAAAAAGACGATGTTGCAGTGGAACGTGCGATGACTATCAAAGTTATACATCATGGAGAAGAACATTCTCTTGGAATTCTAATGAGGACTCCTGGAAATGATATAGAACTTATTTATGGTTTTCTTTATTGTGAAGGCGTTATTAGTAGCTTTGATGATGTAGTAGATATTGATTTCAATAATGATAATTTTATAGTAAAAATTGAAGATAAATGCACTTTTGATCCGGCTGAGCATATCAGGAAAACATCGGTTTCTTCTGCTTGTGGATTGTGTGGACGGGACTCTGTTTCCTCACTTATTCGTATGAGTACACCCCCCCTTCCT
>MDTA01105391.1_pt1 | contig 10853 bp, 4 predicted proteins | sample 811151 | NCBI WGS metagenome assembly MDTA01 (sample SAMN05326648, study PRJNA326480) | marine metagenome | isolation source: seawater | place: Indian Ocean: South | collected 2010 | reverse complement strand
TTGCAGAATTATCCCAGGAAGAGGCTCATGGTTAGATTTTGAATTTGATCCAAAAGATATTTTATATTTTAGAATAGACAGAAAGAAAAAACTTCCAATTACTACTATTCTTTTTGCTTTAGGATTTTCTAAAGATAAGATAATTCAAACTTTTTATAGCACGAATAAATTTAGCTATAACTTCGATAAAAAAACTTGGAGCACAGATTTTAATCCAGAAAATTATAAAAGACCAATAAAACTATCTTATGATTTAATTGATAATAATAGTAGTAAAAAGGTTTTATCAAAAGGAGAAAGACTTAACTTAGTTATTGCAAAAAAACTTCAAGAAAAAGGACTTAAATCTATCTCGGTTTCAAATGATGAAATTATAGGAAAATATTTAGCTAAAGATGTAAAAGATAAAAATGGAGAAATATTAGTTGGTGCTGGTTTTGACATAACAGAAGAACAATTACAGAAAATAATTGCTCAGGAGGAAAAAACTCTTAATTTAGTTAATGTAGATCCAATAAATAAAGGCCCTTATATTTTAGAGACTTTGAAGATAGATAAAAATTTAAATAAATCTGATGCTTTAAACGATATCTATAAAGTATTAAGACCTGGTGAGGCACCTTCAATTGAAATTGCAGAGGAAATTTTTAATAACCTTTACTTCAAAAATGAAAGATATGATTTATCTGAGGTTGGAAGAGTTAAATTAAATTCAAAATTAAATTTAAATACTAATTTAAAAAAAACAATATTAGATGACACAGACATTATTGCCATAATAAAATTTATGTTAGATTTAAGAGATGGAAAAGGTGAAGTAGATGACATAGACCACTTGGGCAATAGAAGAGTTCGTTCAGTGGGTGAATTGGTTGAAAACCAGTTTAGAATTGGGCTTATTAGAATGGAAAGAACTGTAAAAGAAAAAATGTCAACTTTCTTAGAGATTGAGTCTGCAATGCCCCAAGACCTAATTAACGCAAAACCTATAACCACGTCTCTAAAAGATTTTTTTGCTACATCGCAACTTTCACAATTTATGGACCAAACCAATCCTTTATCTGAAATTACACATAAAAGAAGAGTTTCTGCGCTTGGACCAGGAGGTCTAACAAGAGAGAGAGCGGGTTTTGAAGTCAGAGATGTCCACCCAACTCATTACGGTAGAATTTGTCCAATAGAAACTCCCGAAGGCCCAAATATTGGATTAATTAATAGTTTGGCAACTTACTGTAGAGTAAATAAGTTTGGTTATATTGAAAGTCCTTACAAAAAAGTCGTAAAAGGAAAAGTCACTGGGGAAATTAAGTATTTATCTGCAATAGAAGAGGAAAAATATACAATCGCCCAAGCTAATTCATCTCTTAATAAAGATGGATCGTTTACTGAAGAATTAGTAGCGTGTAGAAAAAATTTGAATTTTGAATTATCTAATAGAGATAATATTGACTACATTGATGTGTCGCCTAAACAATTAGTATCAGTTGCTGCAGCATTAATTCCTTTTTTAGAAAATGATGATGCTAACAGAGCTCTTATGGGTTCAAACATGATGAGACAAGCGGTGCCACTATTAAAACCGGAGGCTCCTTTAGTTGGAACAGGCATAGAAGCAGACGTTGCTTTAGACTCAGGTGTAACAATAGTTGCAAAGCGAAATGGGATAGTTGATAAAATTGATGGAAAGAGAATTGTAGTAAAAGCCACAGATGTAACTGACCTATCCCAATCAGCGGTTGATATTTATAACTTATCAAAGTTTCAACGATCAAATCAAAATACCTGTATTAATCAAAAACCTCTTGTAAAGGTTGGTGATAAAATTAAAAAAGGTGATATTATCGCTGATGGGCCTGCGACTAAACTAGGTGAATTAGCTTTAGGAAAAAATGTGACAGTTGCCTTCATGCCTTGGCAAGGCTATAATTTTGAGGACTCTATATTAATCTCAGAGCGATGTGTAACCGATGATGTTTTTACTTCCGTACATATAGAAGAGTACGAGTCAATGGCTAGAGACACAAAATTAGGAGCTGAGGAAATTACAAGAGATATTCCAAACGTAAGTGAAGAAAGTTTAAGAAATTTGGATGAGTCTGGTATAGTTTATGTTGGCGCTGAAGTAAAACCAGGTGATATTTTGGTAGGGAAAGTTACTCCCAAAAGTGAGACATCTTCAAGTCCTGAAGAGAAATTGTTAAGATCTATTTTTGGCGAAAAAGCTACTGACGTTAGAGACTCATCACTCAAATTACCCTCAGGAAGTACAGGAGTAGTAATAGATGTAAGAGTTTTCAATCGACATGGTATTGATAAAGATGAACGATCAATAGCGATAGAGAGAGCGGAAATTGAGTCAGTGCAGGAGGATAAAAAAGTTGAGGAAGAAATTCTTAACCGAAATATTAAACTCAGAGCAATAGACTTATTAAACGGACAAAGCATTAATAAACAATTTAAAGAATTGAAGCCTGGGACTACTTTAAATAGAAATGATTTAGATAATTTTAGTCTGAAAGATGTTTGGAAAATTTCTTTTCAAAGCAATGAGGTTAACACCAATTTAGAAAAGCTTAAAAATCAATTTGATAATGCTTCGGAGGATATAAAAATCAGATTTGAGGATAAAGTATCAAAAATACAACAAGGTGATGATTTATTACCAACTGTAATGAAAGTAGTAAAAGTTTTCGTCGCAGTCAAAAGAAGATTAATGCCAGGAGATAAAATGGCTGGAAGACATGGCAATAAAGGTGTTGTAAGTAAAATAGTGCCAGTTGAAGATATGCCTTACATGGAAAATGGAAAACCTGTTGATATTGTTTTAAATCCTCTTGGAGTTCCGAGTAGGATGAATGTTGGGCAGATTTTAGAAACTCATCTTGGTTGGTCTTGCTCAGAATTAGGTGATCAAATTAAAAATTATTTAAAAAGCATTGATCAGGAACTAAAAGAAATAAAATTAAAATTAAAAGAAATTTACGGTGACACATATTTCAATGAAGTGATTTCTAAACTTTCAAATAAAGAACTAGCAGAATTAGTGGAAAATTTATCTAATGGACTACCTATAGCTACTCCAGTGTTTGATGGCGCAAGTACTAAAGATATTACTGAAATGTTAAACTTAGCTAAACTTCCAAACTCGGGTCAAACGCATTTATGGAATGGTCAAACCGGCGAAAGGTTTGATAGACCTGTTACAGTTGGGATTATTTACATGTTGAAACTTAATCATTTAGTTGAGGATAAAATTCACGCAAGATCTACTGGACCTTACAGTCTAGTGACTCAACAACCTTTAGGAGGTAAAGCTCAACTTGGTGGTCAAAGGTTTGGAGAGATGGAAGTTTGGGCTCTTGAAGCATACGGAGCGTCTTATACTTTACAAGAAATACTTACGGTTAAATCAGATGATGTAGCAGGAAGAACAAAAGTTTATGAAACAATCGTAAAAGGAAATAACAACTTCGAGTCGGGTGTTCCTGAGTCTTTTAATGTTTTAGTAAAAGAAATCAGAGCTTTAGGATTAAATATTGAACTAAATTGATTATGGAAAGAAATTTAACTAAAAACGTTGATAATCAAAATTTAAGCAAAGAAAATAATTTTGACAGCATAAAGATCACTTTAGCAAGTCCAGAAAAAATAAAGTCCTGGTCTTTTGGTGAAATAAAAAAACCGGAAACAATAAACTACAGAACTTTTAGACCAGAAAAAGATGGTCTATTTTGTTCTAGAATATTTGGACCTGTTAAAGATTACGAATGTCTTTGTGGAAAATATAAAAGAATGAAATTCAGAGGAATCATTTGTGAAAAGTGTGGTGTAGAAGTTACCAAGTCTAATGTAAGAAGAGAAAGAATGGGACATATAGATTTAGCTTGCCCTGTTGCTCATATATGGTTTTTAAAGTCTTTACCAAGCAGAATAGCCTTAGCAATTGATATGAAGCTAAAAGAAGTAGAAAAAGTGCTTTATTTTGAGAGCTTTATCGTTGTTGAGCCAGGGTTAACAACTTTAAAAAAAGGCCAACTTATAACTGAAGAGGCCTTGTTAAAAGCCCAAGAAGAATTTGGTGAAGACGCATTTTCTGCTGGAATTGGAGCCGAAGCCGTTAGAGAAATTTTAGTAAATCTTGATCTTAAGAAAGAGCAAAAAAAATTAAGAGAGTCACTAGCTGAAATTAAATCTAAGGTAACCGAGGAAAGAACTATAAAAAGATTAAAGTTAATAGAGTCATTTATATCATCAGGAAACAAGCCTGAATGGATGATTTTAACATCTGTACCGGTAATCCCACCTGAATTAAGACCTTTAGTCCCTCTTGATGGAGGAAGGTTCGCTACTTCTGACCTTAATGATTTATACAGACGTGTAATCAACCGAAATAATCGGCTTAAAAGATTACTAGATCTTAAGGCTCCAGATATTATTGTAAGAAACGAGAAAAGAATGCTTCAAGAGTCAGTAGACGCCCTTTTTGACAATGGTAGAAGAGGCAGAGTTATTACGGGCACAGGCAAAAGACCATTAAAATCCTTAGCTGAAATGTTAAAAGGAAAGCAGGGCAGATTTAGACAAAATCTTTTAGGTAAAAGAGTAGATTATTCTGGAAGATCTGTAATTGTTGTAGGTCCTGAACTGAAACTTCATCAATGCGGCCTTCCAAAAAAAATGGCGTTAGAATTGTTTAAACCTTTTTTATATGCAAGATTAGATAAACTTGGTCTTGCTACCACAATTAAACAAGCTAAGAGACTTGTTGAAAAAGAAAAAAGTGAAGTATGGGACTCATTGGAACACATCATTCGTGAGCATCCAGTTCTCTTAAACAGAGCTCCGACATTACATAGATTAGGAGTTCAAGCATTTGAAGCAAAGTTGATAGAAGGTAATGCTATTGAGCTTCATCCTTTGGTATGCGCAGCATTTAATGCTGATTTTGATGGAGACCAAATGGCAGTGCATGTTCCATTAAGTTTAGAGGCTCAACTAGAAGCTAGAGTTTTAATGATGTCTACAAATAATATTTTAAGTCCATCTAACGGCAAACCTATAATAGTACCTAGTCAAGACATAGTATTAGGTATTTATTATTTATCACAAGCTTCTGATCAGACTGATAAAAAACCGAAAGGTATTTTTTCTAGCGTTGAAGAAATTGAGCAAGCACTTGAAAACAAATCAATAAGTTTACACACTAAAATTGTATCAATTTTCAAAACAGTTGATAAAAACGGTAATCAAATTCAAGAAAAATATACAAGCACAGCAGGTAGATTTTTATTAGCTAATGTATTGCCAACAAATTCAAATATAAAGTTTAGCTTAATCAATAAATTATTAACTAAAAGAAATGTTTCAGAGGTAATTGATACAATTTTTAGATATTGCGGCCAAAAGGAGACAGTTATTTTTTGTGATAAAATTAAAAGTCTAGGATTTAAGCATGCTTTTAAAGCAGGTATTTCTTTTGGAAAAGACGATCTGTTAATTCCTAAAACTAAAGAAAATTTGATAAATAATACAAAAAAACAAATTGAAGAATATGAAAAACAATATTCTGATGGTTTAATTACTAGAGGAGAAAAATATAATAAAGTTGTTGATATTTGGTCAAAATGTACTGACACAGTTGCAAATGAGATGATGAAAGAAATATCTTCTGCTGAAAAAGTGTATTCTGATGATAGAATAGAAACTAATTCAGTATATATGATGGCTGACTCTGGTGCTAGAGGTTCTCAAGCGCAAATGAAGCAATTAGCAGGTATGAGAGGATTAATCGCTAAACCTTCAGGTGAAATCATTGAAACTCCGATTACCTCAAACTTTAAAGAAGGCCTTTCAGTATTAGAATATTTTAACTCAACGCATGGAGCTAGAAAAGGTCTAGCTGATACCGCTTTAAAGACGGCAAATTCAGGTTATTTAACAAGAAGACTTTGCGACGTCGCACAAGACGTTCAGATTACAAAAAAAGAATGTGACCCAAAAAAAAGATCTTCTGTAAATATTTCAGAAATTATCGAGGGTGGAAATATATTAGTAAGCCTTTCGGAAAGAGTTTTAGGCAGAGTTATAGCAGAAAATATAAAGAATCCAGTCACTGGAGAGATTATAATAAAAAAAGATAAACTTATCGATGAGTTTGACTGTGAAAAAATTGACGCTGCTGGAGTAAAGTCTGTCAATGTTTATTCCGTTATTACATGTGCATCGACAAAAGGTGTTTGCCAAGTATGTTATGGGAGAGATTTAGCTAGAGGTAAACTAGTCAGCATTGGAGAAGCGGTAGGTATGATAGCTGCTCAATCAATTGGAGAGCCAGGTACTCAATTGACAATGAGAACTTTCCACGTTGGTGGAACAGCTCAAATAAAAGAGGAATCACAAATCGTTTGTCAAACCAAAGGAAAACTTAATATAATAAATAAGAATTTGATAGAGGACTCTAAAAAAAATATTATAGTGATGGGTAGAAACACCCAATTAAGTATTGAAGATGACAATAAACGTCAATTAGCAATTTATAAAGTTAATTATGGATCAAAACTTTTTTTCAAAGACGGAGATACAATTGAAAAAGGTAAAAAAATAGCAGAGTGGGATCCATATACTTTACCAGTAATTGCAGAGACAAGTGGAATTGTAAATTATATGGATTTAATGGAAGGTAGTTCGTTAACCGAAACTTTAGATGATGCGACAGGACTTTCCTCTAAATCTGTAACAGATTGGAAATCTTCATCAAAAAACTCAGAGCTAAAACCTAGGATCACATTAAGAAATGAAAAAGGTGAGATAATAAAAAAGGCTGACGGAAACGAGGCCAGGTACTATTTGGTTCCGGATACAATTTTATCTGTTAAAGATGGACAAAAAATTTCCGCTGGAGATGTTCTAGCAAGATTGCCTAAAGAAACCTCTAAAACAAAAGATATTACAGGCGGTTTACCAAGAGTTGCTGAGTTATTTGAAGCAAGAAGACCTAAAGATAGCGCTATCATTGCAGAAAATGATGGTACGATCCAGTTTGGAAAAGAAGTTAGAGGGAAACAAAAAATTTCAATAGTTTCTAATAGTGGTGATAGTTCAAATTATTTAATTCCAAAAGGCAAGCATATAAACTTTAATCAGGGAGAAAAAATTAAAAAAGGCGAGTATTTATTAGACGGTAGTCCAGCTCCTCACGATATTCTTAGAATTTTAGGTGTTGAAAAACTTACAGAGTATTTTGTAACGGAAGTCCAAGAAGTTTATAGATTACAGGGAGTAGTGATTAATGACAAACATATAGAGACTATTGTTAGACAAATGTTGAAACGAGTTGAGATAAAGAATCCTGGTGACTCTGAATTATTAACGGGAGAGGTAATCGATTTATTAGAAGTTAATTCTATTAATGAAAAATTAAAAAATGAGAAGAAAAAACCTGCTTCTTACGAAAGAGTTTTATTAGGTATAACAAAAGCTTCTTTACAGACAAATTCATTCATTTCAGCTGCTTCATTTCAAGAAACGACAAGAGTTTTAACTGATGCTTCAATTAAAGGAAAAACAGATACTCTAGAGGGCTTAAAGGAAAATGTTATAGTAGGAAGATTGGTTCCTGCTGGAACAGGTCTAACAAAAATTGAGTGGGATAAACAAGCAAGAGAATTAGACAAAGCTAGGTTAGAGGAATTAAAAAAACAGGAGCTAGAATCCGCATCTAATGCCCCTGATCAAACAGCCTAATAAAGACAAAATTCCTATTAAATATTGACTTTTATCGATTCAATGTTAGTTTGCGATACATTTTGAAAGTTAGAAGTAAGGCATTATAAAGTCTTAAACACTAACATAAATTTCTGGGATTTCCTTACCTCTGCTTCAAAATATTATTATGCCAACAATAAATCAGTTAATTAAAAAGAGAAGGGTTAAACCTATTGCAAGAAACAAGGTACCTGCATTGGAAAGACAGCCATTAAAAAGGGGTGTGTGTGTTAAAGTTTATACAACAACACCTAAGAAACCAAATTCTGCTTTAAGAAAGGTTGCTAGAGTAAGATTATCAAATGGTTTTGAAGTAACGGCTTATATTCCAGGCGAAGGTCATAACTTACAAGAACACTCGGTTGTGCTGCTTAGAGGTGGAAGGGTTAAGGATTTACCTGGCGTAAGATATCACATCTTAAGAGGAAACCTAGATACACAAGGAGTTGCAAATCGAAAGCAAAGAAGATCTTTATACGGAGCAAAAAAACCTAAATAATTTATGTCAAGAAAAAGAAAAGCACCCATAAGAAAAGTTTACCCAGATCCAAAATTTCACTCTGAGGTAGTTTCAAAGTTTATTAATTCAATAATGTATGATGGAAAAAGATCTACAGCTGAAAAAATTTTATACGATGCTCTAGAAAAAATTAAAACAAAAAATAATGGTGACCCACTTAAAATATTCAATTTAGCAATCAACAATGTAAAACCAAATTTAGAATGCAGATCTCGTAGAGTTGGGGGTGCAACTTACCAAGTCCCAGTCGAAGTTAAGTCTAAAAGAGCTCAGGCATTAGCTCTAAGATGGATTATGGAGTCAACAAGAAAAAGAAAAAATAAAACTATGGCAGAAAAATTATTTGCTGAATTAATGGATGCATCACAAAACAAAGGTTCAGCAATTAAAAAGCGGGAAGACACCCACAAAATGGCAGAAGCAAATAAAGCCTTTGCTCATTTTAGATGGTAAAATTATGACTAAATATACTTTAGATAAATATAGAAACATTGGTATCATGGCTCACATAGATGCAGGAAAAACCACAACTACAGAAAGAATATTATATTACACTGGAAAGAGTCATAAAATAGGAGAGGTTCATGATGGAGCAGCAACAATGGATTGGATGGAACAAGAACAGGAAAGGGGGATAACAATTACCTCTGCTGCTACAACTTGTTTTTGGAGAGAGCACAGAATTAATATCATAGACACGCCTGGACATGTAGATTTTACGATTGAGGTAGAGCGTTCATTAAAAGTTTTGGATGGTGCGGTTGCTGTTTTTGACGGAGTGGCAGGAGTAGAACCACAATCAGAAACAGTTTGGCGACAAGCTGATAAATACAAAGTTCCTAGAATTTGTTTTGTTAATAAACTAGATAGAACAGGTGCTGATTTTTACCGATGCGTTGACATGATTAAAGATAGGCTTGGATGTAAACCTTTACCTTTACAATTACCTATCGGATCTGAAGCAGACTTAAAAGGTGTTATCGATTTAGTTAAAATGAAAGGAGTTGTTTGGCAAAATGAGGATTTAGGTGCAAAATTTGATTATGTTGATATTCCATCAGAGCTTAAAGAAAAAGCTAATAAATACAGAAAAGAATTAGTCGAAACAGCTGTTGAAGAAGATGAAAAACTAATGGAAAGTTATTTGGAAGGAAAAGAACCTTCAGAGGAAGATTTAATAAAATGTATAAGGAAAGGGACTTTAAGTTTTAATTTTGTACCAATTTTAACTGGTTCTGCTTTTAAAAACAAAGGCGTCCAACCCTTACTAGACGCAGTTATAGACTATTTACCAAGCCCAAGTGATTTAAAATCTATTGAGGGAACTAAAGTTGGATCTAAAGATAAAGTTATAATGAATTTTGACGAAAAAGCTAATTTTTCAGCTTTAGCATTTAAAGTAGCAAATGATCCTTTCGTTGGATCCCTAACATTTATCAGAATATATTCGGGAACTTTAAATGCAGGTACCTCAATTTTAAATTCATCAAAAGATAAAGATGAAAGGATTGGTAGGATGCTGTTAATGCACGCAAATAGCCGAGAAGATATAAAAACAGCAACTGCTGGAGATATAGTAGCATTAGCGGGTTTAAAGCATACAATAACAGGTCATACATTGTGTGACTCTAAGAGTCCTATATTATTAGAACCAATGGAATTTCCAGATCCTGTTATTGAGATTGCTGTGGAGCCGAAAACAAAAGGTGATCAAGAAAAAATGGGAGAGGCATTAGCCAGATTAGCTAAAGAGGATCCATCTTTTAGAGTTTCATCAGATGAGGAGTCTGGTCAGACTATTATTAAAGGGATGGGGGAGTTACATCTTGATATCATCGTGGATCGGATGAAGAGAGAATTTAAGGTAGAGGCAAATATTGGAGCCCCTCAAGTAGCGTATAGAGAGACTATACTAGGAAATGCCGAGATGGAATATATTCACAAAAAACAAAGTGGTGGAGCAGGTCAATTTGCCAAGGTTAAATTAAGTGTAGAGCCTCTTGAAGCAGGCAAAGGTAGAGAGATAGAGAATTTAATTAAAGGTGGGTCTATACCGAAAGAATTTATCCCTGGAGTTGAAAAAGGAGTAGAAAGTGTTTCTGATAGTGGTATTTTAGCAGGATTTCCAATCATTGATTATAAAGTAAAGATTCTTGATGGGTTACACCATGACGTTGACTCAAGTGTTTTGGCTTTTGAAATTGCTAGCAGAGCTTGCTTTAGAGAAGCATGTCAAAAAGCTGTATTGAAGTTATTGGAACCTATGATGAAAGTTGAAGTAGTTACGCCTGAAGAATTCATGGGAGATGTGATTGGAGACTTAAACAGTAGAAGAGGTCAGGTTGGATCAACTGAACCGAGAGGTAACGCGACAGCAATTAACGCAGTAGTGCCTTTAGCAAATATGTTTGGATATATTAACAATTTAAGATCATCAACACAAGGCAGAGCTCAGTATACCATGCAATTTAGTCATTATGATAAAGTTCCACAAAATGTTCAAGATGAGGTAACAAAAAAATTAGCTTAATTTATGGAAAATCAAAATATAAGAATACATTTAAAAGCA
>MDTA01085484.1_pt1 | contig 10853 bp, 7 predicted proteins | sample 811151 | NCBI WGS metagenome assembly MDTA01 (sample SAMN05326648, study PRJNA326480) | marine metagenome | isolation source: seawater | place: Indian Ocean: South | collected 2010 | reverse complement strand
CAACAGTGTGCCAGGCGTTGTGACGGCACCTGGTTTGTGGGAAGCAACCGACACATTCCCATGGCTGATGGTAGCGTCGATTTACTTTTCGACATGTTCGGGTTCCCCGACTACTCGTCGTTCAGGAGAATATTGGCTCCCCAAGGAAGGCTAGTTCGAGTCACTCCCGCGGAACGACACCTGGTTCAGCTCCGCGAAATCATTTATCCGAAGATCAAGCCGCGAAGCGAGAGAGCACGCTACCCAGAGACCTTCAACGTGGTTACAGAGAAACACATCACCTATGAAATGAGCCTCGGGACTGAAGATTTGAAAAACCTCCTGCTGATGACGCCCCATATGTTTCGAAGTACACCAGAGCGCCGGCAGCAGGCCCTCAGTCATGACCAGCTGACCCTGACGGTTGACATTATTTTCGAAGAGCTCGAAGCAGCAACCATTGACTTATGAACAACCATCTTGGTGATACATCTCGGCATGGTTAAACACTTGACTGCGACGCTTCATCGCCTATTGTTAGCAGTGACAGTTTGGTATGGCCTTCATAAGGATCAAAAAACGGCATGCCAAGAAGACGAGTAACGTCCGGGAGACACTCATGAACCAAGCCTTCAAAGCGCCACATCTGCCAGGTCACGACTACGCCTACAACACACCACTAGCTGACTTAGATCCCTCAAACCCACTCATCTGGCCAAAGCAGGAGATGTGGGCAATTTTTGAGCGATTGCGTAACGAAGATCCACTGCATTGGTGCAAAGAAGCCTGGATGTCTGATGAGCGGCCTGATGACATGGAGCCAGTCGGCGCCTATTGGTCCGTCACCCGCTATGAGGACATTATGGCGATCGATACTGATCACCATCGCTTCTCATCTGAACCAGCGATTGTGCTGCCCAATCCGGCTGAAGACTTCCCGCTGCCCATGTTCATCGCAATGGATCAACCCAAGCATGATGTTCAGCGAAGAACCGTAGCGCCCATCGTTGCATCACCCAGTCTCTCAAAAATGTCAGAGCTGATCCGCGAGCGAACACAGTATGTTCTCGACAGTGTCCCTATCAACGAGGAGTTTGATTGGGTCGACAAAGTATCAATCGAGCTCACAACGATGATGCTCGCCACACTGTTCGATTTCCCCTTCGACGACCGCCGCAAATTGACGCGATGGTCCGACGTCACTACCGCAGGGCCCGAGACGGGCATTGTCGAAAGTGAAGAACAGCGCCGGGCGGAACTTACGGAGTGCGTCGAATACTTCATGGGGCTCTGGCACGAGCGTATTGGCGGCAGTGGCCATGACCTCATCACGATGCTAGCGAACGGTGAAAACACGCGGGATATGGATGCCACCGAGTACCTTGGCAACTTACTGCTATTGATCGTGGGCGGTAATGACACTACTCGGAACTCTATGTCAGGATCGATCTATGGTTCACACCTTTTCCCCGAGCAATGGGACAAGGTCAAGGCAAATCGGGACCTCATTCCCAACGCCGTCGCGGAGATCATTCGCTGGCAGACGCCACTGGCCTACATGCGCCGAACGGCACTCGAAGATGTCGAGATGCACGGCAAGACCATCAAGAAAGGTGACAAGGTCGCCATGTGGTATGTATCGGGCAACCGAGACGAGCGTAAATTCGAGAACCCAGATGTTTTGGACTTTGAGCGCAAGAATGCACGTAACCATATTTCCTTTGGCTTCGGTATCCATCGTTGCTTCGGAAACCGCTTGGCAGAGCTCCAACTACAGATCCTATGGGATGAAATGCTCAAGCGCTTTTCCCGCGTGGAGGTCATTGGTGAGCCCAGCCGGAACATCTCAAGTTTCGTGAAGGGCTATACCAAGATGAATGTCATCGTTCGCGACTAAATTTAAATTGCGCTGTTCCAAACACAAGTGCCCCACAATAGTCAGCACAGCGCATGATGACTCCTGCTGCGACGCAAATCTCTGATTACACCAAGACTGTGTTCACAGCTGAGACGCGCGAGGGGCGCAGTGTGTCTCATGACATCTATCACCGAGGCTCCGGCAGCCCTGTCGTCCTAATTCAGGAGCTGCCCGGCATAGGACAAGAGACTCTGGCACTTGCCGATCATCTTGTTGATGCTGGGCATGAAGTCGTCATGCCACACCTCTTCGGCCCCATTGGAAGAACATCCATTGGCGGCAATCTAGTGCGCGTGCTGTGTCTAAGAAAAGAGTTCAGTGTGCTGGCAGCAAGTCGCTCTAGCCCTATCGTGGACTGGCTGAGGCTGCTCTGCCGCGACGTTCGTCAAAGCCGTGGCGTTGCAGGGGTGGGAGTCATCGGTATGTGTCTCACCGGCAATTTCGCCATCTCACTGATTGCCGACGACAGCGTCCTTGCGGCTGTCGCCTCGCAACCCGCCATGCCTTTCTTCAAACAGGGTGCCTTACACATGTCTGCCAAAGATGTCACAGACGTGCGGAATGCATTAGATGAGAAAGGAGCAATGCAGGTACTCAGATTTGAGGATGACCCCCTGTGCACGTCTGAGAAATCCGAGTGCATTCATAAGGCCTTTAATAACGATGGCGCCACAAGGATAGATGAGATCACGCTGCCCGGAAAAGGTCATTCAGTCCTCACCCTAGATTTCGTAGATAAAGAAGGCCATCCAACTCGAGCGGCCCTCGAGAAGGTACTCGCGTATTTCGCGAGACAACTTACCTCTGCCGACTAGTCTTACCCGATAGACTGAGGTGTAGCATTATCACTCAGCTTGATGGCAGACGACCACCAACTTGTGGCCATCGGGGTCTCTGACGTAAGCCGCGTAAAAATGAGGATGAACGTCACGCAATCCCGGCGCACCCTCATCTGCGGCGCCAGCGGCCAAAGCGGCGGAGTAAAAATTATCAACCTGCTCTCGACTCTGTGCCAACAGAGCAACATTGGTTCCTTTGCCTGAGGTAGCGGCCTCGCCATCCGCAGGCAACCCCAGCCACAGGCAGTTCTGCCCGCTGCCAATGTGTACCTTCAGGCCGTAACCGGCGTAACTGTCACCCGCGTCCTCACAGGCATACCCAAGTGTTGGCATGACGGCGTCATAGAATCTTCGAGAACCAATGAAGTCATTGGTTCCCAACATAATGTGACTAAACATTGATCTCGCTCTAACTAAACTCTGTGACGTGGGCGTCATACAGTACACGTAGAACGCAGGAAGGCGTCTTGGGTTCTTGCAGTAGCCCATGAACGACTCGGATACGGCTCTCATCATCCATGCGGTCAGCATTTAACCCTGCACGGTTAAAAACGAGGCTTTCTGAGAAAAAAAGCGTCAAATACAGGGGTTAAATCTCTGATAAGGTTTCAATTTACATCGACTTTTGCTACACAAAGTGTGGGGAAGAAGTTTTGTTAGCATTTTGTCCGCTTGCTTCGCCAAAACAAATAAGGAGATGAGCCACAATGTTCAAATTAAAGCCATTAGCTGCACTTTCATTGCTGACGTCTTTGTTACTCGCTCAGACAGGTATTGCGCAAGATGAAGAGCTAGAGACAACAACAATTGATGCGGTCGCCCAGGACAGCGCGAACGCGGAGTTACCCAGGGGCGAATTGGAAGAAATCGTTGTTACAGGATCACGCTTGCGAAGCTCAACGTATACCAGCATCTCACCTCTTCAAATAATTGACGCGGAATTCCAGCGCGAGGTTGGTCTCATAAACGCGGATGATATTCTTCAGAATTCTACTAACGCCGGCGGCCAGCAAATTGACCTGACATTCAACGGATTTGTTTTGGACAATGGTCCGGGCTCTACTACTGTTAGTTTAAGGGGTCTGGGAGCCAACCGAACTCTGCTTCTGATGAATGGTCGCCGACTAGCACCGAGTGGCGTTGAGGGTGCTCCTTCCTCACCTAGCGTTAACTTGGTGCCACGATTAATGGTGCAGCGCTACGAAAATCTACTAGATGCTGGCTCATCAATCTACGGGTCAGACGCGATCGCTGGTGCTTCCAACATCATCACACGCAAGGACTTTGACGGCCTCGAGATTCAGGTGTTCTCTGGAACCTATGATCGCCCGGGAGGCGATAATTCTACTATCGGCGCGGCGTGGGGCTTCAACACTGATCGAGGTTCCTTCGGGATAGGTGTTGAATACACAGATGTTGATCGAACCAGCTACGCAGACCGCCCTTGGACAAACGAATGCACTGGAAACGTCGAAATCGACCAGAACGGAAACATCCGCCGCCAAGACCAGTATTACGCGCAACTAGGATATCCTGACGTCGGACAATGCTCTTCACTGAGTCTCGCAGCGCGCACACTAGTGCGAGGCTCTCGCTTTGGGTCGATCTACTACACTCCGGGCTCATCAAACGGTGGCTGGGGTAACTTTACCGAGTCTGGTGATCCCTTCACTGGCTTGGCTGCGGATGGTGACGGTGATGGAATCGGTGATATCGACTTCCTTAACTACAACCTCAATGGGTCACCAAACGATTTGGCGGCAGATCTAGACCCGCCTCAAGAATACCTCAATGTCATGGCGTACGGAGAATTGACACTTGACGGAGAGATGAATGTAACACCTTATTTCGAGGCAATGTATAACACCTCTGAATTTGATCAGGTGGGTCGCGAGGGTCAGTTGTTTCCTGACGTGCCCGCCCTGAATCCCTACAACTTGTGCAACCCGAATGCGGAAAACGGCGTCGACTGCGGTCTCGCTTATGACGCCTATCTAACTAACCCGAACATCGTTGCAAACTTCTCGGATTATTTCGTTACCAACTTTGGCTGTTTTGGCGTGCCAGCTCCCTTTTGTACACCTGCAACATTTGGCTTGCTAACAGGTGGCTATGGACCCGTTGAGAGTACCCCCATCGTATCGGTTCGAGGTGACAGAAATAATGTATCTGTAGACATGGAGCAAACACGCTTGGTCCTCGGAACATATGCCGACTTGCCATTTCTTAATGTAGGTTCTCTATCCAACTGGCGAGGAGATATCTCGATTACATACACGCGTTCAGAAGGGGATTCTTCTCGATTGGGTGTGCGCGAAGATCGCTTAGATCTCGCATTGGGTCGTTACTCCTCCACTAATACTCCATGTGAGAACGATCTTGGTGCAAACCTGGCAGCGGATACCACGGGCTGCGTCCCAGTCAATATGTATTCTCCATCGCTGTACCCAGTGGGCACCGTCGTTGGTGACTTTGGCACTCAGGCTGAGCGAGACTATTTGTTCGATTCACGAGACTTCAATACCGTATACGAGCAAACCTTGTTCAGCCTAGTGCTAGATGGCGATCTGTTCGAAATGCCCGGAGGCGAAATGGCGCAGTTAGCGGTGGGTATAGAACATCGCAATGACGACATTCAATCAAATCCCGATGCTGTCGCAAGAGATGGACTATTTTGGGGATTCTTTGCAGACAAAGGTGCATTCGGTGATGTTGACATCTCAGAGGTCTTTGCCGAAGTACAGCTCCCCTTGATAGCTGATAAAGCTCTTCTCAAGGAGCTAACAGTTAATATGTCTGGGCGCTTAACTGATCATGAGTATTATGGTGAGAATGAAACGGCTTCTGTAAAAGTAGGATACCGACCTACTGAGCCTTTCTTAATCCGCGCTACATGGGGCACTGCCTTTAGGGCGCCAAACAATCGGGAATTATTTTTGCTAGGATCCACAGGATTTTTAAACGTCTTCGATCCATGCTACATCCCAGAAGAAGCGATAGGCGGCGTTGGTGACCCTGAAGAGGGAGCCTACATCGCAGATCGCGATCAACGAGATCCAGAAGTTTTAGCGAACTGTCGCGCCACGGGGGTCGATCCCACCTTGGCCAATAATAATGGCTTTAACACCTTTAGCACTGAAGTCAAAGTTGGAGGCAGCCTGGATCTTGATCCTGAAGAGTCTGAGTCGTTCTCATACGGCTTTGCCTACGAGCAGGACTTCACGAATAAGTTCGACCTGTCTATCGGGATGACATATTACTCCGTAAAAGTTGAGAATACGGTAATCGAGCCTTCTACTGGCTTTATCATCTCTGATTGTTACTCGGACGAGGCAGGAACAGGCAGTAGTGTCTTTTGTGACCGCATCACCCGGGACTTCTCGGATCCAACGGACCCACGCATTAATCTGATGGATTTGGGTTTCATAAACCGTGACTTAGAACGGGCCAGGGGTATCGACTACAATCTTTCGTTTAGCGATACAGTCGACATTGGCGTGCCAATCGATTTGCAATGGAACTTAGTGGTCAATCGCAACCTTGAGCGTTCACTGACATATACAAATCCAGATGGTACGGTTGACTATGAGTCATACGAAGGAGAGTGGGGCTTTTCAGAGTGGCGCGCCCAAAGTGGCTTAGTGCTGGCATGGGATAAGTGGCGATTCAACTTGCAGACTTATTACCTTGGTGCTGTGGGACAAGACCCCGAAGCGGTTGATGAATTCTCGGACGCATTTACGTTTTCTGATACTTGCCTCGGGCCACCTACAGATGTTCTCTGCAGAGATTACGCAGAAGCTGACAGCTACATGATCCATAGTGCATCGCTGTTCTATAACGAAGACAACTGGTCACTCGGTATGGGCATCCGAAATCTAGAGGATAAAGCTCCGCCTCTCGCTGATCCGAGTGAGATCAACGGCGTTAAGGCGCGCGCAATCGGCTACGGATACGACCTCATGGGACGTAGCTTTTTCTTGAGCGCTTCTTATAATTTTGATATCGGCCTCTGAGCCAAATTTGCATCAAAAAGCGCACTTCGGTGCGCTTTTTTTTGGTTGTATTCGTCTACGAAAGGCGTGAGTACACATAGGAGATTCATGATGAAAAAATTTGTCGGCGCAGCAATTCTTGCATGCTTGTTAACGACAGAAGTTACTGCGGAACCATACCCACTGGATTACTGGGCTCGTCGCGACGCAATATCAACCGTCTCACTGTCACCGGATGGCTCTCAATTCGCCCTTACTCGAATCCTTGAACGTGGTGGAAATCCAATTATCGAGCTCTATGACTCCGACAACTTAGACAAGGACCCTGTAAGAATCGATTCTAGTCCCATGGAAATTTTACCTCTCATAGATTGGATAGACGACGACATTTTTCTTTTTGCGGCGCGCCAACAGGTCCGAGAGCAAATTGAGGGATTCAATCAGGGTATTTATGAGTACCAACGAGTGAAATACGACGGCTCTGCGAAGAACCCCATCGGTCGAGTGCGACAGGATTACTTTAGAGTAGAGGGCTTACTGCCAGGTAAAGAGGGCAAAATCCTGATTTCTACCCAGGAGGGAATTCCTGACGGCATGCAGGCCGTAGCTCAGACAATTCGCCCTAGGGCTTACTGGGAGTACGACATTAAGAAAAATCGCAAAAAACTGTTGATGCGGGGAAAGATTTCACTTGGAAATATCCGATTTGATCGTGACGGGAATGCCATTACGGCACTCGGTTTTGATAGAGGCTCTGACGAGTTCGTTTACTACTGGCGACCTGCTGGCACCAACGATTGGGAAGAGATGTACCGCATCCATGAAGACAGCTTCGAAGATTTTTTTGTAGCGGGAATAGACCCAGCAGCCGAGAACCACTTCTTTGTCATCGCACACAATGGTTTCGACAAACTAGGAGTATGGTCTTACGACGCGAAAAATAAAAAGTTTAGCGAACTCATATACAGAAGAAACGACGTAGACGCCGACGGCCTTCTATATCACTCAAATAGACTGGCCAATACCGATGACGTGACCGGTATCTCGTGGTGCAAAGACAAGTGCTATCGCGAGTTCTTTGATGCATCAGAGGAAGCTTTACATCGCCAGCTTGAAGCTCTAATACCCAATGCAGACAGGATTTCCATCAGGGGACGATCGAAAGACGGCAAAACTCTCATCGTGGAAAATATAGGACCTAGAGACCCGGGCACCTACTACCTGATTAGAAATGGCAAAGTCTCGACTATCAGCGGCCGTAAGCCGTACTTAGAACATAACCAACTGGCACCCGTTGAGTACGTTGAATACGAAGCTAGGGACGGAAAGATTATCGGTGGATACGTCACCACGCCAAAAGGAGAGGGACCATTTCCTTTGGTCGTGATGCCACATGGCGGACCTTTTGTCGATGAGACGGTGAATTACTTTGATGAATGGGCACAGATGCTCGCCAACAATGGCTACATGGTATTGCAGCCACAATACCGAGGATCTCTAAAATACGGCCTAGAGTTTTACAAGAGCGCATTTATTGACGGCTCAGAGGCCGGTCATGCAATGCAAGACGACAAAGACGATGGCGCACTTCATTTAGTGAAAATGGGGCTTGTTGATCGAGATCGGATCGCCATGTTTGGATGGTCCTATGGTGGCTACGCGGCATTGATTGCAGCGGCAAGGGAGGATCAAATCTACCAATGTGCCATCGCAGGAGCCGCCGTTAGTGACATGAGGATGCAGCTCAACTATTACCGATATCAGCTACGAGGGTCTCAAAAAATTGCGCAGCTCAGTTACCGAGATGGAGCAGTAAACCCTATCGACGTGGCACATAAGGTGAACATACCTTTATTAATTGTGCACGGAGACAGTGACCAACGCGTTCCTCCCGAACATTTTGATAAATATATTGATAAATTGGACCGCGCTGGAATCAGTTATAAAAAGCTCATCCTAGAAGGTGCAGATCACTTCTCTAACACGCTTTTCTACCGCCACAAGATTAGCCTTTATGAGAACATGCTAGAGTTTTTGAATAACGACTGCGGGCTGAAGAAAGAGAAGACAACTTTGGCCAGTGTGGGGGACGCCCGCTGACTGGTGAAATTGGTATTGATTGACGTAGCTTGCACCACGCGAGTAAGTCTTCAGGTCAAGGCAGCTCATCAGAAAAAAACCCGGTGAGCCAGCACCCTGCTGGCTCCACCGGCTAAGTGCTGATTGCCTCATTAAATCTAGTCAGGCAGTCCAAAAATTGCCACCAAATCAGCTTCTAGACTATCACTAGGCCGCTCTACGATACGCCCGATCTCCATACCTCCTATCGAGAAAATAAACGTTGGCGTAAATCTCACGTCTAACACTTTTGCCCTGCCCTCAGGTTCCTTTTTTCCGATATCGAGCGCGATAAGACTGATGCTTTCTTCTTTCACTCCAGACGCAGCGAGTAGCTTTAACATGCGGGGGACCTCGCGCTCGCTGTCATGACACCAAGTACCGAACAGAATTGTTACCTCCAGATCTGGGGGTAACCCATCAATCCCTGACGCAACCCTATACGCATCGTAGTTTCGCTTGAACACCTCATGACGTTCTAATAGCTCCGCTTGGCTGATGTCACCTACTGGATACCAATAGCGATCAGCCACAACCTCAAAGGACAGTGGTGTGACGAAAAAAAATACTAGCGCCAGAGTGATACGCCCTATGGAACTATGGGGTTTTTTTGGTCCCAGCCGCCGTTTTTTTAGAGCGTCATGAAGTCCTTGCATTTCAAATATCACCATTAAACCCTACTTACCTTCGCCACCAGAACATGGTCACTGAATGTTACCTCATCGCTGAGGATTATCGATTGGTATACTCCTGGGTCGCTGTGGCGCGGTGATTTACTCGAGTCGATATCCCAACAGAATCCTCGCTCTAATGACCGTAGCTCAAACCTCAATTAGACCAGATGTATGGATCGATCATGGACCCTCTTAGCCAAGCAACCATCGGTGCCGCCGCCGCGCAGTCAGTCATTAAAAAGGCAGACCTAGCTCGCATTGGACTTATTGGCGCCCTCGCGGGCATGGCCCCTGATCTCGACGTGTTCATCCAGTCGTCAACGGATCCGCTCCTGCAGTTGGAGTATCACCGTCAGTTCACGCACTCATTGGTCTTTGTCCCTTTTGGCGCCCTTCTGTGTGCAATCGCTTTCTGGCCCTTTATGCGACGCCGCATGAGCTTCAAAGCGATCTGGCTCACCGCACTTGCCGGCTATGCAACGCACGGACTGCTCGACGCCTGCACTACCTACGGAACGTTACTACTCTGGCCGTTTTCTGATGCGCGCATTGCATGGAATACCATTTCAGTCGTAGACCCGCTATTCACCCTCCCCTTATTGGGGTTTGTCATCGTAGCCGCAGTCAAAAAATCTCAGCTCATAGGTCAGCTTGGTATGGCTTGGGTGGCTTTCTATTTATCGATAGGTGTCATTCAAGAGGAGCGAGCTCGGACTGCAGGTGAGGCACTTGTAGCTCAGAGAGGACATGCTCCCGCTCTTGTCTCGGCAAAACCCAGTTTCGGTAACTTGCTTCTCTGGAAAACAGTTTATGAACACGACGATGAATTCTGGGTCGACGCGGTGCGAGCCGGAGGTAGTGTCACCATCATCGAGGGAGACCATGTGGAACGTCTTGATCTCACAGTAGCGTTTCCATGGCTTGACCCAAATTCCCAGCAAGCGAGGGACGTGGAGCGTTTCCGGTGGTTTTCAAATGATTATCTGGCGATAGATCGAAACGATCCTTTTCTCATCGTCGACATGCGGTACTCGCATTTGCCTAACGAGATAAAAGGCTTATGGGGTATTCGTTTAAATCCCGACGCATCGGTCGATGAACACGTGACCTGGATCACCCACCGGAGCGCAGACTCAGAACGCTTCGAACAACTGTGGGCGATGCTCAAAGGAAACTAGTTTCATTCCCACTCAATGAGTAATACCCTCTGAAACCCTTTATTTAAAGGGGTTTCAAAAAAGTTTGTATCAACTTTGTATAAGGAGATTATACAATACTTTAGTCACTGACCCAATGTGTCTTAACATCAGATGCAGTTTCTAAATGTTTG
>MDTA01216113.1_pt1 | contig 10854 bp, 8 predicted proteins | sample 811151 | NCBI WGS metagenome assembly MDTA01 (sample SAMN05326648, study PRJNA326480) | marine metagenome | isolation source: seawater | place: Indian Ocean: South | collected 2010 | reverse complement strand
AGTTATGACATAGTCAACAAATTTTTCTGCATCAGGACCTTTAACCCGTATTTGTCGTTCGACAGCAACGTTCCACATTGTGACGTGATTTTTAATCGCTTCGTATTCTTTCATTGCTCCGCCATCCTTAGGTTTGACATACCCTCTTGGATGATAAATTCTATTATATACAGTTGCTCTCCAGCAGCCCTCATTTATAGATAAATGCCAATAAGGAGACTTCCTAACCCGTGTCGAAATTAGCAACTCAACAGGCGTTGAACCACTCTGTCTAAGATTAATCGGAACCTTTCTATCGCTTTGATCTACACTATTTATATGTTTTGCTTCAATTGACATATCCCAAAACCCCCATAAATAAAATTAATTATTCCTAAGAACGTAAATTAGGATTAAGCTCTCAGCAAGAATTTTTTTATCTTAATAATTTATTTTTTTAATTATTTGATTAAAAGGGAAAAAAATGAAAAACCGGGTTAAGGTTCTAGTAATTGGCGGCGGCGTGGTGGGCCTAAGCACTCTTTACCATCTTACAAAAAAAGGGCTGAAGGACGTTGCTCTTTGTGAAAGAACTGAATTAACTGCAGGTTCAACATGGCATGCAGCAGGATTACTTCCATTATTTAACTTAAGCTATAGTGTCGGACAGATCCATAAATACTCTCTGAATTTATACAAGCAATTAGAAAAAGAAACTGGACAAAATGTTGGTTTAAAGCAAGTAGGGAATCTAAGACTAGCAAGAAACCAAGATAGAATGGATGAATATAAATATTATTCAGGAGTAGCAAAAACTATTGGAGTAAAAGTTGATTTTCTTGAACCTAAAGATATTAAAGAACTTTGGCCACTGTGTAATATAGATGGTTTAATAGGTGGAATTTTCCACCCTGAAGATGGATATATTCAACCTGCAGACCTTTCCCAGGCTTTTGCTATTGGAGCAAGAAATGGTGGGGCTGAGATATATAGAAGAACTAAAGTTGAAAAAATTAAAAAGATTGAACACAACCTTTGGGAAGTAACTACAAATAAGGGAGTGATATTATCAGAGCATATTATAAGTTGTACAGGAAATCATGCCAGACAAACTGGTGAAATGGTTGGATTAGATATACCTGTTATCCCTGTTGAACACCAATATATTGTTACAGAACCACATCCAGAAATTTTAAAAAGACAGGAAAAAGGCCTTCCTGAAATGGGGGTTTTAAGAGAATCAGACTATCCTGGCTCATACTACATGAGAGAAGAAAGGGGTGGCTTAATTCTTGGACCTTATGAAAAGGGAGCACCTGCATGCTTCCTTGATGGCCCACCCGACGATTTTGAAAATGACCTTTTCCCAGGCAACCTAGATAGATTAGAAGTACATATTGAAGCAGCTATAAATCGAGTCCCTGCTTTTGGCGAAGTTGGAGTTAAACAAGTAATAAATGGCCCAATTGCATATACCCCAGATGGAAGTCCACTAATTGGACCAGCATGGAATGTAAATAATTTTTGGATCAATGAAGGACATAGCTTCGGAATTACTGCAGCTGGAGGAGCAGGTTGGCAAATAGCAGAATGGATTGTTAACGGCGAGCCAACTATTGATATGATGGGAGTTGACCCTAGAAGGTTTGGGCCTTATGCGTCAAAAGGTTATTTAAAACTTAAAAATGAAGAAGCTTATGAAAATGTCTTTGTAATTCATTTTCCTGATGAGGAAAGACCTGCAGCCCGTCCATTAAAGCAATCACCTTGCTATGAAAGAATGAAGAAATTAGGTGCTGTTTTTGGGCAACTATACGGTTGGGAAAGACCAAATTGGTTTATTCAAAATAAAAAAGATTTTAGCGAAAAATGGAGCTTTAGAAGACCTAACTATTTCCAATATGTAGGTGAAGAATGCATCAACGTTAGTAATAACGTTGGCATTCTTGATATGACGGCTTTCTCAAAATTTTTAATAACCGGACCTGGAGCAGAAGACTGGTTAAATTACCTTTTATCAAATAAAGTTCCCAAAAAAATTGGAAGAATCAGCCTGTCATACCTTCTTACTGATGATGGAGGAGTAAGATCTGAATTTACAGTATTTAAGAAAGCTAAATATGAGTATTATCTTGTATCAGCAGGCGCAATGGAAAGACACGATTTGGATTATTTATCCAAATCATTGCCAAGCGGAAAATCAGTTAACTTAACAAATATTACGACATCTCACGGCGTTCTAGTTATTGCAGGACCTAACTCAAGAAAAGTTCTACAAAAAATTACCGATGAAGACCTCTCTAATAATAATTTTCCTTGGCTTACTGGAAAAAAAATTAGTTTAAGCGCGGCATCTGTTGATGCTTTAAGAGTAAATTTTGTTGGTGAACTTGGTTGGGAAATTCACCATCCTATAGAAATGCAAAATTATATTTTTGATTTAATCATGAAGGCTGGGGAAGAGTTTAATATTAAGCCATTTGGCATAAGAGCAATGGATAGTCTTAGAATGGAGAAATCTTATAGATTAATCCCTAGAGAGCTATCTATTGAGTACTCTGCATTGGAGTCAAACTTGGAAAAATTTATAAGTTTTGATAAAGAGAATTTTATTGGTAAACAAAATTTATTGATTAGCTTAGAAAATGGAGTTAAATACTCATATGTTACTGCTGAAGTTAAAGGTGTAAAAGATGCAGACGCTAGAGGATCTGAACCTATATATTTCAATGATGAATTAGTTGGTAGAGCAACATCAGGAGGGTTTGGGTGGCGAATAAATAAGAGCATTGTTCTAGCGATGGTTGAAAAGAAGTTTTCAGATATTGGTCAAAAACTAGATATATCGATCTTAGGTAAAAAATATTCTATTGAAATTATCGAGGATTCACCCTACGACAACTCAAATTCAAAGCTTAAAGATATAGGTAATTAATCTATAATTTATAAAAAATAATAATCTTTGGTACCTTTTTTAGCCCAAATGTGATAAGTATCACTTTGTAAAATAGTTTAAATGACTAAAATTTTTTATTTAATTATTTTGTAAGGAGATTGGGAGGTTTCTTTGCGAATTCCTAGACCAGAAGCTGTTTTTTATCCAACAGACTACTTGATCAATGCCAGGTTAAAAAAGTCAATTTTGTCATGTTTTGAGTTAGTATGCCCAGATGCTCCTGACGAGGCTTATGATACTTCATTTAAAATTCTAGATATTGCTCTAAGTGTTTTGGAGAATTCTAGCGCTGCATACCATAATGTAGAACATACTTCTTTGGTAACGCAATGCGGACTTGATATAATCGAAGCTATTTCCTTGCGTATTGGGAAAGTACCCAGTGAGGATTTAACTTCATACATAGCTGCCCTTCTTTGTCACGATATTGGTTATGTGAGAGGTATCTGCAAAGAAGATAATAATAATAACCAGATTATTTCCCCTGAAGGCAAAATGTTTCAAATTGAAGAATATAAAACTGACGCAAGCCTTACACCATATCATGTTGAACGTGGAAAAATTTTTGTAGAACAGAGAATTTCAGATTTTCCTATAGTTAATGTTCAAAAAATTCAGAACTTTATATCTGAAACTACATTTCCTGTTCCTGATAAAGAAAAAACAAATGAAAGTGGATCATTTTACGACTTTGCAGCATGTGTCCAGGCCGCAGACCTTATCGGGCAGATGGGTGACCCAAAATATATAAGCAAATTATCAAAATTATTTTTAGAGTTTGAGGAAACAGGGGCAGCAAAAATGATGAAAATAACTAGCCCTGTAGACCTAAAAGATACATACCCACAATTTTTTTGGACATCTGTTTATGAACATATAAAAGATCATATAAGTATTCTTGAAGAATCTCCAAGAGGAAAAAAATGGATAACATCTCTTTATAAAAATGTATTTACCAGACAAAAAAGTGAAACTTTCTCTCTTTCTGCACAAATTCTATTCGATAGAATGCTTAAATTAATTTCCAAAGCCGATACCAACTTTGAAATTTTTCAAGGATTAGCAAAAGGGTTACTTGAGTTTTATGATGGTTTAATTGCTCATGTATATGAACTTGATTCTGATGAAAAAGTTTTGAGAAGTAAAAAAATCTGGTCTGTTAAAGAAGGAAATTCAAAGATAAAAGAATTTATTATAGAGTCTGAAAGAATAACTTTTGCCTCTGGTCATGGAATGCCAGGACGCTGCCTGGAGTTTAAAGAGCCCCAATGGCATGAAGATTTTTCATCTTTAGATATAAATACATTTCCACGTGCAAAGCTTGCTTTAAGCGTTGGAGTAAAAGCAGGTATTGCTATTCCTATATTTACTGGAAATAAAGTAACTGCAGTAATTGAAATTTTCTCTGAAGAAAAAAGACTTCCCTCCCAAGAAGATTTATCTTTTATTCGTTTAGTAACTGATTATGTTGCTACTCAATTTGAACTATAAGTGATTTAAATGATTAGATACGGCAAAGACAATTACAATACTCTTATTGAATTTATACAAGTAAAGTATAGCCGCCTATACAATACTATGGCAGATCATGAAATAGATAAGTTAAATTTCTTGGATGGTAGAGCTAAAGCTTTCATGAGTCTAAATGGTTCAGTTTTTCTTGACCAAAGTTTTTCAATTTCATCTATAATTTTTGCAAATGAAATTCTTATGGGTGAATCAGTTTTATCTGGCGCTATAGAAAGCCAAATTGTCTTTAAAGTTAATGCCTCACTGCTATGTATTCACGCATCTCGAACCCTTGGCTCTTGTAATACTGATACAAATTCAAAACCTTTTGGCTTTATTTCTGATCTAAATGATATTAAGTATACCGACTCTCATTTAATTGGTAAAATGTCCGACAGATCATCCCAGTTCGCTAGAGAGAGTTTTATATCCACACCATCTTATGATGAAAAAGATTTCAAGAATGAAATGAATGAGAGAATAAGCTCAGGAGAGATATCGCCTCACCTTTTTTCTGAGCTGGATGATATATTTAATGAAATAGATTTATTCCCATTAACTAAATCAAAAAACTTAAGTGTAGAAATAATAAATGCAGCAATGTCACTAAGCATACTTTGCAAAAATAAACTCAAAGAGCATTTACCACTTTTATATTTTGACCTTAAATCAGCTAAAGTTTTGGAAAAATATAAATTAAAATCTCATTCTGACCTTGAAGACTTTATTTTTAATAAATTTTGGTCTGGTGCATATTTTTCTGTAGTAAGAGGTATTAGAAACCTTGAATACTCATCTCATGAAGGCTCTATGGTGGTTGGGTCTTTATATTCTAATCTATTAAAATATGAAGGTAGATTATAAACTCTACCTTTATTGATTTTTGAAATGCAAAAAATAGACCATAAAATAAATAGACATGTTTCAGGATTAAGGTTATCTGCATCAATAGCATGTCTTCTGAATCTTTTGTCAACAGCAACTCAAATATACTTCGACTCAAGCTTATCAGACTTTGCTAACCGAATGTTTCCTCTCTTTTTTTTGTTATTTACAATTGGGTTTGGAGCTTGCGCCTATTATGTTAATGAAAAAACTTACACCTTATGTTTATCCGTTTATGGGTTTCTTTTTGTTTGCATAGCCGCAGTGAACATGTGGCTAGGGAATTATACAGATGATATAGAGAACTTTATACCTTTTCCATTAGGAAGAAGTCTAGATTATGCTTTTGCAATGCCTCAGCTATTAATTCTTGCCTCAGCAACTTTATTGAGGCCTAAAATAACTATTGGCCTCTCTATACTTTTTACATTAATGCTCTTCTCATCTATCATACCAATAATTAATCACCCTGAATCTTTTTGGGCTGTTGGTTCCATTGCTTTAAATGATGAATTTGCAATGAATCAAACCTGGTTTATTTTTCAATGCCAAATCTTTGTGATTACAGCTGCAATAGCTATCCTGTTAAGTTGGATTATAGAAAAAATTACTACAGATGCATCAAGCGCAGAAAGAACAAATCAACAGCTGGGAAGATATTTTTCTCCTGAAATAAGGGAAGAAATAGAAAAGCTAGATTTTGATGCAAGTACTCGCTCTGGCAATGACCAAATTGTCGCTGTTCTGTTTACAGATATTGTAGGTTTTACTTCAATCTGTGAAAATTTAAAAGCTGAAGAAATTGTTGAACTCCTATCTGAATATCAAAAAAGAATGGTTGCACCAATATTCAAAAACTTTGGTACGGTAGATAAATTTATTGGTGACGCTGTTATGGCAACATTTGGAACTCCAAGGTCAAGAGGAAATGATGCACAGAACGCATTCGAATGCGCAAGACAAATGCAAACAGCAATGAGACAGTGGAGTAAGGAAAGAGCGGAAAAATCATTACCTGAAATTCAGCATAGAATAGGTATCCATGTTGGAAGTTGCATCGTGGGTAATATAGGCAGTGATGAAAGAATTGAATTTTCAGTTATAGGTGACGCAGTAAATGTAGCTAGTAGAGTTTGTAGTGCTTGCAAGGAACTTATGTGTGATGTGCTTATTACAGAAGATGTAAAGTTACGATTAAGTGAGAAAATAGATACTGAGGCTATAGAAAATTTTAGCATTAGAGGAAGAGACGAAGCCATTACACTTCATAAAGTTACTATATAATCCAGTAAAAATAGATATTATCGTTTTTTCTAATTCATTATGTTTATCTTATTTGATATATTTAGAATATTTATTTGATTCTATTTATCGAAAATAAGTATATGAGGCAAAAATGACAGAAAAAAACTACGATTTAGTAGTAATTGGTTCTGGACCTGGTGGAGAAAAAGGAGCAGCTCAAGCTGCTTACTTTGGGAAAAAAGTTGCCTTAATTGAAAAAGAACAGGAATTAGGAGGAGCTGCAGCAAACACTGGAACACTTCCATCAAAAACTCTAAGAGAAACTTCTTTGTATTTATCTGGCTTTAGACAAAGAGGTCTTTATGGTATGGAAGTAAACTTTAACGACCAGGTCACTGCAAGAGATTTTCTTTATAGGGAAAAAATTGTCTCACAAGCTGAACGTGAAAGAATAAAAACAAATATTGAAAATCACAATATAGACCTTTTTAAAGGTAATGCTTCTTTTGTTGATCAAAACACAATTTCAATAAAACCTAACAATTCAAAAGAAATCTTAATTCGTGGAAATGTAATTTTAATCGCTACAGGCTCCTACCCTTTTAGACCTCCAAATATACCGTTTGAATACCCAGGTGTATATGACTCAGATACAATTTTAAAGATTCTCAAGATTCCTCAAAGTATGCTTGTTGCCGGTGGTGGCGTTATCGGATGTGAATATGCTTGTATGTTTGCGGCATTAGGAGTTGACGTAACACTTGTAGAGGGCAGAGATAATGTTTTGGCATTTCTAGATGATGAAATTTCTGAAGCCTTAGCACAAGCAATGATTCGATTGGGAGTGAAGCTTGTCCTATCATCAAAAATTGATAATGTTGAGAAAAAAAATAATAATTTTATTATCAATTTAAACTCAGGTGAAAATATTCAGGTGGAAAATATATTAGCTGCAACAGGCAGGACAGGTTCGACGTCAAATCTAAATTTAAAAACTATTGGTATAGAAACTAATCAAAGAGGAAACATAACTGTAAATAGTCATTATCAAACTGAAAAATCTCATATTTATGCTGTTGGAGATGTTATTGGGTTTCCAGCACTTGCGTCAACATCAATGGAACAAGCTCGAATTGCAATGGTTCATGCATTTGATTTAAAATATAAGACCTCTCTAGCACCAATACTACCATATGGTATTTACACGATACCTGAATGCTCCATGGCAGGTGAAACTGAAATGAGTCTTAAAGAAAAAAATATTGATTATGTCGTAGGAAGAGCATATGCGAGTGCTAATGCTAGAGGGCAAATTATTGGCGATAAAGATGGATTTACTAAACTTCTATTTGATGCCAACGACATGCGGCTATTAGGTGTTCAAATTATTGGGGAAAATGCCAGTGAATTAGTACATATTGGGCTAATAGGCCTAATGACATTTGCTACTGCTGACCTGTTTATTCAAACTTGCTTTAACTATCCTACACTAGGCGAGATGTATAAATACGCAACATATGATGCTCTAGGAGCTAAACAGAAAAGAAAAAAAAATAAAAATTAAATATGACAAAAAATATCTTTAGAAATCCGAATACGCTTCCAAAACCAGAAGGAAAATGGTCTCATGCCATAGAAGTGCCATATGGAGCAAGAACCTTATACATTGCAGGTCAAGCAGGTTTTGATGAAGATGGGAAATTACCTAATTCATTTGAAGAACAAGCAGAAAATACTTATTCTAATATAGTTAAGGTTCTTGAAGACGCCGATATGTCTGTCGAGGACTTAGTTATGGGTACAATATATATGATTGAAGATAAAAGTGATATAGAGTTATTGGTTAAAGCAAGCGCTAAATATTTTGGGAAACACGCATGGGCTGGAACTCTTATATATGTTAAATCTCTCGCTTACCCAGAATTACTTCTTGAAATCAATGCAATAGCAGCAAAACATTAGTCTTAATACTTTTTATTTCTTAAAATATAAAAAACCGACCTGCAAGGTGATGAGAAGTCTCTGATATGTATATGATAACCAACCCTTTTTATTTTTTTTTCTAGCTTAGATAAACTATATTCTTTATATCCTATTTCCCATTTATGGCCATAAGGGTCAGAGTTAATATCAAAACGAAACTTCCTTAAAAATTTTAAAATTTTCAATGAAAAGTTCTTTTTAAATTTATAAAGGTTAAAGAATAACCTAAAATCTAATTGAAAACCTTGATAAGGAACAGAAACTAAAAGCCATTCACAACCACTAGCAAAAAATTTATTCAAAACAATATCAACATCTTGCCACAATAAATGCTCAAGTGTCTCACAACAAATTATACAATCATACCCAGAAATTTCATTTTCTTTAAGATCCATAATTTCCCTTTTAATGAATTTAATATCTGGATGAGGATACTGATTAGATAAATGGTCTACCGTAGTAACTTGATATCCAGCATTATGAAGCATCGAAGAAACTAGACCTAGGCCAGGGCCCACTTCCAATATAGAATTCACATTATCTAAACTCTTCAATAGATGAACTTGTAACCACTGGTGGCTTATACGTTTTTCTGAATAGTATCTGAACCATTCTGACTTACGAGCTATTTGATCTTTAGAGTAATCCATAATTTAAACTATTATTTATTTTAAGAAAAATATTTAAAAAATCAAAAAAAGATAATTTATATTGGTATGGCCATATCGTTTTTTAAAACTTCCATTGAAAACCTTGATGTAACTTCCTTTAAACCCTCAATTTCAATTATCTTCTTGTATAAATCATCATATTTTTCAATATTTTTCACTACAATTTTTAGTAAATAATCAACATCTCCTGCCATTCTATAAAACTCAATAACTTCATCTATTTTAGAAATTTGGCTTGAAAAATTTTTTAACCATTCTTCCGAGTGATTACCTGTTTTGATGCTTACAAAGGCCACAAGATTATACCCGAGTAGTTTTTGATCCAAAACAGCAGTTTGTTTAACTATTATACCATCATTAATTAGTTTATTAATTCTTTTCCAGCAGGGTGAGGATGACAAACCTACTTCCTTTCCAATCTCTGCAACTGTTAGACTGCAATCTTTCTGAAGAATTCTAAGTATTTTTAAGTCTAAATCATCCATGATACACCTTATAAGAAAAAAAAAACTTTAAAAATTAATATACAGAAAAATAATTTCATTACAAATAATATTATTGATTTTTTTGGAATATTTTTCTAATAAAATATTCAATCTGAGAACACTTGCATGTAGAAGGAATCTATAGAAACTAGATGCTGAAGCAAAATAGAATGATCAGACTTTCCTAAAAAATGTTCATCTATAGTTTTATTTAACATTTTAATATCGAAAATCTTTGTTTCATTAAAGATTTCTGAGTTTTTTATATTCAATATTTTTTGTTTTAATTCACTATTGCAATCAATAAAAACATTTGGCTTAATCCAAGACCTATCTTCAGCTCTAGGCGGCAACTTGCTATTAATATTAAGAAGCTTTTTAAGTAATTTGCGATAAACAATAGTCATTGATGATACATACTCACCTTTTCTAGCTGAAACATTTATATTAGCATTCACTGCTTCCAATAAATTGTAATTATTTTTGCCTATAGCACCCTTATATACTTTTGAATTTGCTTTATCTTTAGCGCTTATAACTAATGATAAATCAAGTAGTTCATTATTAAAAGCAGGTATAAAACAATTAGCAAAACTCTCTATTGAGCTTATCATACCGTATGAATAGTGTCTCGACATTGGCGATAAATGTAAACTTTCCCATTGAGAATAGATATTATCTGTCATTGAAGAACTGTTAATAAAATAATTATTTATTTTTTCATATAATAAATTATAATTATTTAAATAATCGCTCCTATTAAATAATATATCTATATTTGAACTTTTCATTTTGTATTTTACTTTATTCATAAAATATAGCGGTAAGTCTTTTTTAATTTTGTCTAATTTATATATCTCTGAAATATATCTTCCAACTTTAATTGGTGTTTTAGGTAAGTAGAGACCGCCAAATAGTACATCCAAATAAAGACCTAAAATAAAAACATTTCCTATATTCAATAATTCTTTTTCATAACCTAGAAAAGTTGTACTAATTGAAGAATGCTCTCCATCAATTAGAAAAACCGCTTCATCAAACCTATTATTCAAAGCATCTTTTTTTGTAAGAAAAAAGTTAAAAGAGGAATTAGAAATCATAGATAGCTCTCTAGCTACCCTAGATTCATTATTTTCATTTT
>MDTA01117216.1_pt1 | contig 10854 bp, 11 predicted proteins | sample 811151 | NCBI WGS metagenome assembly MDTA01 (sample SAMN05326648, study PRJNA326480) | marine metagenome | isolation source: seawater | place: Indian Ocean: South | collected 2010 | reverse complement strand
GGCCTACACAGCAGCGGGACGAGATAGAGCCAACCAACAACCGGTATGGGCAGCACCCACAGAAGGCACCACCAGCCCGATTTACCCACGTCATGCAAACGCCTTATTGTGACTGCAATGGTCGGTATGGCCATGATGGGTCGATAGAGGAGCACGATAACCCCCACATTAGGGTCGACCATTCCCATGGGTATGTAGTGTCCCAGTGGCAACTCCCGGATATCCACTGTTGAAGTGACGAGAAATTGATCGACGACCGCGACCACCGTGTACAACAAGATGAAGAGCAGCATGAAGTACCAAAACTCGGGCCGCGATGATCGCCCGCTGAAATCAAAGCAACGTGTAAAACCCGCGATCGACGCATGAATAAAGGTGTTCATGGGTGCATTACTATCACGGCTTTGGCGTCACTGTCATACCCGAGGCTCACAATAGCCAATATGGACGGCACCTGAGGGCATCAGACGCGAGGCCGTTTATTTCAGCCAGTACATTCGCTGAAATGATATTGAGTCGCTACACTGAGACCACACGCGCCAATCGACAATAAGGGAAAACCCCATGAGCGATACCTACGAGCCGCCCAAGGTCTGGGAGTGGAAACAAAACAGCAATCAGGCGTTTGCCAACATCAACCGCCCCACTGCCGGTGCTCAGCAAGAAAAAGAGCTGCCCATTGGTAAGCACCCGCTACAGCTTTACTCCCTAGGGACACCCAATGGCGTGAAAGTCACCATCATGCTGGAGGAGCTACTTGCTAGGGGGCACAGCGGTGCTGAGTACGACGCCTGGCTAATCAATATTGGCGACGGCTCACAGTTTGGCAGCGGCTTCGTTGCGGCCAACCCAAATTCGAAGATTCCAGCGCTTATGGATCACAGTGAGGAGACGCCACTGCGGGTGTTTGAGTCTGGCTCGATTCTCCTTTACCTCGCAGACAAATTTGGCGAGTTCATCCCAAAGGATCATGCGGAAAGAACCGAATGCTTGAACTGGTTGTTCTGGCAGATGGGAGCAACACCTATGCTGGGTGGTGGGTTTGGCCATTTTTATGCCTACGCGCCAGTGAAGATCGAATACGCCATTGACCGCTACGCCATGGAAGTAAAGCGCCAACTCGATCTGCTTGATCAGCGATTAGCAGACAACCGATATATCTGCGGTGATGAGTACACCATTGCCGATATGGCCATCTACCCTTGGTATGGATCAGTGATTGAAGGAAAAGCGTATAACGCCGCGGAGTTCCTGGAAGCACACACCTACACCAATCTGAAGCGGTATACGGATGAGATATCTCAGCGGCCTGCCGTAAAACGGGGTCGTATGGTCAACCGACCCTACGGTGCCAAATCGTCGCAGCTACTCGAGCGACATGACGCCAGTGATTTTGAGCTACGCACTCAGGACAAGCTTGATCCGGATCCGCCCGCAGAGGGCTGACGGTCAGCCGATTAATGCAAAATACCCTCGGGCGCAGGCTATTTAAGGCTGTCTTCTATTTGGCATTTCTCGCTTTTATACTCATTCATATAGGCATCGTGATTTCCCTACTGAGTCATCTTGCCTCGGGGGAATGGATGGAAGCCTTGTCCTACCTTTTTGTCTATCCGGCGATTTGGCTGGGCAGTGGTGGGATTGTCATCATGGCCGCGCTTTGGAGCTATCCGCTGGCGATAGCTGCCTCCTACCTACTAAGCGGACATATGATTACGCGTCCTTGGGATGTCTAAACCATCTGCACTGAGCAATGACGGCCTTATCCAATATCGGCTCTAACATCTGCAAATCGCTGCTTCCCCCATTCATTTTGCAGCGACAAAGAAAGTCATCCAGGTGCCCAGTTTGGGGGCGACAACGAGTCAAAAGGTCTTGACTGAAAGCCAAGAGGCGGCCCCTGTTAAAAGGCCCCCTCGATAACAAAGGTGTAGGAGTACCCAAAGTTGCGACTCCGGCGCTCTGAAAACAGGACTTCATCCGCCAGTCGGTCACTGTAGACCGTTCGCCGGAAGCGGTTTTCAGCGCCCAGCAAATTCCAGGCGAAAGCCTTGACGGTCAGCCCCATAACGTCCTTGTGCTCAACGAAGAAGTAGAGCGTTCCCCGGCTTTCGTTGTTGAAACTAACTTCATCGATTCGGACGCTGGGCGCCTGCTCCGAGTAGTCAATAACAGCACCGACAGCCCAGGGCGTCTCGTTGAAATCCTGTCGAAGGCTCAGCTCATAGGACTTGTAATAATCACCACTGATTTTTCGTGTATTACCCAGTATGGGGTCCTTCACTTTCGAGGTCATATAACCGAGCGAGAGGTCCGCACGCCCGCCTTTCCAGAAGAACTCATCACTGAGTAATGTCGCATCGAAAAAGCCACCATAGGCCGAGGCGCTGTCGATATTCCCGGGTGCTTGACCGCCTCCTTCGATGGGGATTCGGTCAACAATGTCTTCTACATCTTCATAGAACAAACTCAGGGTCAGGTTGCCCGAGTTACCCAATGACCGCTGGGCTTCGAGGGTAAAGTCCCAGGACTGCGGTGGCACCAAATTAACGTTGGTGACATCTTCTCGCTCCTGGTTCACATCCACCGAGGCAATGAAATCAAAAAATCGCAGCTGCCCCACCGCTCGCTCAAGCTTTGCTGAGAGAAACAGGTCATCCGTCGGTTTGTAGTTGAGCGCTAAAAAGCCTTTCGGACGGACAAAATCACGTGTGACATTGGAGCTGCCGGTCTGCCTGATTTCTGAGTACTCAGCCCCGACTGTTGCCTGAAGGGTCAACTGCTCATTCAGTCGCTTGCTGAGGTTGAGGGTTGACTCGGTGCGCGTCTCTTCGACACGTGCCCTGGCGTCGGGGAGCTCGACTGGAATAAACACGCCCTCGGCGCTCAGGCTTTCGAGCTGAGAGTCGAGGTCGAGGTAATTCTCCGTCGCCTCTAATGACCATCGCCACTGACTGTCCCATGCAGGGAACGAGAACTCGGTCCTGATAATAGACTCGGCCTCATCGGCTTGGCGCGTGAACGCCGTTCCCTCGACCAAGCCGTTTACAAATGTTGTTGTAGTTCGATCGATCGTTGGGCTGGACTCAAAGCGATAAAGTCCTATGAGCTTTAGCCGTCCCGCACCGAGGTCGAACTCGTAATCGGCTCCGATCTCGTAGTTGTGTTCATCTTCGGCCGATCTAAGGATACGTGTATTCTCGTCAGGGTCGCCCGCAAGTCGCTCAGAGTTCTCTCCTATGTCTGAGTAATTGCCATTGAGCTCGGCCACGAGGTTGAAGGCATTGCCGCTCTCAGTTACGCGCGAGTAAGAGCCTGAAATCGATGGTCGATCGAATTCATTGAGTGCTCTTTCAGATCGTGTGTCGATAATCTCACCTACAGAATCTCGAACAACTTCGTCTCCGGCATCACTAAAAATGCGCTGCTCGTTAGCAACCTGCAAGGTCCATTCAGAATCATCGTCACCGCCTGTCATGGCGACAGTGAACTCACGGAGACGCTCCTCCGAATTTGCCCCTGTCGGGCGGAATCGAGGCGTGTAGCGAAATAAACCCGTGGCCTCCTTCTCAGCCGCCGTAATAACATTAACGACCTGACCTGAAATACCACCAATATCGAGGCTGGCTCCATCGACCACCTCGAGTCGAATGACGCTATCGACCGAGAGTCGTTCTAGGGCCTCGGCAGGGCCATTAGATTTGCCGGATACTCGGCGTCCATTGATAAGGACATTGGTGTCAGCCTGACCGAAGCCTCGATCGCCTCCACCCTCGTCAATGCTGAACCCCGGAATCTGCTGAACCAGATCAAGTGCAGATCTTGGGACAAATTGCGAAAAATCCTCGGGGTAATAAGTTTGCCGAATCGCGTTAGCGGCAGTTTGGTTAGCCTCAACCAAAGGTGCGAGAGTTGTCAGCAAAAGTATGCTGAGCAGTAAGAGTGGACATCGGTTATGCATCGTTAAATTTTTAGATTTAGGAATTCAAGTAACTCCGGCGTGCGAAATTATATACCCCTTATTAGGATATATACCCCTTATAAGGCAGAGCAATCGACGATATGCCGACACCTGAATTTCGCAGTGACTTTACAGATCTCATTCAACTCGAGACTAGCGACTGTCTTGCCAGTGAGCCGGGACAGGCACCCAATACTTTCAATTTACTCTGTGAAGTACCTCGATCTCACAGCAAGCTGGCTTTAGTTTTTGACATGTGCGTCATCCCATGTAACTTAGGTTAAGTACTAACGCAGGAGATCAAAAATGCGGCAGGAAGTTCGAACAGAGTTTGCCGAGCGTGAGGGAACGAGAATCGCATATCGGATTTTCGGCACGGGTTCTCGAGATCTGGTGATAGTACCGGGAATAATCTCACACGTGGAATATGCTCACGAGCTACCGGGCTATGACGAGTTTATTGATTACGTAGCACCTCATTTTAGAGTGATTATTTTTGATAAGAGAGGGAACGGCTTATCACAGAAAATAGGAGATCTGCCGCCGACGCTGGAACAACGGATGGACGATATTCGATTCGTAATGGACGCTGCTAACTCTAAGCAAGCCACAATCATGGGAGTGTCAGAGGGCGGCTCGCTCAGCGCACTTTTTGCAGCCATGTATCCTGATAGAACTGAACGCCTTATTTTATTCGGAGCCTTCGCTCATACCCCAGGCCTTGAGCGGCTTCACCGATTCCCTGCTTTCATGCACGGATTTTTGAAAAATCGAGCCATGAAAAAAGCAGTGACGCGGGTTCACAAAACTTGGGGTGATGGTTCGTTCTGTCGCAGTGTTTTGCCCTCACGCACAATGATAAATAGTGAATTGCGTCGAAAATGCCGTGAGTTCGAGCGCGCGTCGACGAATGCCAGTGACATGGGGAAAATGATGTCGCTGCTAAGCGAGATGGATGTAACATCATTTTTGAAAGATGTGCGATGCCCAACCTTGGTGATGCACTCACACGACGATCGGTTAATCCCGTTTCGATACGGAGAAGCACTACACGAGGGCATTGAAGATTCGGAACTGATAGAACTGTCGGATGCAGGTCATACTTACTTCATGTCAAAGGACAAGCGAATCGCCGACGCTATCATTTCTTTTGCGACAAGCGAGCAAGTTCAGATAAGTGCGCAGGAAGAAACTGCACGTGTCCTGGCCACGGTCATGTTCAACGACATAGTCGGCTCTACAAGGCTACAAGTAGAGTTAGGTGACGAGCAATGGCGAATCAAGATTCGACAGTTCGAAGCCATCTGCAAGCAGCATATCCAAGATTTCGATGGCATTTTCATTAAAGGTCTTGGCGATGGAGTCTTGGCGGTCTTCTCTGGTCCCGCTAGAGCGATCCGCTGCGCACTCACGATAAAAGAAGCTGCAAAAGCCCTAGATATAAAGCTTCGCACAGGCTTACACGTAGGAGAGATCGAAAAAGACCAGCAAGACATCAGCGGCATTAATGTCAATCTGGCTTCTCGCATTCAGTCTGTGGCTAACGCAGACCAAGTCCTGGTTTCCGAAGTTTTGAAAAGTCTCGCCTTCGGGTCTGGCTTGAGCTTTCAAGACTTGGGAGACTTTGAGCTAAAAGGATTTGATGGGAAGTGGCGCCTTTCAGAAGCTAATACTGCGGACGTATAAATTAATGCAACTGATCAAAAGCCAAGTAAGGGATGTAACTTTGCTTTTTTGGATATTTACGGAAAAGTCAAACTAGACCCCAATGCGACTCCTCGGTGAGCATTTGGCGCCGCTGAAGGCGCCAAATGTTTTTGCTTTTGAGTTAGCGTGTAACTGAATAGCCTTGCTGTTCAAGCTCGAAGCGGTCTTCGCGCATGCTACCTATAGCCACGACTTTACCCGCCTCATTGAAAACAAATCGGGTTACCACATGGGACTCGACTAACTGACCAGACACATCGTCCTCGTTAGCAACAGTTGTCCACGCATAGGCCACATCTCCATCGGTTATAACCTCGTTGAAGGTATAAGATTCTGCTCCCCAATCGCTTCCATCACTCGAGCTCATCCACTCAATCATATCCGCCTTTGATATGGTAGATTCAATTTTCCCCCGCTTAACTCGCACGAAGATAGTGTCCTCTCCTCTTTCAATGACCGCTGCCACCTCTTCGCCCGGGGCGCCACGAAAACTTAGCTTGCCAGAATCTCTATTCTCGGGCGTGACGTCGATACCTCTGACCGACTTAAACTCATCGCCTACTTCCAACACCTCTGACGCTGGACTCCCAGGAACGATTGTTTCAACAATCATACGACCAGACTCATCAGTGTTGTCGTAAGTGAAACCAAAACCAACATACCTAGGTCGGTAGAAGAGCCCATCGTCAGCCATGTACTCATTAACTGCGCTTATTGCTGCCGCCTGACTGGTCTGACCTGCTTTAAGCCACTCCTTTACCACTTCCGCATGAGCCGAATCTGTATCGACTTCGCTGCACGCCGAAAGTCCCAAAACGCTCGCGCTTAGGAAAAATATCTTTGCTGCTTTGAACTTCATTGAAACCCCCTATTTGCTTATGCTTTTTTCTTCGAACAGGTCAGAAGCGACTTCGCAATGCGCTTCATCTCACGAGTCTCACACACACGGTATGAGCTAAAGCCTAAGAGCTTGTAACCAATAACGTCGGTGAACGGGTCAAGATTACCCTAAGCCGAGAATAAGTAACAATTAAACTAAGTCAATTCCAATGAAATAGTGCAAATCATATGCACCATGGACTCGATGATTCCTAGTCTTCAATGGCGGTAATCATCGACGGCAAGAATCCCGAAAAACCTCGGTAGGACTTAACGTTCGTTTCTGTCTTGCGATTGCAGCAAACTTGTCCTAATTTTTACTGAACAGACCAGGTAACAGCTTCATGAAACAAGATGTCAGCGAACTCATACCCGACGCTCTAGCACCACGTGTCGACGCTGTACTTCAATGCTTCAATGGCTCACCTGACGCGGCAGGCGATACATTCAGAGTGACCGGTATTCTCGACGCTGACGCAACGCTTCAGGGCTCCGATGTGCTCAAACTCATTCTCTGTGGTGGTGACCGCTGCGAGCAGCGAACCTTCAGAGTATCCGGAGAGGGTCCCAACTTTCTTGTTGAGCAAGCAGATCCTATGCCTGCAGCCTCAGGGAAACCCCAAGCAGAGCTCGACCCACCGCCTGGTGCTCGTCTGGGATGGCTGGACAGTGTTCTGGCACAACATGCATTCGTGGTAGTGCTCTTTTACCGCGGATTTTGGTGACCCCCCTGTCGCTCCGAGTTACGGAGCTACGTTGATTCTGGTGTGGTCGAAGAAATTCGAGCCGCGGGTGGTGAGGTGTTTGCCGTCAGTAGTGAGCCACAGCACTTGGCCAATCAGGCACATGAACACTGGGACCTGAACTTCGACAACATCGGAGACCCCCACCAAGAAATTCCTCGCGTGTGTGATGAGCGTGACTGGCTAACGCTTTACGCCAGCAGAGGGGATACTGAATTCTTGCAACGTGGCGCTGATTGGACAGTTGAACACCCGAAGGGATTTTTCCAGCCGGGCGTTCTGGCAGTAACACAATCCGCTCGCATCCTTTATCGCTGGCGGTCGGTGCCATCAGACAAAAATTTAAACGGCACAGTGGCGCGACCAACCGCCGATCATGTTTGGCGCTCGATCGACGCGTCACTGAGAGCAGGCGATGCTGCGGGGCATTCCGCACACGATGACAATCCCGAGGTCGATAGTGCACCACCACCGGTGGCCGTATTTATGGCGGCGCTCATCGCGAATGGATGGTTTTTACGAGTTAAGTCGTTTGTCTACTCGCCGGGTGTTGCGTCGACACCGGTTCGCCTCAAAAAGGCGCTCAGCCGCTGGCCACCATTTATTATCGTCTGGCTAGCTGCGTTCGTTTGGCTACCAACACCGTGGGTCTCCATAGCGCTCGTTAGCTGGCTTGCATGGATTGTGATGGATATCCGGTCGGCTTGGGGTCGCATGGACTTTCAGGAAGAAATCAAACCAAGCCGCTAACCAATCAATCCCATGAAGACACCAGCTACCGAAATTATCGGGCGGCTGACAGGCACTGTCATCTACTCGCGCTATTCGAACACATTACAAGCAGCGCTCAGAGAATCTGCCGCACCAGGCACCTTAGCCCGCATTGATGCTGACCGGTCTGTGCATGCCGCCGCGGGCGATCTGCTTTTCGCGAACGGCATAGCATTCGTCAATGATGGCAAAACGCTCATTGTCGCCGAGACCTATCGCGGATGTCTCACAGCCTTCGATATTGAATCTACCGGGGACTTGGTCAATCGCAGGCTATGGGCTCAGCTGCCCGAAGGTGATGTACCTGATGGTATTTGTGTCGATGCCGAGGAAGCAATCTGGGTTGCTTCACCCACCACAGGCTCAGTGCTGAGACTGCTTGAAGGCGGCGAGGTAATCGACAGCATCCAAACCGGTCGGAAAGCGATCGCCTGTGCGCTGGGCGGCAACGACGGACGAACGCTTTTCGTGAGCTCCTCTGAATCGACCGATCGAGACATTTGTCTTGATCGTCGATCGGCTTCCATTGAGGCCTTTGAGGTAACCATTGCGACCGCGAAATAGCATCAAGTTTGTGGAGGATAGAAACGGATGTCTCCGGTCCAAAAGAGTTACCTGTAATTCGTCAGCTCTTGTTCGAGAAGCGTGAACAGGTCACCGACTGAAGAGCTACCTACCTCTCGCCCCTGCACATCAAATTGTTTTAGCGAACCGTCAAGGTCAGGGTTCGCAAAATAAACGATGCCATGGCGCACCGGATTCGACGCGGCCTGACTGGTGACCCGGTGAACAATGGCCGCAACCGACCGATTCGAGTGCTGAGTAATGAAATTCAGTGCTTCACCAAAGTTAATGACAAGGTGTCCATCGAGCACCGGCACATCGCGGAATTGGCCTTCAAGCTCAATTTGCAAGCCAGGGGAAGTCGCATCGAGAATCGTCACGAACCCATAGTCAGTGTGTGGTCGTAAGCCTAAATCGGGCTGTGACGTGTCGTAGTGAACGAAATTCAAAAATGCGGTGCCCTGACCGGAGGAATACCCACCTGAGGCGTCAGTCCACAGGTCCTCAGGAATACCCGACTGGCGAAAAACCTCTCGAATCACTGCCCTACCGATGTCATCCAGCTGACGGCCAAACTGCGCTATCTCAGTTGGATAGTGCTCATCCCAACGATGGCGGCGCAAGGCCAGTTTGGTTTGTTGGTTATTCTCGAGCGAGATAAAGCCCTCGAGCTCGCCGTACTGAGGGATGTTCCGGTAGGGACTTTTAAGGTCAAGAATGTCGCGACCAAAGCGACGTGCCACCTCGAGGTCCAGCCAGTCGGGCACCTTGAGATAAAAGACACCGAGCTTCCAGACCACATCCTGATCTTCCGAGTTCTGAAACATCAGTCGTAGCGATTCAGAGAGAGACGCTACCGGAAGCCGCATACCCGATCCCATATATTTCCGAACTCACTCAAGCGGGCGTTTGCTGTCCAAATGAACAAAGCGTCGGAACTCTTAAACCATCACTAAACTATTACGTTAGTAGCGGCCAACCGATAACGCAATCAAACGAGGCGCAAAAAACCTAAAACATCTTGTGCAATGGTGGCAGCCTGCGTGGCAAGAGCAATCGAGCTCACGGTTTGCGACAGGCGGGCATGGCCTAACCGCTATGCGAAATCGAGCGTCAGCAATAAACGGCGCGATTGATCTTCAATACTAGGGGAACGGTGCACCAAACCACATCCTTCATTCCCTTCCCAAGATTCACCCTTAAGCAGTGCAACAGCGCCAGTCTCGAGTATTTCAATATCACCGGATTCGCAGATACCCGGCTCAGAGCCGACGAGTGTCGGTGCATCGGGGCCAAGAAAGCGCCGATTTACCCGATCATGAGGCAACCACTCTGTGGCAACACCTGTGTAAGTGGTGATTAATCGACAAGGCACCTTATCGACGTGAAATTTTGGACACATGGCTTTATCAAGCACCGCTAGCCGAAGACCGACTTCACGTAGATCAAATAAGTAAGAAAATGCATCGACAAGCCAAGCGATGTCGGCACGCAACGCATCATAGTTTTGTTTTGGAAAAAAATTCTGCAGTGCGGCGGGGGCCTCATCAGCTCTCATGCCTAAACTCTTTTGGAAGCTCGGATCCGACGCAATCAAGGCCTCGGCCTCACCTTTAAGCGCTGGATCAATCTCTCGATTCCAGACCGATAGATTAACGTCGGGCTGATAGATCTCCGACAAAATCGATAAATCAGAGCCGAAGACCGCGCGCCGCGCGACCGATTCCTGCTCGGTTGTTGTGAGATCAGCCGGTGCTAACGGCGCCGCAGTACTCATGCTGACTCCTGCCATGCAGGGAACGGATCCGGGAGTGTTGCCCAGAAATGCTTTCCTCTGAGCAACTCATCCTCAGTGAGCAAACAGCGATCGAGCGCTGCGCGAATACGACCCTCGTCCAGTCCCTGACCAATGAAAACGAGCTCTTGGCGCATGTCACCAAAAGGCTCAACCCAATGCTCTTCAATACTCTTCAGATACTCGGGGTCATCAGGCCACCGAGAGCGGGGGACGGCTGCCCAAAACATGCCGCCAAATCCATAGCGCGCAATACCGCCCGCTTGACTCCATTGCCCTGCAAACTCGGGTCGGGTCGCTAACCAGAAATACCCTTTAGAACGCAATAATTTCCCATACCCTTCGGTACCGTGGAGAAACTCATAGAACTTTTTCGGGTGAAAAGGTGTTCGGGCGACATAACTGAAACTGCTGATTCCGTATTCCTCTGTCTC
>MDTA01112519.1_pt1 | contig 10854 bp, 9 predicted proteins | sample 811151 | NCBI WGS metagenome assembly MDTA01 (sample SAMN05326648, study PRJNA326480) | marine metagenome | isolation source: seawater | place: Indian Ocean: South | collected 2010 | reverse complement strand
GGCAGAAATACTAAAGCAAATAAAAACACGTTGATTGGAATTATACCTATTGGCTATGCCGATGGCTTTTCAAGAGCATTTAGTAATGGTAAAGGATCAGTTATTGTAAATGGTAAAAAAGCTTTGGTAATTGGTAACATTTGTATGGATATGACCATGATTAATTTAAACGGGGTAAGTGCACAAGTTGGAGATACAGTCGAAATTTTTGGCCAACAGCAAGCCATAACCCACTTAGCCAATACAATTGACACCATTCCATACGAAATACTAACTTCTATTTCTGAAAGAGTAACAAGAATATATAAAGAATAAAATCATGAAAAAAACACTATTCCTTTTTCTACTAACCCTCAATTCTACATTATCTTACTCCCAAATAGACCAAGACAAAATTGGAGCCTGGTACATGTACTTTTACAACACCACCTTTAAAGAATCCTGCTGGGGAGTTCAAGGAGATATTCAATATCGAAATTGGAATACATTTGGTGATTTAGAGCAATTACTAATAAGGTCTGGAATTACCTTTCAACCTAAAAATGAGAAAATTAAATTCACTTTAGGTTATGGTAATATAACAACTGGAGATTATGGAGCAAGCTCATCAACGGTAAATGAAAGCAGAATATATCAAGAAGCTTTATTCCCTTCAAAATTTGGAACCCGTTTTTACCTCACGCACAGATTTCGATTCGAACAAAGATTCAATGAAAATCAGAACTTAAGAACCCGATACCGATACAATTTATTTCTGAATATACCAATTAACAATACTGAAATGGTGAAAAATACGCTTTATGTTGCCTTATACAATGAGTTATTTATTAATGGTCAACGTAAAATAGATCATACTAGGCAAGTAGAAATTTTTGACAGAAACAGAACTTACTTAGCACTAGGATATCACCTAAGTAACACACTCAAAGTACAATTAGGAGTTATGAAGCAAGCTACCAACAATTGGGTTAAAAATCAATATCAAGTTAGCTTACACCATAAAATCTAAATCCTGTTCACACAGTAAAAAACTTTATTTTTTCTTTTCCTACTGATGTTTCTATCTTTAGCCTTATTCAAGTAGCATAATGCAAAAAAAATTCATTTCTAATCTTGCTTTAGTTTTACTATTGAATTTACTGATCAAACCTTTTTATATTTTAGGAATTGATGCTGAAATTCTAAAACAAGTAGAACTAACTTCACCTGGAAGTTATGGAATGTATTTTAGCATATTAGGGTTAACATTTATAGGAAATATTTTTTTAGATCTCGGGATAATTAACTTTAATACCAGAAACATTGCCCAACATCAGCAATTGCTTTCTAAACATTTTTCGGGCATTTTTACACTTCGACTTTTTTTAGCTGTACTATATCTTATTCTTTTGTTTGGAATTGGTTTATCAATTGGATACACCAATTTTCAACTAAAACTTTTGGCTGTTTTAGGGTTCAATCAAGTTCTTGTTGCTTTTACTCAATATTTTAGGTCTAATCTCGCTGGGCTACTTCGATTTAAAGAAGATAGTATTCTTTCTGTTTTAGATCGACTATTGTTAATTATACTATGTAGCTGTTTACTTTGGGGAGGATTTACCAATACTGCATTTAAAATAGAATGGTTTATTTATGCCCAAACACTTGCTTACGGACTATCTGCGCTACTAGGATTTCTTTTAGTTCTACGGCAAACCAGAAAATTTTTATTTAAATGGGAGTTTGCTTTTTCTATTGTGATTTTAAAAAAAAGCTTTCCGTTTGCATTGCTTATTTTTTTAATGGCCATTTACTATTATTCAGATGCAGTAATGCTTGAGAGAATTCATCCAAATGGGGCAATTGAGGCTGCGTCATATGCAAGAGGGTATCGCTTTTTTATGGCCGCAAATATGATTGGGTATATTTTTGCTGGACTATTGCTTCCAATTTTCAGTAAGCTAATTCAGCAAAATGAAAACATCAACTCTATTTTAATACTCTCATTAAAATTATTATTTGGAATCTCTGTTATAATCGGTTTAACTAGTTTCTGTTTTAAAGAGGAGATAATTCAATGGAGATACCATATTAATGCTGTTGAACTAAAACATGCAGCCAATGCATTTGGCTATTTAATGCTCTCTTTTATTGCCATTTCAATTACCTACATATTTGGAACTCTACTTACTGCAAAAGGAGCACTAAAACAATTGAATATAATGGCTTTATTTGGAGTTGGAATTAATATTGGGCTCAATTATCTTATAATTCCTTTATCTGGGTCAGAAGGTGCTGCTCTTGCAAGTTTAATTACTCAAATTATAACGGCTGCTACTCAAGTTTTTATTGCTGTAAAAATATTCAACCTTAAAACCAACAAAAAAACACTCCTGAGAATCGGTTTATTTATTTCTTTATCCATTCTATGCATTTATCTAAACCCATTAATTCAATTGGATTGGATATTTACAATGCTTATTACTCTTTCAACCTTGATTATAATTGCTTTTTGCACAGGATTATTTAGCGTAAATTCTCTTATTGAAATCATTAATGAAAAAAACAAATCGGAAAAGCCCAACAATACTTAACTTATTTGTTCTGTTAACAAGTATGAATTACTTTTACGTACTAATTTTTCAACTAGTAAACTTTATATAATGACACAAAAAAGTGAAATGGAAATGAATTCATTAGACCTTATAGGGTTTTTATGGAAAAACAAAAAAATCCTAATTGTTATTGGTTTTGTTGCCGCAATAGTTTCTTCAATTGTTGCGTTAATTATTGAAGAAAAGTTTGAATCTACAGTTACCCTATATCCATCAAAAACCAGTTCTGTTTCTTTTGGTGAAATTAACAACGAAGATCAAACAGTTTCAAAGTTTGGTGAAGAAGAGGAAGCTGAGCAAATGCTACAGATTTTAGAGTCTGCCAAAATTAGAGAAGAAATAATTTTAACCTATGATTTAATTAATCATTATGAAATAGACACTTCTGGAAAGTACATATACACAGAATTAAACGAAACCTATTCCGACAATATCAGCTTTAAAAGAAATAAAAACGGTGCCGTTTTAATAACAGTAATGGATAAATCTCCTGACACTGCTGCCCTTATCGCCAATGAGATTGCTGCATTATACGACAAAACAAAAAATGCAATGATTCATGATAGAGCACTAACAGATTTTAACATTAAAAAAGAGAAGTTAAAAAAGCTAGAAAATGAAATGCAAGCTTTAAGAGATACTATGTCTGCACTTTCTTCTTTAGGGGTAGTAACCGCTGATGCCTATCAAGGATTAACTGATGCCATGTTAAAAGCTTCTGATAAAAAGACAAAAGATGAGTATAAGCAAAAATTACACATGACTGAAAAATATGGAAGTATATTAAAAGCATTTCAAATTGAAACGGAATTTCTTTCTGAAAGAATTGCAACTTTAAAATCTTCCTATGAACAAGCTGAAACAGATGCTAATAGTTTCCCTTCTCATAAATTTACAGTTGAAGAAGCTACTGCTGCTGAAAAAAAATCCTATCCAGTAAGATGGCTTATTGTTGTTATTTCCACTTTTTCAACTGTTCTTTTTACATGTATTTTATTACTATTTAGAGAAAAAATTAAAGAACTAGAGCTAAAATAAAATGCTTATAGCTTTAAAAAACAATCTAATTTATTGCTTAGGAATTCTATTTATTCTTTTGAATAGCATTCTAATTTATAATGAGTTTTATTACTTCCTACTTTTCCCATTAGCACTAATTATTCTCTATTTAGCCTTCTTTAAAATTGAACAACTTTTTCTTTTAATCATTTTTTGCACTCCTCTTTCTTTTAATTTGGAAGCGTTAGATATGGTTGGAGGATTTGGGATTTATCTTCCAACAGAACCACTTTTACTAGGACTTCTTTTGGTGTTTATTTTTAAAACCATACGCTCCGAAAAAAATAGATTAAACACTTATTGGAGGCATCCTATTTCTTTTTTGATTCTCATTCAACTTGTTTGGATTACACTAAGTGCCATTTCAAGTGAAATGCCAATTGTTTCATTTAAATTTCTTCTTTCTAGACTGTGGTTTGTCGTACCCATTTTTTTTCTTGGACTACATGTTTTCAAAAAAGGTATTCCAACCATTTATGCTTTTTTATGGGCGTATTTAACCCCTCTTACAATTGTTCTTTTGTACACTCTAATAACTCATGCTAGCTATGGTTTTAGTGAAGAATCTGGACATTGGGTAATGTGGCCTTTTTTTAAAGACCACACATCTTATGGTGCTATAATCGCACTTTTTTATCCTATTGTAATTGGGTTAATGACTGACAAAGAAAATTCCTTTTTTACAAAAAATATCCTGCGAATTATTTTTGTCATTTTTTCAGTTGCTTTGTTCTATAGTTATACTCGTGCAGCATGGATTAGTGTGTTTGGTGCAAGTTTGGTTTTTTTACTTTTTGTATTTAAAATAAAATTCAAATACCTTTTTTCATTTGGATTAACAGCACTATTATTTATTGGAATCAATTTCACCGAAATCAGCTTCATGTTAAATAAAAACAATGCTGAACATACAACAGAAAATTTTAGCGAAAGAGTAGAGTCAATGTCTAACATAAGTTCTGATGCTTCTAATTTAGAGCGATTTAACAGGTGGAATTCTGCGATTGAATTGGCAAAACAAAGACCTATTTCTGGTTGGGGACCGGGGACTTACTCATTCGTTTATGCACCCTATCAGGATGCATCTGACTTAACGATTATAAGTACAAACTTTGGAACTGGAGGCAATGCTCATAGTGAATACCTTGGCCCTCTTGCTGAGCAGGGTATTCCAGGGTTAATCATAATGCTATTGTTAGTTTTTTTCATTTTTTACAGGGGATCTTACCTATACTTGAGACTAGAAGATCCTAAATTAAAGCGATTGGTAATTATGCTACTTCTAGGACTTGTAACCTATTTCACTCACGGCATACTCAACAATTACCTAGATACAGATAAAGCATCTGTTCCAGTATGGGGGTTTATTTCTATTATTGTGGCTATAGATTTATTCTTGGCGCCAAAGCAAAAAGCATAATTTAATTTCATTTTCTGACAATCTAACAACAACGTAAAAACTATAAGTTCTTGTTAGTTATGTTTGAATTATGGGGAAAATAAAATCAACTTTTGTTTGTCAAAATTGTGGTGCCAAATCAAGCAAATGGATAGGAAAATGTCCTTCATGCCAGCAATGGAACACCTTTACAGAGGAGGTCATAAAACAAACATCATCTATAGAAAAGTTAATCTCAAATTCAACTACCAAACAAAGTAAGCCAATGTTGTTACAAGATGTGCAACCTATTTCTAACAATAGAATTCATTTTTCTGATAAAGAATTCAATAGAGTTCTTGGAGGTGGCTTGGTTTATGGTTCAGTAGTTTTAATTGGAGGAGAACCAGGAATAGGGAAATCAACTCTAACCCTTAAAATAGCCCTTACTTCAAACCATAAATGTTTATACGTTTCTGGAGAAGAAAGCGATCAACAAATTAAACTAAGAGCCAATCGCTTAAAAGGAAAAATGGAAAATTGTTATTTACTTCAAGAAACACAATTGCAACAAATTATTCATCAAGCCAATCAATTAAATCCAGATTTTATTGTATTGGATTCTATTCAGACTCTCCAATCTGAAACAATTGATTCTTCCGCTGGGAGCATTTCTCAAATTAAAGAATGTACCGCACAAATTGTTCAATTTGCAAAAGCCTCGCATATACCTATTCTACTTATTGGTCACATTAATAAAGAAGGTAGTATTGCGGGACCTAAAGTACTAGAACATATGGTAGATACCGTTTTGCAATTTGAAGGAGATCATCATCATGTCTACAGAATAATAAGAAGTATAAAAAACAGATTTGGCAGCACTAATGAAATCGGAATTTATGAAATGCTAGCCTCAGGACTAATTGAAGTTCAAAACCCAAGTAAAATATTAATAAACAACCATAAAGAGCTTCTTAGCGGAGTTTCTATTGCCGCCAGTTTAGAAGGAATTAGACCTATTCTAATTGAAATTCAAGCACTAACAAGTTCTGCTGCCTATGGAACACCTCAACGATCTTCAACTGGATTTGATCTTAGAAGGTTAAACATGCTTTTGGCTGTTTTAGAAAAAAGGTGTGGATTTAAAATCGCAGCAAAAGATGTTTTTTTAAATATTACTGGTGGAATAAAAGTAAATGACCCAGCTATTGATTTAGGCGTAGTTTGTGCCATATTATCTTCAAATTTTGACTTACATATTCCTTCAACAATTTGTTTTATTGGTGAAGTTGGCCTAAGTGGAGAGATAAGGCCTGTCCCTAGAATTGATCAACGAATTAGTGAAGCTCAAAAAATGGGCTTTAAAACAGTTTTTCTCAGTAAATACATCAGTGATTTGGACATCAATTTAGCTAAAATAAAACTTGTTAAAGTGGGTAAAATTCAAGAAGTTATGTTACACCTATTCAATTAATTACATAAAATATTAGTTTCTAATTTTCAATAGTATATTTGCAGCTAATTAGTATAGTTAATTAATGACAATTAGAGAATTAGAACTTGAAATAGTTGATGAGTTTTCAATTTATGAAAATTGGATGGAAAAATACGAGTATATCATTGAACTTGGTAAAGACCTTCCCTTAATTGAAGATGAATTTAAAACAGACAACTACATCATTAAAGGGTGTCAATCTAGGGTTTGGGTACACGCCAATTATAATGATGGCAAGGTTTTTTTAACTGCAGATAGCGATGCAATTATTACCAAAGGTATAATTGCACTTCTTATAAAAGTTCTTAATAACCAGTCTCCTGAAGACATACTAAGTGCCAAATTAAATTTTATCGATCAAATAGGATTAACTTCTCATCTTTCACCAACCAGAGCAAATGGACTTCTTGGAATGGTGAAACAAATCAAGAACTTTGCAATGGTTTATAAACTAAAAGAAAACTCATAATATTAACTTTTATGGTTGAAAAAGCAGATAAATTAAAACTAGAAAATAAAATTATAAATGTTCTTAAAACAATTTATGATCCTGAAATTCCTGTAGATATTTTTGAGCTAGGATTAATTTATGAGGTTAAAATTAATGACAACTTTGATGTAGAGGTTGAAATGACTTTAACATCTCCAAACTGTCCTGTTGCCGAATCTATGCCTAAAGAGGTAGAAGATAAAGTCAGAGATGTGTTTGGTGTGAATTCTGCAAAAGTTAATATTGTTTTTGACCCTCCATGGGACAAGAACATGATTAGCGAAGAAGCAAAATTAGATTTAGGAATGCTATAAATTAAGCCTATGAAAAAAACTGGTATCGATGCCATCTCATTCTACGTACCTTCACTTTACGTTGATTTAAAAGAACTTGCCCAAGCAAGAAACATAGCTTTTGCCAAACTCAATAAAGGATTAGGGTTAAACCAAATGACCTTTGCAGATGTAAATGAAGACGCTGCATCTTTTGCTGCAAATTCACTTTTAGAATTAATTTACGCTAACAAAATAGACCCTAGAACAATTGGAAGAATTTATTTAGGAACCGAAAGTGCTGTTGATTCAGCTAAACCTACTTGTTCTTATGCCATCGAAGCTGTTGAAAAACAACTTAGTGAAACTTTTGGTGAGCGATGTTTTAAAAACTGTGATGTTGTAGACATGACTTTTGCGTGTGTAGGTGCAGTTGATGCATTACAAAATTGTCTAGACTGGGTAAATAACGGAAAAGCTAGAAAGGCCATTGTTATCGCTTCTGATTTAGCTAAATATGAATTAAATTCTGGTGGAGAGTACACTCAAGGGGCAGGAGCTGTTGCAATGTTAGTCAAAGAAAACCCTTCAATTATCAGTTTTTCAAAAACTTGGGGTATTGCTACCAAAAGTGTTGGCGATTTCTTTAAACCTAGAAGAAACTTTGAAAAAATAGAGACCCTTAAAGACACTGCTCAATTACTAGGGTTAGACATCTCTGAACATAAAGCAAAAGAAATATTAGACAAATCTAATTCTGAGTTCTGGTCTAATTCTAATAAATATTTTGAACTCTTCAAAGAAGAACCTGTTTTTGATGGACCATTTTCAAACTCATGCTATCAAGAAAGAATTACAGAAGCCATTGAGCATTTAAATAGTCAGAAACCCATAAATGTATTGGAAGATTGGCAAAGCCTAATATTCCACCTACCCTATGCTTATCAAGGAAGAAGGATGATTGTTAAAAATTGGGTTAGTTGGCTAAAAGAAAACAACAAATTAAACAATCTGATAGAAGAAATAGGAGAATACAATAAAGATGAAGGCGACCTTTGGTATAAAAAAGCGAGTAAATCCAAACTTTATCAAGATTATGTAAATGAAAAAATTGCTCCTGGAGAAAAAGCATCTTCTCTAATTGGTAACATGTATACTGCTTCAATATTTATGTCATTTCTAAGTATGCTCAACCACGCAATAGACAATAAAATCAATATTTCAGGAAATAAAATTGGTTTTTTAAGCTATGGTAGTGGATCAAAGTCTAAAGTTTTTCAAGGCACAATTGAACCTTCATGGAAAAGCAGAATAATTCATTCTAAATTATTCTTTTATTTATCTCACAGAAAAAAAATAGACATCAGCACTTATGAGTTATTGCATAAAAATGAGCTCGAAAAGCCAATTATAAAAAACAATGCTATTCAGCTTAGTAATATTGAACATAGCCCTTTAAAAATGGGACTTCGTAACTACAAAAAGATAAATGGCTGATCAAATAATAAATAGAGTTGCAAACAGTTCTTTAATTAATTTGGAGCTTAAAGATTTTGGCTCATCAAAAGAGAGAGTTGAAATAGACATTAAAAAATGGCTTTTTAAGGGTCTGGTTTTAAAAGAAAAAGAATTTAGAAAATCCTTAAAAGAACATGATTGGTCAAAATACAATGACAAATTAGTTGCTGTATTTTGTAGCTCAGATGTAATTATCCCTACTTGGGCATACATGCTAGTGTGTGTTCAACTTGAGCCTTTTGCAGATTTTACTTGTCTAGGATCATTAAAGCAACTTGAAATTGATCTTTTTAACTCAAATATTCAACAACTGGATTCAAGTCTATATTCCGACAAAAGAGTACTTATAAAAGGATGCAGTGAAACATATATTCCAGAGTCTGCTTATGTTTCAATTGTTAAAAAACTAATGCCTGTAGTTAAGTCAGTAATGTTTGGTGAAGCTTGCTCAAATGTGCCAGTTTTTAAAAAACGATAGGAAATTAACTTTTAACATTCTTTGAATTTTTCGAGTATTATTCTAAATTGAAGACGATTCAAAGTATTTATTATAAATTAATTTCCATTTTCATGAATTCATTTGCATTAAATTTTAAACGTTTTTTTCTATTTACTTTTTTAGTTTTCCCTTTTTATTTCTCTGCCCAAAATGTATATGAATGGTATCAAGATGGAATAATTATTTTTCAGCTAAAAACACCCTCATTTGTACAATTAAAATCAAAAAATAAAATTGTAGACTTTAAAAATTATTCATTACTTAATCAGTTTACAACTAAATATCAGATTAATAAGGTATCTCAACTTTTTCCAAAACATAAAAATGAATTACTTGCCAACACTTATCAAATTGAGTTTGACAAAGTTATGGAGGTTGAAAACTTTATAAATGAACTTTCTTCATTGCCCAGCATTGAATATGCTGAAAAAAAAGAACTCCATGTTAGCTTTTTAACTCCAAATGACCCTTATTTCTCCAACTCTACCAACAATGGACAATGGGCATTGTTTCAAATTAACGCTCAACAAGCCTGGGATTTATCTACTGGACTGGCTTCTGTTGTTGTTGCAGTAACTGATAACGCAATTAACATTAACCATCCTGATTTAACCAATAAAGTTGTACAAGGTTATGATGCTGTTGATAACGATAATGATCCAACTGGATGCGGATCAAATTCAGGGTTTCATGGCTCACATGTTTCAGGAATTGTAGGTGCTGAAACCAACAATGGCTCTGGTATTGCCTCTATTGGTTTTGACGTTAGCATAATGCCCATTAAAATAGGTAATTGTAACGGGTCTTTAACAGCAGGATATGAAGGCATAGTATGGGCAGCAGATAACGGTGCAGAAGTAGTAAACATGTCCTGGGGAGGTGGAGGCCAAAGCAATTATGGGCAAAACGTTTGTACCTATGCTTGGAATGCTGGTGCAATCCCTGTTGCTGCTGCTGGAAATGATGGCGTTAATTCCGTTTTTTATCCTGCTGGTTATAATAATGTTATTTCTGTTGCCTCATCAACAGTTGGAGATGCAAAATCAAGCTTCTCAAATTATGGCTCTTGGATTGACATAACAGCTCCTGGATCTAGTATTCTAAGTTGTAATGATGGAAGTAGTTATCAGGTAACTCAAGGCACCTCTATGGCTTCACCTATGGTAGCTGGATTATTGGGATTGATGAAATCTTATGCTCCAAATGCAACCAACACAGACATTATAAATTGCATGTATTCAAGTGCAGAAAACATTGATGCTTCAAACAGTAATTATGTTGGTCAATTAGGTGCAGGAAGAATTGATGCTTATCAAGCACTTGTTTGCCTAAATGCTTTCTCATTCACTTTAGATGCTGCTGTTTCTGCTATCAATTCACCTGACGCAACAGTATGTGGATCATCTGTATCTCCTGAGGTTGTAATACGAAATTATGGAAGCTCAACGCTTACCTCACTAACCATTAATTACCAAATTAGTGGAAATGCTGGACAAACTTACAATTGGTCTGGAAATTTAGCTTCTGGACAGACAGAAACAGTTACTCT
>MDTA01224312.1_pt1 | contig 10856 bp, 1 predicted proteins | sample 811151 | NCBI WGS metagenome assembly MDTA01 (sample SAMN05326648, study PRJNA326480) | marine metagenome | isolation source: seawater | place: Indian Ocean: South | collected 2010 | reverse complement strand
AACTTTAAAAGACAAAATATCCGAAGTTAACGAAGAGGTGATGTCGATTAACTCTGATATTAAATTAGCAGAAAAATCTATACAACAAGTAAACGAATCTATTGAAAAACTTCGTGAAATGGAAATCAAATATGATGGATACGAATATTACCTTAAATGTGTTAGAAGAGATGGAATTCCATATCAACTAATATCTGAGGTATTACCGAAGTTGGAAATAGAAATAAACAACATACTGTCACCAATAGTAGATTTCCAAGTATTATTAAATACTGATGGAAAAAATATTAATTCTTATATTGCATATGGAACTGATGAATACTGGCCTCTTGAATTAACAAGTGGTATGGAAAAATTTATATCATCAATTGCAATAAGAACCGCACTAATAAATGTATCAAATTTACCTCGTCCAAACTTCATAGCCATTGATGAAGGATTCGGTTCACTTGATACTGATAACTTTAATTCTCTATATTTATTATTTGATTACCTTAAGACGCAATTTGATTTTATTGTCACGATATCACATATTGACAAAACAAGAGATATGGTAGACCAGATAATAGACATCAGTAAAGTTAGAGGGTTCTCAAAAGTTTCATATTTATAGTTATATATGGAGTCTATGAATGGCATTAGAATACAGAAGACGAGGTAGAAAAAATTTAGGTCAAGAAGGACAATCACGATTAGATGATAGTCCAAGAGGTGGTGGTAGACCAAGACCATCACAAGGCATAGTTGATTCAAGCCCATCGTCAACATACTTTAATATTACCGATATCCCTTCCTACTTAGGAACAGGTAAAAATACAATCAGATTATTGGGTTCTTCTTTATTAAGAAGAAACTCACAAATTGAGATTGAAGTTATTGATGCGATAGGAAATCCTATCTATCATGAAATACCTAACTTTCTAAGTAAAGATGGTGGTAGATTAATTTCTATTTGGGTATATTCTAATAGAACCAATGCAAATGAAAATACTGCACCAGGTGAAGCTACTATAATAATAAAAGGTAAAACAAAAAATAATGTTGATGTAGTATGGACTAAAAAAATACCTGTAAGGGTAGATGAAAAAACTTCATCAGAAATTATATTTGATGAAAAGACTTTACCAACTGCACAAGTATCATCAAGTTTAAGACCATTCGCTTCATTTCAATTAGATAGTGAAGGTGATGATTTAGGACAAGGAAGAAAGTCAACACTAACAAAAGTAACTGCGTCATTTAATACTAAATACCAAAAATCAACTTTCGGTGACGATGTAATAATTACAAAAACAAGTGGTACTGCATTTACTTCTGAAATGATTGGTGGTGAAATAAGATTTGATTTATCAAGTCAAACTGTTTTTCCAAGACAAACAAATGTAACTCAACCAACTGAGTTTACATCATCGGTATTAAGTGTATCAAGTAGTAATATACTACAAATCAAAGATGAACTGACAGGAAGTTTAAATCATGTTTACAGATTTACAGATAGTGATACAATCCCAACTAAGGTAGAATTCTTTTCATCGGCTTCACAAGGAACAACTGCAAACTTACAAACTGCTGCAACATTTACTATTACAAATACTCAACCAATATCAGGTGAAGTACATCAGTTAAGAACATCTGTAAAATCAAAAGGATTAGGAACAGAGTTTGAAACAATAGCAACAAATAATTTTAATGATAATGTTGTTGCATTTACATACACAATACCAATACCATCAAAACATATTGGTGACCCCAAAACAATTAAAATAGAATTTTTAAATAAAGACAATCAACCTTCAGAAACATTTGTACTAATCGAAGATATTGTTTTTCCAGGTTCAACTACTTTTATAGGTGGTAAAGGTTCTTTAATAACAGGTTCTATTTTTATATCAAACGCATTAGGTAGTGGTATTGAAATCGGTGGTGCAAGTAGTGGATTCTTAAGGTCAGTTGGATATGACGGATTTACATCCGCATCTCTTGGAAAGGGGCCAGGTGGATTTTTAATTTATTCTGGTAGTGGTAACCTTATTGTTGGTGTTGACCAAATGGACGGAGTTGGTTTTGAATTTGTTGGTGACAACGATAGTAGTCACATTAGGTTTACTACATCGGGTAGTGGTGAATTAGATTTAAAAGCAAATAAATTTTTCATAGGTACGCCGGGTAGTCAGTTTATTAGTGGTTCTGGTGGAAAGATTGAAATTAGTTCATCTGACTTTCACTTAGACCCAATAAGTAATCAATTAGTAATTGGTACAGGCGCAACAATTAAATCTACACTTACTGTAAATCAAATCAGAACTCCAGCAATTGTAAATGGTTCACCTGCAACAAAAACAAACGCATCGTCTTCAATAGACTCAGATGGTTTTGCAAGATTCGCATCCGCATCTATTGCAGGATTTGAGGTAGTATCAAGTGAAATAAGGTCTGCTGATAATTCATTAAGATTAAAAGCGGCAGGTGACATAACCGCATCAAAAGTACTATTATCAGGTGGAACAATCACAGATGGTGTAACTATATTAGGTGCAGTAACGGCAAACAACATTCGTACTCCTGCAAACATTGGTGGAAGTGCCTCTACAAGACAAAACGCCTCATCATCTATTGACGCTGATGGATTTGCAGTATTTAAGTCCGCATCTATTGGTGGGTGGGATATTACTACCGCATCTATTGAAGGTGGAAACCTAATAATGAAACCTGCAGGTATTTTACAAACTAAAGACTTTGCAAGTGGATTTAAAGGTTGGAAAATATCATCTGAAGGTAATGGTACTGCAGAATTTGAAAATGTAAGAATTAGAGGTACTCTAAGAACAACAACATTTGAAAAAGAATCAGTAAACGCAGTTGGTGGTCAATTATGGGTTACTAACGCAACCACACTAACAGGTTCAAATATCACTGCAAATGACACTACTATGTCTGTTAAGAATGCAAGTGGGTTTACCGCAGGTGAAATATTATTAGCTAAAAAAGTAGATGGGACAGGATTCCAAACAGAATATATTTTAGTAAACTCAGCCTCACTCGATGGTGATAATACTAATGCGGATGAAGTACATGGTAGACTTTATGTAACAAGAGGATTTGGAAGTGGTTCACAAGGTAACTTTGTAGGTGACTTAGCGTCAACATCACAATCATATGATGAAGGACAAGTTTTAGTATCAACAGGATTAAGTGGTAGTGGTTACATTAAGATGAACGCAAACCCAAGAGATACTGCTACTCCATTTATGGATATAGTAGAACGAACTGGTAGTGGATTGTATGATGTTGCATTGAGAGCAAGAATTGGTGACCTAAGTGGGTTGGCGGGTAATTCAAAAGTATTTGGTAGTTCAAATCCAGGTTTTGGTTTAGCTACTGATAATGTATTCCTTCAAGGTGGTATAATCGCAAGAACAGGTTCTATTGGTGGAATAGAAATGGAAGCGGGTAAACTTTATGTAGGGGTCGGAACACATGGTAATTCAAATACAGGATTTTACATAGACTCAGGTTCTAAATTTTCTTTAGGTGATAAATTAACTTGGGATGGTTCATCTCTAATTGTAAGAGGACAATTGAGATTAGAAAGTGGTACAACTGTACAAGAGGCAATTAATGAAGTAACTGAATCAGCTACCGCAAAATCATTACAAATAACAACAGATTCATCAACTTATGCATTTGACGATTCAAGTGACACAAGTGCAACTCCAAATGTAATTAGTTTTGTAGTAAGTCAACAAAACTTATCAGCTACAATAGCAACAGGCGATATAACAATTACTAAGGCAGGTGGTTCAACAGTATCAACTCCGTCATTAGGTGGAACATCAAATGTAATAAGTGGTTCAGGACAACAGAGTGGTAGTTTATCATTTAGTGGATTATCATTAAATAAAACAGATTTACCTTTAACACTTTCGGTTACTAAAGATGGTATTACAGATAGCACTACAATATTTAAACTCCAAGGTGGAGCAGATGGTTCTGATGGTGCTGACGCAGTAACGGCATTCCTAACAAACGAATCACATACATTCCCTGCAAATCCGTCAGGTGTAGTGTCAGACTTTAGTACAGGCGTTACAGATATAGTTGTATTTGAAGGTATAACAAATAAAACATCTAATTACTCATTTAGTGGTACGGGGTCAGCAGGTGTTAGTTTTAATCAAAGTACAGATACATTTACAATTACTGCGATGGGTCACGATAGTGGGTCATTAACTATAACTGCAGTTAGTGCAAGTACTCAATTAGTTAAGACTATGTCACTTGCTAAATCTACGGCAGGTTCTGATGGAGCGGCAGGTGCACAAGGTTCTGCTGGATTAGATGGTTCTAATGCAAAGTCGTTAGTTGCAAGTGTAAGTTCTCAAGTATTTGCATTTGATGATTCAAGTGATACAACGGCAACGCCAGGAAATATTATATTCTCATTTAATCAACAAAACTTAAACGCGGCTATTGGTACAAGTGATATTACAATCACAACACAAGGTGGTTCATCCGTAACAGGGTTTGCTTTCAATAATACTAATGTAACTAATAGTGGTGGAAAATTTAGTGGAATAGCAAGTGGTAGTATTGTATTTGGAAATAACCTAAGTTCAGGTGGTATGGAAGGAACAAAGTCTCACTTCCCACTAACAATATCTGCAACCAAAAATGGATTGACAGATACTATAAAAATATTTAAGGTTGAGGGTGGAGCTGATGGTGCGGCAGGAGCAGATGGTACAGACGCAGTTACTGCATTCTTAACTAATGAGGCACATACATTTGCTGCACAAGCTAATGGAACAATTGTTAGTTTTACTGACGCGAGTTCATCAATGATTGTATTTGAAGGTGTTACTGATAAGACTGCAAACTATTCTTATAGTAGAACAGGTAGTGCAGGAGTAACATCTACTTTAAGTGGAACAAATGGAAATATACTTTCAATATCAGCATTAAGTCATGATAGTGGTTCGGTAGTAATCACCGCAGTAAGTTCAAGTACACAACTTGCAAAAACAATGTCGTTAGTTAAATCAAAACAAGGTACGGCAGGTCTTGCAGGTTCAGACGCAAAAGCATTACAAGTTACTGTTGATTCTCAAGTTTACGCTTTTGATACCTCAGCAGATACTACTGCAACACCAAGTTCAATATCATTTATAATTAATCAACAAAATCTAAGTGGTACGGTTAGTACTGGTAATATCACAATTACGAAAGCAGGTGGTGGTACTATAACAACACCAAGTTTAGGTGGGGTAGTTTCAGATGGTTCTGGATTACTGAGTGGTAGTATTACATTTGATAACGGCGCAAGTCCTGCGGCTGGTAAGGTGGTTTCAAAATCAGACCTACCAATTACAATTGAAGTAACCAAAGATTCATTAGATGATAGTATAAAAGTATTTAAAGTAGAAGGTGGAGCAGATGGGTCAGATGGGTCAGATGGTGTAGATGGTGTAGATGGTACAGATGCGGTTACTGTTTTCTTAACAAATGAAAACCATAACTTCCCTGCAGATTCAGGCGGTAGTATCGCATCATTTGCAGGTGGTATAACTGATGTAAAAGTTTTTGAAGGTGTCATTGATTCATCAAGTGCATATTTTTATAGTGCTACGGCATCAACAGGATTAACATTTTCACATTTACAATCAGAAGGTGGTTCGGCAGGTAATTCAACAACGGCAGGACACAATCACTTTAAAATTACAAACCTAACAAAAGAATCAGGTTCTTTAACAATCAATGCAGTTAGTGCAAGTACAAGATTAATAAAAACAATGTCACTTACACGAACCAAACAAGGTGCTGATGGTAGTGATGGTACGGCTGCAAAATTACTTATTGGTAGTTTAGATTCTAATATAATGGCATTTGATGATTCAAGTGATACAAGTGCTACTCCATCAAGTGTTGTTTTTAGTTTTCAACAACAAAACCTTACAGGTGCAATAACCGCAGCAGATATAGAAATATCAGGTTCAGCCGGAACACCTGCTATTATAACTGGCTTTAGTTTTAATAATACTAATGTAACAAGTGGAACGGGTATAGTAAGTGGTAGTGTATCCTTTGTTGGAAACAACAATGCAGGTGGTATGCAACAAACAAAAGGACAATTTCCATTTACAATTAAAGCAACAAAAGATGGACTATCGGATACAGTAACAATATTTAAAGTAGAAGGTGGTGCAGATGGTGCTGCTGGTGCACAAGGTACAGGTGGAACAGATGGTACTGATGGTGTATCTGCATTAACGGCATTTTTAACAAATGATTCTCATACACTACCATTAAGTTCATCAAATGAAATAATATCATTCGCAGGTGCAAGCACGGATATTTTAGTATTCCAAGGAACAAGTGATGTAACAAATGACTTTACAATATCAAGAACATCAGACTCTCATATCACTACAACACTATCAGGTGATACAGTAACAATAACAAACTCGACTACACCATTTAGTGGTTCAGTTGTAGTTACCGCAACATCGGCATCCGTTACATTAAACAAAACAATGTCAATTGCAGTTGCAAGACAAGGTGATGATGGTTTAGATGGTTCAAGTGCAAAGTTAGTAAATATAATTTCAGATTCCCAAACTTATGCATTTGATACATCTGCAGATACTTCAGCAACTCCATCAACTATTAACTTTACTATAAATCAACAAAACTTAAGTGGTACAATAGCAACAAGTGATATAACAATTACTAAATCAGGCGGTGGAACAATAACAACTCCATCCTTGGGTGGTTCAGTAAGTAGTGGTACAGGTACAAGAACATTTACAATAACATTCGATAATGGAGCAAGTCCTGCAGCAGGAAAGGTTGTTGCAAAATCTGACCTACCAATAACAGTTGCAGTTTCTAAAGACTCATTATCTGATACTACTACAATATTCAAAGTAGAAGGTGGTACGGATGGTACTGCAGGTGCTCAAGGGGGTGCAGGTACTGATGGAACAGATGGTGCTGACGCAGTAACAGGTTTCCTTACTAATGAATCACATACAATTCCTGCAAACGCAGCAGGTTCGATTGCAACAGGTGGATTAAATGGTGCAATTACTGACATGATTGTATTTGAAGGTATTACTGATAAAACTAATTCATACAAATATAATCCTACGGGTTCAACAGGTGTTTCATTTAATCACCTACAATCTGCAGGTGGTTCATCAGGTAACATCAATACAGTAGGACATAATCATTTTGCTATAACCGCATTAACATTAGATTCAGGTTCTTTAGTAATAAACGCAACAAGTGGTAGTGGTGGTCAAAGAGTATTGATTTCAAAAACAATGTCATTTGCTAAATCTAAACAAGGTACTGCAGGTGCTCAAGGTACTGGCGGTGCTCAAGGTAGTGGTGGTGCTCAAGGTAATGCAGGTGCTCAAGGTAATGCAGGTGCTCAAGGTAATGCAGGTGCTCAAGGTAATGCAGGTGCGCAAGGTAGTGCAGGAGCTCAAGGTGCAGATAATCAAGACTTTAGTTTCTTAGGCGATGCGATAGGAAACATCAATACAACAGGTGGATTATCCGCAGGTTTATTAATGACATCTGAAGTTCTTGGATTCCATAACGCAATAGCACAAGGTGATGGTACAAACGCAACTATAAACGATTTTACATCATTTTTAGATAATAATGGTAACTTTTACTTAGGAAGTGGTTCGGGTGCATTAGGCGCAGGATATTTCGCATGGAACAATGCAAGTAAAACATTATTAATATCAGGTTCAGGTGTTGACTTCGCAGTACAAGAATTTTTCTTTGGTAGAGGTGACACATCTATTAGTGGTTCTAATGGTAATATTAAAATTAGTGGTGATGTTGAACTTGTAGGTAGAAATACACCAAATGCATTATACTTTGAAGACTTTAGTCAGGCAGATAGAGAAGATGACCCAGCGTATATTTCAACTAAAGACCACAAATCGGATGGAACAGGATTTGGATTCTACGCATATATAAATAGTGGTGTATCTGATGGTTCAATTACAGACACAGACTACGGACAATTTTTTGGACCAAATCTTATTTTAGGTGATAATAGTGGTAATGATGAAGTATGGGCAGTTTCAAATACTTTAATACCTCTTAACACAACTTCATTATATGAAGTAGAAGTAAGAGTAAAAGCTCCTCAAAATACAGGTGTATTCTACGCTGGTGTAACGGCATTTTCATCTTCTTACAAAGCATATGATGGTACAACAGTATACACGCCAGTAAATACTTCTAATAGTGCAGGAAGTACAAACTATGGAAGTGCACACTACTTTGCAGCTGCAGGAGTAACACCATCATCAGTAGATTGGACAATATACAAAGGTTACTTTAAAGGTGTTGGAAGTAGTGGTAATGGTGGACAACATAATAATATAACTGACCCAGGTACAATTGCAAATAAAGCTAATTACTTTGCACCTACTTTTATAGCTAACTACGATAATGACCCAGGCATAACTTATGTAGATTATATTAAAGTTACGGAATTTGCAGGTGGTGGTGGTTCTACTAAAATTAGTGGTGACGCAATACAAACAGGAACAATTAGGTCAAACAACTTAGGTTCAAATACTGGTACTTTATTAAGTCTTGACTCAGGTGTAGCTAAGTTTGGTGGATATAATGCATACAATAGTATTAATGGTGTTCTCATAGATGGACCAAATGCAAAGTTTGCAGTTGGTAATTCTAATAACAACTACATGAGATTTAACCATACTACGGATAGTGGTGGTAATGCAAATCTTGAAATACAAACCGCTAACTTTTCAGTAGACGCAACTGGCTCAGCTCGTTTTGTAGGAACAATCTCAGGTTCTACACTTCTTGGTGGTACTCTTGGTATTGGTAATTACGAAACAGGTTCAGATGGTACGGTTAGAAGAAAGTTTACTGTAACTCAAGAGGGTGCTATGTTCGCAACAACGGCATCTATATCAGGTGATATAACATCTGACTCTGCGACACTCGGAAAGTTTTCACTTGATAGCACATCAATTATAGCTAGTGGTAGTAGAATGGTACTTGACGCAGAGAATTATAGAATCCAATTACTTGACGAAGACTTTGTACCACTTGTAAATATTAACGCAGGTTCAACTTTGGTAACTCCATCTGCAGGTACTACGGTTACTGTAACCTATGATATGGTAGCCTCAACATTATCAGATAACGCGAGTAGTGGTACTCAGCAAGCTAGTGCTACGGATTATCCTGACGCAAACGCTTCAACTGACAACTTTACAATATCTGTCGCAGGTACAACTTCATATGTTATAAATTATACTGGTGGTTCTACATCAACCTATTCACAAGCTACAGGACAAGGGTCATCCGCACAACAATACATATATGTTGAAATACATGGAAACTCAAGTTTTAGTAGTCTTGAACATACTATTTACATCGCGGCTAAAACCGCATACGGATATGATATATCAGGAGGTGAAGGACTTGAAGAAGAATTTGGAGAACCGTCAGTTGTAGGAGATACTGAAATACTAATGGCAGATGGTTCTATCAAAAAAGCAAAAGACATAAAGGTAAACGAAAATATTACTGCATGGGATGATGATAATAAATCATATAACATGATATCAGAAATCTCACAAGTAAAAACAAGATTAGTAGATAAAATATATAGAGTAACAACTGAGAGTGGAAAGTCAGTCGATGTATCAGAACCACATGGGTTTTATATTTCGATGGAAGAAGAAATTTACGCATACGAACTTGTAGAAGGTGAATCTAAAATATTTGTGAAACATGGGAATGAAGCAAAATTAGAATTAGTCACTTCAGTAGAAATAATATTTGGGGAACACCAAGTTTATACATTCTCTGTACCTGGTTTATTTAATTATATTTCAAATGATATAATATCACATAATACATCAACAGGACCACAAACAAGTACAAACTATCTTTCAACATCAACATCAAGGTCAGGTACTTTAACGATGACCACAGGAACAAAGTATTATAGAATCAAAAGATTGTATTATGCTAGAGCTCAAGCACAAAGTTCTGATAATAGTTCAAGAGGATACACCATAAGAACAGAGTTTGATATGAATATGTACTTTACACCACTAACACAAGGTACAGAAATTAATAACGCAGGGTTACAGGTTAACAAATCAGATACAAAAGTATTTAGAGTAGATATGTCATCTGCAACTGACGCCGCATCGATTCCAATCGTTAATGTCGTAGGTGGTATGAGAATTGATTATTTCCAACCATACTTCTCAACTGCAGATGGTGGTCTAACCGACAAAACATATAATGGTTATTACAATAATTATAATAGTAATATCAACTATAATGAAAGGGCGTATCCACTAACAAGGTTTGTAGGTGCGGTTGACAATTACAATGGTGTAAATTATCTAAATACTCAAGGTGCTGCAGGACACGCTAATATAGGAGTTGCGTCATCAACAAGAAGTAGTGAAGGGTATGGATATTTAACTTTAGAACAATATCATACTAAAAAAATGACGGTAGCCGTAGGTGGATATAGAGAGTCATCAACTCTTACGGCAAATGAATCTTCATTTAACTTTGCTACAAAACACAATGGTAGTTATGTATACTTTGTATCAAAAGATAATGACACTAATAGTGAAAAAGACGCTGACTACTTTACAATGGTTGGGATAGGATAAAATAAAAAATAATAAAAATATAATAATATGAGTTTAAATAAATACATAATACACGAATCATCAGCCTCACGAGGTGATGTATCAGTTACATTTCCTGATATAGATTCAAGAATTGTAATTGGGCAAGTAAAAGAAGAACATAGAGATGTTTTT
>MDTA01145382.1_pt1 | contig 10856 bp, 9 predicted proteins | sample 811151 | NCBI WGS metagenome assembly MDTA01 (sample SAMN05326648, study PRJNA326480) | marine metagenome | isolation source: seawater | place: Indian Ocean: South | collected 2010 | reverse complement strand
CAAGTTCAACCATCTGAATTAATAAAGCCCTTTATTATTCTCCAAAGTGCAAAGCTTTTTGGTCAATGGGAACGAATAAATTCAGAAAAAAAACTTTTCTGGTTAACTATTTTTGCTTCAATCATCCTTTTAATTATAAAGCAACCAAATTTAAGTACAGCTGCTTTGACTGGGATGTTGCTATGGATGATTGCCTTAGCGGCGGGGATTGATTTCCGATATCTTTTCAACACAGCATTATCGGGTCTAGTTATTGGTCTAATAAGTATTTTTTCTAATGAATATCAAAAAATTCGAGTGATGTCATTCCTTAACCCATGGAAAGACCCGCAAGGCAGTGGCTATCAATTAGTTCAGAGTCTTTATGCAATTGGCTCTGGTGGCCTCTTTGGAGAAGGCTATGGTCTTTCAATGCAAAAATTACAATATTTACCAATACAAAGCACAGATTTTATCTTTGCTGTTTTTGCTGAGGAATTTGGATTTTTTGGCTCTTTTTTCTTTTTGTCTTTTTTGGTTATAGTTGCTTATTTAACACTAAAAATATCTGTAAATTGTAAAAATAACTATACCAAATTAATTTCTATTGGCTCTGGGACTATTCTTGTTGGCCAATCAATTATGCACATTGCAGTTTCGTCGGGTGCAATGCCTACTACTGGCCTACCTTTACCTTTTGTTAGCTATGGTGGCAACTCATTAATTTCCAGCTTTCTAATAGCTGCCTTGCTGGTCAGATCATCAATTGAATCAACAAATTTCTTAATTAAAAATTCCTCAAATAGATGTTTATCGAGATAATCTAGGATAAGAATTAGAGTGGAAAAACTTTTTTGAACTTTTCTCATATAAGTTTAATTTTGTCTGATCTAACTCGAAGTGGTGAGCAATTAATTAATAGTGGCCTAAACGACCCAACTCCACTAACACTTTTGATAGTTTTTACTGGAGGATTTTTAACTAGTTTAGGCCCTTGTTCATTGTCACTTTTACCTATAACAGTCGCCTATTTAGCTGGATTCAAAAACAATCAAAACCCTTTTCAAAAAACTATTAGTTTCTGCAGCGGGATAGTTTTATCACTAACCATATTAGGAATTTTGAGTGGCTTTCTTGGCAAGATTTATGGTCAGCTTCCAAATGTATTCTCGGTATTAATAAGTTTACTAGCCATATTAATGGGCCTTAATCTACTCGGACTTTTAAAATTTTCACTTCCTTCAGGTCCCGACCCTGAGCTTTGGAAAAGACAAGTTCCTCCTGCACTAGCTCCAATATCAGCAGGGTTAGCTTTTGGATTAGCTTCCTCTCCTTGTACTACTCCTGTTCTTGCAGTACTCCTAGCCTGGGTGGCAAAACAAGGTAATCCAATAAGCGGAACAATTTTTCTTAGCAGCTTTGCGGTTGGTCAAATTGTACCTTTATTTATTGCAGGAACTTTTGCAGCAAGTTTACCTAAACTATTAGCTTTGAGACCTATTGGTAAATGGGTCCCGCCAATAAGTGGAGTAATTTTATTAACCGTCGGCTTTATAAGTTTTCTTTCTTTCTGGATATAGTGTAAATGAAAAAAATTAGCAAAGTTTTAAATTGGCTTTCTAATTTAAAGATTGCCATATTATTGTTAATATTAATAGCAATTTCATGCGCAATTGGAACTTTAATTCCACAACAAGAAACAGATCAATTTTATCTTGATATTTTTAATAAAACCCCCTTTCTTAGAATAATAAACGGAAAACTATTAATTCTTTTTGAATTAAATCACATCTATACAAGCTTTTGGTTTTTACTACTACTTGTTTGGCTTGGAATTGCATTGTCTGTATGTAGCTTTAGAAGACAAATACCAATATTAAAATCTGCATTAAATTGGATTGATTATAAAACACCTCGACAAATTGCTAAACTTTCAATTGCCCAAACTATAAAAATAGATAATGAATCAAAAAGTTTACAGAATCTATCAACTAATTTAAAAAAACAAGGTTGGAATATAAAAGAAACAGATGGAAGAATAGCAGCTAGAAAGGGTGCTATAGGAAGGTTAGGACCTATATTAATTCATTTAGGCATGATCCTACTAATGCTAGGTGCCACCTACGGATCATTAAATGGACAAACAATAGAAAAATTCCTTGCACCTGGTAGATCAATAAATTTAATAGACAAAAATGCAGAGAATAGACTAACTATAAAATTGCAAAATTTTCAGATTGAAAGAGACCCTCAGGGAAGAGCAGAGCAGTACAAATCAACAGTAAATATTCTTGAGCAAGATGGTTATAGCGAAGAGAGAGAAATAAGTGTTAATTATCCTTTAAGATTCAAAGGATTAACACTATATCAAGCAGATTGGTCAATAGCAGCTGTTACTATTCAAATTAATAACAGTCCAAAATTACAAATACCCATAGATCCAATTCCAGAACTTGGTGATCAAACCTGGGGAACTCTAGTACCCATAAAAAAAGATGGATCGGATCCAGTTTTATTGGCTGTTAATAGTGAACTTGGCCCAGTAACATTTTACGATAATGATGGAACAAGAATAACGAACTTAAGTATCAATAAGGAAGCAGAAATCAAGGGGTCTTTAATAAAAATAATTAATATAATTCCTAGTAGTGGATTACTTTTAAAGCGTGATCCTGGAGTTCCTGTTGTCTATACAAGTTTTGCTATTTTACTCATAGGTGGCTCACTAAGTTTGATTTCAACTAAGAAAATATGGCTAATATATGAGAAAGAAAACTCCACAATTTACATAGGTGGATTAAGCAATAGAAACCTTACTGGCCTATCAAAAGAATTTCCAAAATTTATAAGTTTATTAGAGAACTAAATCTAAATTAATTCTTTTACCATGGCATACTCTTATTATAGTATGAACATTTCCTCTAGGATTAAAATCAGCCTCTATTTGCATCCAATTAGGATCTGATGCTTTAACAATGTCATCAAGAATTTCATTAACTACTTCTTCGTGAGATATTTTCTTTTCACGAAAGCTATTTAAATAAAGTTTTATTGCTTTTAATTCCAAAACATTTTTATTTGGTTGATACTTTATTCTTAAAGTTGCAAAATCAGGATATCCAGAGAAAGGACATTTACAAGTAAATTCAGGGAAATCTATGGAGATTTCATAATCTCTTTTAGAATTTGGGTTGGGGAAGCAAAGTAAAACCCCACTCTCTATTTTTCTCTCCCCATACATCATTTCTTTTTTAATGTCTTCTTGCCTAATCACATTTAAATAAGCATGTAATTAAAGAATACATAAAAGCATTGGTTTAAGAAACCAATGCTTTGTGAAAGCTACCCATAAAAAGTATCAAAAAGCAGATATGTATCAAGCAGTACAAAACTAATGCGCGTAATACCCCCTAATAGAAACATTAAAAAGTTTTTTTTATGGACATTAGTCTCTCTGAGCAAAGAAGCGGAACTTTAATAGATCCTACGAGTGTTCATGGAATCCTTTGGTTGCAAACTCATTTCGAATCCACACATTGGGATGCGATAAAAAATGGTTTAGTAATAATTCCTACCGAAGACGCTAAATTAATGTTTAAAGATGCGACCCAAGCTGGGCTAAATGTAAATTTCATCAATTCTCTAAGTCAATTGGACAAAATCTGATAAAAACTATATAAACTTTAAAAAGTTACTTAAAGCAATATGAAAAAGATAGAAGCAATAATTCGTCCATTTAAACTGGAGGATGTAAAGATTGCACTTGTTAATGCAGGGATAGTGGGAATGACTGTAAGCGAGGTTAGAGGATTTGGTCGTCAAAAAGGACAAGTTGAGAGGTACAGAGGTTCAGAATTCACGGTTGAATTTCTTCAAAAACTCAAAATAGAAGTAGTTGTTCCTGACGATAAAACTGATATGGTTTTACAGGCAATAGCTGAAGCTGCAAAAACTGGTGAGATTGGAGATGGGAAAATTTTTGTTACTCCAATTGATTCCGTAGTCAGGATAAGAACTGGTGATAGAAACGAAACGGCTCTTTAATCTTTAAATATTTACAAAATATCTATAAGTTTATTTATGTCATTATTACCTTCCATTTCATTACCCAACCAGAGAAGGTACTCTTGATTCCCTGCTGGTCCCTTTAAAGGTGATGCAATAAGTCCTTGAGGATACCATCCATATCTCTGAGATTCATTAACTATTCCCTTAATAGCATCAATATGTAGAGAGTAGTCACGAACTACTCCGCCCTTTCCAACACTATTTTTACCAACCTCAAATTGAGGTTTAACTAGGACTATTAATTCAGATCCTTCACTTTGAAGGAGAGACTTAAGGCTTGGTAAAACAATTCTAAGAGATATGAAAGATAAGTCTGCTACTGCAAAATCTGGTATTAAGTCTCCCTCTCCAAATAAACTTTCTGGAGTTAAGTGTCTAATATTAGTGCGCTCAAGTAGAACTACTCTGGGATCATTTCTAATACTCCAAGCAGTTTGACCATACCCAACATCCACTCCATATACTTTTCTTGCTCCCAACTGCAAAAGACAATCTGTAAAACCACCAGTTGAAATACCTGCATCCAAACAAACTCTGTTCTCAACATCAAGAGGAAATTGATTAAAAGCCTCAGCTAACTTTTCACCCCCACGTGATACGTACTTCAGAGGCTCCGTGATTTTTATCTCAAGATCTTTAAAAACTTCTTGCCCTGGCTTATCAAGAATCTGGCCATTTGTCGTTTTAACTTTGCCAGCCCTAATTAGCTTTTGTGCTTCTTGACGAGATTTAACAAGCCCTTTAGTCAGCAAGTACAGATCTAATCGCGATTTTTTAGACATTTGTTTACAAAAACAAACAGGAAACGGAACAAAAACCGCAGAACTACTAATAATCCTCTTTTTCAATAGAGAATCTAATTAATTGACTCAAGGTTTTGTCTAAAAAGCTCAGGCATCAAATTAATGAAAATGAGCTATCTAGCCATGGACATTTTCACCTAAGCAAAAAAGAGAGAACTGGAGAAGTTCTTGAACTACTTCCTCCAGGAAGTTTTGCAAAATTTGCAAACCAACCAAATGATTTGCCACCCTTTCAAGTTATTGATTGTAAAGGAGGGAGATGCAGAGTAAGACAACAAGCTTGGGGAAGATATGTTCACTGGGAAGTTGAACACAATAGACTCAAGTCAGCTTAACCTTGACAATCTAAATTAAACTAACCTTTGAATTTGTAGCACTTTGATTGAGCGTTACACAAACCCAGAAATGGGCGAAATTTGGTCTGAACACTCCAAATATCAAACTTGGCTTGATGTTGAAATCGCCGCATGCGAGGCTAATTTCCAATTGGGAAGAATCCCAATTAATGACATGGAAACAATACGTTCAAAAGCTAGTTTCAAACCAGAACGAATTATTGAAATTGAATCTGAGGTAAAACATGACGTAATTGCTTTTCTAACAAATTTAAATGAATATGTTGGGGATGCTGGTCGCTACATTCATGTAGGAATGACGAGTAGTGATGTTCTTGATACAGGTCTTGCACTCCAATTAAAATCATCAGTAAAACTTTTAGAGAAAGAACTTCTTTTACTTGAAAAAGCTATTCGTGATCTAGCTGGAGAACACAAGAAGACAGTAATGATTGGTCGTTCTCATGCAATCCATGGTGAACCTATTACTTTTGGATTTAAACTAGCTGGATGGCTAGCTGAAATACTCAGGAATAAGGACAGACTTATTAATCTTGAAAAGGATATTTCTGTTGGGCAAATCAGTGGTGCTATGGGGACTTATGCAAATACAGACCCCGAAATAGAGCGAATAACCTGCGAAATCTTGGGCCTTCAAGCAGATACAGCTAGTACCCAGGTAATCTCAAGAGATAGGCATGCTAATTATGTACAAACACTTGCCTTAATTGGAGCTTCACTAGATCGTTTTTCTACTGAAATAAGAAATCTTCAAAGAACTGATGTACTAGAAGTAGAGGAAAACTTTGCCAAAGGCCAAAAAGGTAGCTCTGCCATGCCGCATAAAAGAAATCCAATAAGAAGTGAGCGTGTAAGTGGTCTCTCAAGAGTATTGAGAGGTTATGTAGTACCGGCTCTCGAAAATGTAGCTTTATGGCATGAAAGAGACATTAGTCACAGTTCAAATGAAAGATTAATGTTGCCTGATACATCCATCACTCTTCATTTTATGATTACTGAAATGACCGATATAATAAAAGGTTTAGGTGTTTATCCAAACAATATGCTTAATAATTTGAACATTTATGGAGGTGTAGTTTTTAGTCAAAGAGTTCTTTTAGCATTAGTAGAAAATGGCATGAGTAGAGAGGATTCTTATCGACTAGTACAAAAAAATGCTCATTCAGCATGGAATCAACCAACAGGTAATTTCAGGAAAAACCTTGAGAATGATCCAGAAGTAATGGTTAATCTCTCCCCAGAAAAACTCTCTGATTGTTTTTCAACCGAATTACATCAATCGAATTTAAATGTAATTTGGGATAGGCTTGGTATTTAATCGATCTCAAAATCTGAATCAATTAAATCAATAAGTAAACTTAAAAAAGGGGGATTCAATTAGATTTATCAAAAACTCATAGACATAATCTTTTATTCCCAACGGAAACTTAATTTTTTGCAAACACGATCAATGTCCAATTTGAAACGAATTGAGAAAGATAGCCTAGGTGCAATTGATGTTCCAAAAGATGCGCTTTGGGGAGCTCAAACTCAACGATCATTACAAAATTTCGCCATTGGAGATGAAGTCATACCTCTGGAGATTATTTATGCAATTTCCCGAATAAAAGCATCTGCTGCTCGAGTTAATAATCATCTAGGCCTAATAAACACAAAGACCACGCAACTCATCACCGAGGCAAGTTCAGAAATCATTGAAGGGAAGCATGATGATCAATTCCCTTTAAAAGTCTGGCAAACAGGCAGCGGTACCCAAACAAATATGAATGTCAATGAGGTAATAAGCAACATAGCTTCGAAGCATTTAAATAAACCTTTAGGTGGTTTTGATCCTTTACACCCCAATGATCATGTTAATTGTTCTCAATCAACAAACGATGTTTTCCCAGCAGCAATTCAAATAGCTACAACAATAACTTTAAAAAACAAATTAAAACCTGAATTAATCAAGCTAATTGATCTACTTGATCAAAAAAGCAAAGATTGGAGGAATATTATAAAAATTGGTCGAACTCATCTTCAAGATGCTGTCCCCCTAACTCTTGGACAAGAAGTTTCTGCTTGGAAAGCTCAATTAGAATCAGTACTAAATCGCATTGAAAATAACCTCAAAGAACTTTACCCACTTCCACTTGGAGGGACAGCTGTTGGGACTGGACTTAATTCACCAAAAAATTTCGATAATCTCATTGCTATTGATATTGCTAGAGAAACAAATTTACCTTTTGAAACTGCAACTAATAAATTTGCAATAATGGCCAGCCATGATGGTCTTGTAAATATTATGGCTCAACTAAAATTATTAGCTGTAACTTTTCTAAAAATCGTTAATGATCTTCGCTTTTTATCTTGTGGCCCGAGAGCAGGAATAACTGAATTAAAACTACCTACTAATGAACCTGGAAGTTCAATAATGCCAGGTAAAGTCAATCCTACTCAATGTGAAGCCATGGCAATGGTTTGTACTCAAATAATAGGTATGGACACCGCAGTATCAATAGCAGGAAGTGGCGGACATCTACAGATGAACGTGTATAAACCTCTTATTGGCTACAATATTATGAAAAGTATTAATCTAATTCAATCTGCATGTAAAAGTTGCAGGGAAAAGATGTTTGAAGGGATGGAACCCAACGAAGTAAAAATTAAACAATATCTAGATAATTCTTTGATGTTAGTAACTGCCCTTGTTCCTTCAATTGGATATGACAAAGCATGCAAAATCGCCCAGCTAGCACACGTTGAAAATCTAAGTTTAAGACAAGCATCAAATAAACTTAATTATATCTCTCAAGAAGAATTTGATAACCTAATTAATCCCAATTCTATGCTTGGTCTTGATTAAAAAAATAATTTATTTGTACAATCTCATTTATTTCTCTCTGTAGCAGGATTAATGATTTCATCATATTGCTCTTTAGCTTTTAAAATATCATCAGCTTCAGATACTGGGAATCTATCCATCAGTTTCATCGCTGCTTTAGCATTATTTCTAAGTTGTCTACTAACTGCCTCACAATATGGTATTTGGGAGAGCAAATCATATGTTCTTCTAAGTACTCTGACAACATCTCCCTCGTCTAAAGACGTATTTGAAATCAAGTCAGTCCAAGTACTACCTTTTGCCCAGGCTTCGACTAAACCCATTAACTCTGAGCTCCATAAAATTGGGACTTCAATACCAAATCTTTCTTGGACTATAGATAATTCTTTTTGTATATTTGATAGATCATTGAATGCTTCATCCGCAACTGCGCTGGGAATAAATCCAGACCATAAGTCAGGACGATTAACCTCCGTCACAATTGACTGAATAACTCCTGCTAATTCAATTGGGGATAGCTCATCAAGATGCCCACTAACCAAAACCAAACCTATCCATAACTCATTTTCCCCTCTTAAAGAGGAAATGCCCGTACCAATATCATTTGGGGTTAAATCATCTAAGCATCCAAAATAGTTTAGAACTTTGATTATTGATAAAAACGTTTCCCAGTGACGATTAGATCTGTAATAAAGCTTCTCCTCACGCTTTTGAATTTCTATTTCTAATTCATCCATTCTACGTCTATGTTTCTTTAATTTTTTTTTATCTCCCCATTTATGTGCTGGTTGACTGAGTAATTGGTCATCAAGTGATTTTACTAATTTAGCCTGAGATAAAACTTCTCTTGCCAGATCATATTGGGGCGTTCTCATATCAATTTTTCTTGACAAGTTTGAAATTAGTAGAGCTAATTCATTACTCTCAGAATCACCATGATGGTATTCACCCGTTCTACTAATATCAGGCGTCGTAATTTGTGATACGTCTAGACAAGTCAAGTCTGCATAAAGACTTACGACCTCTTTACTCGAAATAATTATCCAAATATTTTCATCTGTTAAGCATAAAAATTGAGATTTTCTGTCTCGTATTTTAATCTTTTCAACAATAACAGCGGGTAAAACTTTTCCTCGCAATTGAGGTGTCTTTATGCTTATGAGAGTACCTTTGTTTGCAAATTCTAATGCTAAGTTAAGCTCACTTGATAAAGTTTCAGCTGATTGTTTTTGGAGAATTTTTAATAGTCTTCTTTCTTCTTTTAAATGACTTTTTACTTTTTCATATTTCTCAAAATCTGACCATGGTATATCTTGTGAAATTTTTTTGTGTTTATCAAATTCTTCTTTTAATCTAAGTAATTCGTCTTCTTCCTCAACCAAGTCCAAATCTGCTAAATATTTACTAAAGCTTCTTTCTATCAATTCTCGTGATTTTTCTAACTCATATCGCTGTAAGAGATTAAGAACCATTCCATAGCTTGGCGTAAATTGACTTATGAGTGGATCAGCAGGGCTCGTAGCCAAATGACCAGCTTCTCGAACTCCTTCAAATCGAGTTTGGACAGTCACGACAAAGCCTTTTGAATCCAGCCCTCTTCTTCCTGCTCTACCAGCCATTTGTAAAAACTCACTTCCCATTAATTGCCGATGTCCATTGTCTGATCTCTTAGACAAAGTAGATATAATTGTGCTTCGAGCAGGCATATTGATACCAGCTGCTAATGTCTCAGTTGCAAAAACGACCTTTACCAGTCCGGCTTGAAATAATTCCTCAATCAATTCCTTCCAAGCAGGTAGAACTCCTGCATGATGGGAAGCTATCCCATTTAATAAAGCTCTTATGTGTAAATCATCCCTCAGGCCCTCTGAATTCAAAATTGCATATTTTTCAAATCGATCTTGAATTAAGTTCCTCTCTTCTTTCGTAACCAAACAATTACTGGCTATTGACTTGACAGCCTTGTCACAACCACGACGGCTAAATATGAAATAAATCGCAGGCAACATATTTCTTTCTGCTAACTTAGATATCACAAAACTCAGTGATGGAGAGTCAGGTTGAGGAGGTTTAGAGATTCGTCCTTTCCTCTTCTGTGACTTTGTTGGACGCCAAATCTTACAATTTGGATGTAATCCTTTCCCTTTGTCGTTGAGTAATGGATGAAGTCCTTTAGCACTACAGAAATGGAATTCCAGCGGGACCGGTCTTGTGTTACTCGAAATTAAATCTGTGGGTCCGTGAACTTTCTCAATCCAATCAGTTAATTGTCCAGCATTCGCAACTGTTGCAGACAGGGCAACGAACTGAACTGACTTAGGGCAATGAATAATTGATTCCTCCCAAACTGTACCTCTATGAGCATCATTCATGTAATGACATTCATCCAAAACAACAGTCTCTATATTTAGTAAAGGATCATCATTTTTATCTGCTGCTGCATAAAGCATATTTCTGAAAATTTCAGTAGTCATAACTATGATCGAAGCCTCTCTATTAAGACTTAAGTCACCGGTCAAAAGACCAACATTACTTGATCCAAATTGATTTCTGAAATCTCTTAGCTTTTGATTAGATAAGGCTTTTAAAGGGGTTGTGTAAAAGACCTTATTCCCATGTGAAATTGCTCTATGAATTGCATATTCACCAATCAATGTTTTTCCTGATCCTGTTGGGGCACTAACAACGACAGAGTGCCCTTGATTGAGTGAATCAATTGCTTTAAGTTGAAACTCATCCAACAAAAAAGGAAAAATTTCCTTTGGATTTAGATTGTTTTTGAGGAGTTCGTTCTCAGACGTTTCTCTCGCTGATGAAGTCATGACT
>MDTA01141953.1_pt1 | contig 10857 bp, 9 predicted proteins | sample 811151 | NCBI WGS metagenome assembly MDTA01 (sample SAMN05326648, study PRJNA326480) | marine metagenome | isolation source: seawater | place: Indian Ocean: South | collected 2010 | reverse complement strand
CCGTGGGCAATGCGTAGCCATGGAGTATGGGGCAGTGATGCCGCTCACAAGGCCGCGGCCGCAATGTGCGAATCAGAAAGATTTATTACCATTGACGCAGACAATTTAGTACGTCCTGAATTCTTCAACATAGAAGTTGACATGCGTAAAGTAGGAGTCCATGATGTAGTAAGTTGGGCAGGAAAAAATACTGTAAATGGATTGGTATACGGCAATGGCGGAATAAAACTTTGGCCTAAACACGTGGTTGAACAAATGCGTACACATGAGGCCGCACCTGAAGAAGACAAAAGAGCACAGGTTGATTTTTGTTGGAATATTGGTTATGTACAAATGAACAACATCTACTGTGATGTAATGAATAATGGATCTCCACTACAGGCATGGCGAGCTGGTTTTAGAGAAGGTGTTAAAATGACACTAGCAGATGGTGATATCGTAGATCCAAAAGCTCTACGTAAAATGGTACACTACAAAAACATGGCTAGGCTTTTTACTTGGATGAGCGTTGGTCAAGATTCTACAAATGGTATTTGGGCTATGTATGGTGCAAGACAAGGCTGTCATATGACCAACATTGCACGTAAAGACTGGGATTGGAAAAAAGTAAGAGACTTTGATTGGTTGAGTAATTTTTTCAAAGAAGATATATTTCCAAAGTTTGCAGATGATGAAGGTGAAATATGTGCAAACACTGGTATGCGTTGGAATATGGACAAGGTTAGAAATGCTAGTATAGAGCTTGGCGTAGATATTAAAAAACATCTTAACTTACCTATTGCTGACTTAGATGAAGATGGTAGTAGATTTTTTAAGGCAGTGTATACAAATCCAACTAGACTTGAACCATTCGTGCGTGAAGATCAAGTTGACTATACAATTGACGAATAATATTATTCATAGATATGTTTGTTTTTTTTAGCTTTTTGTATTTTCTTATTCATCTGTCTTTTCAAACGCAGATACTTAATTTTGGTTTTGATCCAATTTAACCAAGACATATTTTAACCTCCTCACCTATATAACTAGCAAAATCAATATGGGCGTCTACAGTGTAATGACCTGTTCTTCCGTCGATATTATCTAAATGATTGTTTTGTCTCATGAATTCATGAGCTGTTGATTTATTTTTGTTATGGCCAATTACTGATTGATCTTGATAATAAAGATTGTATATATGTCTATATCTATTAGTAAGAGCAGGTGGATGACAAAGAAAATGTATCATACAATATTTTAAATTTTGAGATTTAAGATAATTTGCCAACAATGTATAGTCTCTAATAAATGTTTTTTCATCTTCAAGTATATTGTGAAAACTGTTGAGTCCTTGCCATAGTTGTTTTGCAAAAGGCATAAATTGTAAATCACCACTTAAATCATAACCAACAAAAAATTTAGCTTTGTTTTTGTAACACCTTAAATCATCATCTTCTGGCAATTCAAAGTGATATCTCCAAGTGCTTGTCCAGCCTATCAATACTCTTATATCTTTTTCACCATCTGATATTAACTGTTCAATGTCATCGATAGTGTGTAATGCAATACTTTCATTGTTGCTTCCACTGAATGCATTGTTCACGTATTCCCACGAGCTGAAGTAACGTTTGTGTAATTGCCCACTCCAGCTTAACTTCCTATTATCATCTCTTGGATCCTTACTATTATCATATTGCCCAGCGCCTACCAGTTCAGCACCTGCTGTATGACTGCATCCATTCACATATAGTACTGTCATCAATTAAATCCGTTTTTGATTAAATGTTCTGCCCAAGCCTTGTGTGCATCTTCTCTGTAATGTCCTGTTCTTCCATCAATTGAATTATCATATCCTTGTTGTTCTAGCCAACCATTCATTGTGTCTTTCCAACTATTTTTATTTAATACCTTTGGATTTTGAAAATAGTGTTCAAACAATTTATGATAGCGTGTTGTTTTTTCATAAAACCATAGTGTCTGTACCATACAATAATCAATATTATGCTGTTCAAAATATGTTACCATCATGGTGTAGTCTTTAATAAATGTTCTTTGTTGTTGTTCATCTGTGTCAGCCAACGCTACCAAGCCTTGCCAAAGTTCTTTTGCGTAAGGTATACTATCATGCTTGTAAGTTAAACCTTGACTGTTGAAGAACTTAAATCTATTATCTGTTTTATCAAAACTACTATCACAGTCATAGTGATATCTATTAGGATCTGTCAAACCAATTAATACAAAACAATCATTGCTGTTGATTGTTTGTAAATATTCTAATGTATCTAATGCAATACTTTCATTGTTGTTGCCATTTCTAGAAACATTTACATATTCATAGTCAGGAAAAAGTTGTCTGTGTATATGTCCTGCGTAACTGTGGTGTTTGTCATATTCAGTACAATTACTTTTTACATACTCCATTTCTCCGCCGCCGGTATGACTACATCCGTTGACGAGAAATACCTTAGGCATGCTTCTTGCTCCAAGTTTCAAATACATCTACCAATCTAGGATCCAAACTTTTTATAGATTGGTTTCTTAGAAGATCAAAATCTTTTGTACGACGAACAAAACGTATTTGCCTTTGTTCTTCGTTTGGCATATATCCTTGAGCTGTTTCACCTGTTTCATTACCTGTAAAAGTATGAGGTTCATGAAGTTTCTTTAATATGTCTGCAATTCTTGTGTTACGCTTGATCTTATCAGACAATTTAATTTTTTCACATACTGCACTGAGTTCATCATAGACTTGTTTTTTGTATTTTTCTGGCAAAATTCTAATATCCAAATCCTTGGGCACAATTACAAAATTGAAACCTATTTTATGATTATGCTCATAGTTGTGATGTTTGTTGTTGTCATACCACCATTGCACAACTTTAGGTATTTCAAATATATTATACATCTGTACTGTCATAAGAATATTTGTTTTTGCGATCTGTTGATACTCTTTGTAGTGTTTTAGTATTTCATTTATCTTGCTTGGATACCTTATATAATCATGACTGTTTGCTATTCCATCAATGCTGAAATTAAGCCAAAGATCTTTGAACTCTGTAAGCATTCTTACGACCTTGCCTTGCTTTCTAGTGCCATTTGTTGTAATATCCAATGCTATATTTTTTGCAATATCAGTGTCAACGCAGTACTGAAACATTTTGATAACTCCTTGCATAAACATAGGCTCACCACCTGCAATTTTAAGTTTATGCACATAAGGAATGATTTTTTTGAATTCTTCACACTTTTTGTCATCATCTAACCAATTGCCTATTTCATATCCATCATGTCCATAGTATGGATTGAGTTCTGGATTGTCTGTAAGTTCATCCATCAAACCACTGCTGGCAGAAGGAAAGCACATTCTACAACGCAGATTACAAAAATTACCAGGACGCCAGTCTAGCCAATTTGGAAAACCATCTGTGTTGCCAGCTTCAACTTCTATGTCCCAGTCATCATGTGGAGGTCTATAATTATTGGTCAATATACTTCTATCACTGCCACCAGCCGCATCATCCAAATTGTAACAGCCTTGGCAGAGAACTGGTCTTTCTCCGTCCAACATTTGTTGTCTAATTTTTTGATATTTTTCACCGCGCCAAATATCTAGAATATTTTCTTTAGAAACATTTCTACTCAATGCATGATCCCAGTCTCCTACACAGCATACATGCACAGTGCCATCAGTGTTGATATGACTTTGACTAAAAGGCAAAATACAAAAAGCAGAATTATTGTCTCTATGGTATTCGTACTTTTTCATTACAGCCATTCAAAAGAAGGAGTTCTATATTTTTCAGTGATTGCCCAGGTGTTATCTGAATTTAAAGCTGATGAATCAGCAGTGAATGATTCATAATGCACTGTATCTTCAACTATTTTTCCAACAGGAACAGGTTCAACAAGTTCAGGTCTAAGACCATAACTTTTATGCCATTGCTGAAACTCTTGTTCCTCCAATACATATTGGAGTGTATTGTTTGGATAAAAAGTAAAGCCCCCTTTAATTTTCCCTACATTTCTTATGTCCCACTCAGTGGGATCATCATATTCTTGAAAACATTGAAAATAGTCTTTGCCAGTAATGCTTTTCATTAAAGTTACATCACACTCATCTTTGTCGTCTGGAAAACTTCTAAGTATATCTTCAATCTCAGGCTCCACATGATATTCATACCATTTTCTTCCATCTTCGTTGAAGACATCTGGTTCTATGCTTATTGACCAAGTTTTTTTGTTATTTTTAACTGCTTTATCTACTAGATTTTTTGCTCTTGGACAAAGTCTACTATCTTCGTATATATGTATCCATTTGTTAATTCTATTGTTCGCACTGCTAAATTCATCCCAACAGTTCCAAATTGAAAAGTCGTTTTTTTGTAAACTGTGTACCCATTCAAGCACATCACCATCATTTATAAACTTGCTGTCGTATTTTTGTTTTTCTGTTAAATTTAGTTGCCATGTGGTTTGAGCAATTTGACCCGTTGTAAAACATCTATGTATCAAGTTTGTTTGTTGCCATGGCATATCATCATATGCATGATAAGGAAAGTATTTGCCTTTTGTAAACTGCCATCCGTCAAAGCATGCTGAGTGAATAATACGATTTACATCTTCAATTGCTTTGTTTATTTCTTCAACTGCTTGAGTTTGTTTTTCTACATTTGCAACTTGATCGCCATGATAAAATGGCAAACCTAATCTAGTCATCATTGGTATATTGTTTGTCATTGCATCATTCATAACATTTTTCCAATGATTAGCGATTGGAGTATCACAAATTTTAATTACAATGTGATGATTTGGATAACTTACTTTCAAATGTGTTGCTTCTAAATATGTTTTCATAATTCCACTAATCCATATGGCATTGGAGGCAATTCATCGTGTTCGCCTTTTTCCAAAAGTTCTAATAAATCTAGTTGGTTGTATCTTTCAACTTTTTTGTTGATTCGATCATCAACAGCATGACAAAATCGCATGGCCATATACCAATAGAATGCAACAGCTAAATCACCATCTAGAAGTATACCGTCGTGTAGTCTTTCCATATTGTGTATTTTTTCAGCAAACATGTTTGAATGTTGCACATAATCAATTGATGTAATTACCACAGGTTTCCAAATGTTGAATTTTTCAAAGATTTCAAAATAATAAAAAGACTTCCTATAACAGCTACACGCATTTTCTACAGCAAAATTTTTATAGTCATAGACAAATATAGGCATACCAAGTTTGTTTTTTATTTCCACATAATTTGTGTACTGCCAATCTCTAAATGCTAGTTTGATTTTGTTGTCAATTACAAAAGCAACATTGTAGTTTTTGAGATGTTGACATGTCAATATCTTGGGAAAATCATCTACATCAAATATTGCAATCAGAACCTGTAACAACTCTTTTTCCTTGTGCTTTTTTTCTTTTCACTCGCTTTGGTTTTTCTGCTTTGTCTATTAGATGCTTTGCTTTGGGATTAATAATTTCAAACAGATGTTCTGCCCATTGTTTATGTGCTGGTGCCATAAAATGACCATATCTTCCATCTACATTGTCTTTGTGTCCTCTACGAGAACAAAAAGCATGATAGGTGTCATCTTTAGTTTTACTGATAACACGTTTGTTGTTTAGCCAATGTCTTTTTGCAAAACGATCATTTTCAAATGCAATTTCACGTTGCATCCAGTCTTCATCACCATATTCTCTTTTTGGTGTTTTAAACACTTTATTCATCATACGTTTCATCCAACCTTTTGGTTTTTTGTCTAACTTTGCTTGTTGATGTGCAAAATTTTGATCATTGAAAACCACCATGGTATGAAACAAAGGTATTTGTTTTTGTTGAAAAAGTGAATCAACCATAAGGTATAGATTTAGAAATCTTTTTTCTTGCAGTACATTGTCAGCATATATTTCAAAATATATATCATTGAGTAACTTTATTTCGCTGGGAATACTTTCATGTTTGCGAGTATAGTTGTTTATTCTTTCCCTATAAAATCCATACTCAGCATCATAACGTGAAAACCTACGCACAAGCCTCATGGGCTCTGGCCATTGTATAACTGCTATATCACGTGATGTCAATGAGTCAATGTTGTCTAGTGCAAAGTCAGCCACCATTTCTATGTCTGCACCACCTCTGCTGATGTTGACCTGTGTTCTCTTTAATTTTTTGGCTAACACTCCGCTCCAGCGTAGTTCAAGATCTGCGTCATGCAATTTATCTGTTTCAGTAATTTCAAAGCCTTCAGTGTGACTACAACCAGCTACAAAAAGTTTATCAGTCATATATGTGTTTCCCTTTGGCACGTCTATGTCTTAGCCATGTCTTTATTTTCAAACGTATTCTTGTCAACCATTTTATCATAGATTATTATTTAACTCCGGAAATGTTTGAGCAAAATTTTCTTTGCGATATAGATCTGCTCGTAAAGATTCTTCTTTGAAATCTTCCCAATGCTCAGCGTGTAAATCTTCGCTGTTCATAAAGTTTATCATTTTTTCAAAGTGATCTATGCTTGTTCTACAACTTTTATCAGTAGCGTATTTCCAATCACCTATATCAATTGGATTACTTGATAAAAGTTTTTTGCTGATCCATTTTTTAGTATGCTTGGGTAAAACTTTCATATTATAGTAAAAAGGTTCATGACAATAACCAAAATCCAAAAGTTCTATATATTGTCTTAGATTGTCATTCCAATACTGAGCAAGCTCTGGAAGATAAGCAATGTTCATCAAACTCACTGTACACCATATTTTGTTTTTAACAATGTTGCGGTCAATGATATTGTTCCACAGCTTTACATTTTCTATTACTTTGTCAAAGTTTGAAGGATGTCTTTGATAGTTGAAACGTTCACCTAAATCATCGATGCTCCAATGAAACAACACCATTTTAAAATGATTCAGTTTTTCTGCTACTTCTGGTTTAAAATATGTTCCATTTGTGTTGAAGATCAATTCAATGTGTTCAGCATGCCCGCTGTCTACACACATGTCTAGCAGTTCAAAAAAAGGCGGTATCATAAATGTTTCGCCGCCATAAACACAGATCTGTTCAACCTGTGGTAACCAATCATCTAGGGTTTCTTTGTTTGCAGTTATTACACTGTCGTTGCGTTTGTGTTGTACAAATTTTTTATCAAAATATGCCCACTGCTTGGAAGTTTCTCTGTGAGCTTCAGTGGTCCACTGACTGCTGATAAATGGATTGCATATACGACATTTGATATTGCAGTGACTTCCAAGTTTTAGATCTAAAAGTTTTGGTACAGGATTTGTGGTATCAATATCTTCCAATGGTTTGCTCATATTCAAACGCAAACTTTCAATGCCCGCCGCTTCTTCTTTCCAACAGTTTGCACACTCTTCAGGACGTTCATTGTTTAAAAATTTTTGTCTTAGTTCTTTTAGACTATCACTTTCCCATGCTTCTTTGAATCCTGCTTCAGGAAACTTTAGTACATCCTCGTTTTTGTTGTGGTATTGTTTGCCCACCTGCCGACAACAGGCTCTATAAGTGCCGTCAGTTTGTATTTCTATTTGGGTCCATGGTAAACTACAAAAGTTATTGGTACGCATCTTTACACCGTTGTGTTCTACTACCCATATGAGCCATTTCATCTGCTGTATAGTCTGTCAACAAAGTATTGCCTTGTCTGTCTTTTTTAATACCTTGTTTTGCTTGTTCTATCAATTCATTTGTACGCAGAGGCATAAAAGTATGAGTACAATAATTTAAAAATTCTGGAGATTTCTGTACAATTTCATACTCCAAATCAATTGCTTCCTGCATACGTCCAGGCATAACCATAAAATAAACTTCCATGTGTCCTCTGTGCTTGCCTTCAAGATCGCGATCAATTTTTTCTTGACAAATGCCATCAATGATGTTAGATATTTTTTCTTCGTATCTATCAATATATTCAAAATGTATGCTGATGTTAAGGTCACTATAGTGTATCAATTCTCTGTAATATTTGGGTAATCTACTGCCGTTACTGTGAGTGCTTAATTTGTGTCCATCATCGTAAACCATTTTAGCAAATTCAACATAATTTTTGTGTACTGTAGGTTCTCCTCCACTGACAACAAAATTTGCTTTAGCACCCAACAAAAATTTATTTTTGATCAATTGATATGCATCATACAGCTGATCCCAACTCTTTTTCTTTTCAGTGTTGTTGTGTACATCAGCAGGACAGTAGCTACAATTAAAATTACAACGCCTGCCCATTTCCCAAAAAACCTGTTTGTAGCCACCAAGATGTGTTCGTTCAACTGCGGCACTGGTATTGTTTCCGATTGAATTAGGACCAAGATTGAATTTGTGATCTGCTGGCTTTTGCGAAAGTTTTAGTAAACTGTCTTTACTGGTTCTCTTAGCGTCATATTTTGGTATAAACATATCTGCACCACAACTACAAGTAGCCACAGGACAATCAATCCAATCTTGAGGTATACGTAGATAACCATCATATACATTGCCTAGTGTGCCTGTAAATATTTGAAAACCGTTGTTGTTGATTCTAGTTCCTGCTCCACAGCTTGCCAACTGTACAAAGCCATCAAAGTCTATGTTTATATTCTCAATACCAGCCGCACATTTCCATCCTAAAAAATTATTAATACGTTTTGCTACAACTTCTTCCGTGCTGAGGTCACTGAAGTAACCTTCACTATCATAAACACGAACAGGTCTACCAACTGTAAAATCACTGTCAATCATTCATCATCTCTTGAATTGCGGCCCAGTCTTCAGCACTGATTCCTTGCACCAAATTCCAAAACTCCCACATTTCTGGAAATACATCTCTACAATCTAGGTTTCTACGAATATCCATACTGTGTAAAAAATTTTTAAGAGTTTCTAGTTCAGCGTGTGTTCCTGATTGATTGCAGATTATTGTTTGTAGAAATGCAACATATTTTGGCCATGTGCCAAATTCATCACTGATATTTTCAGGAGTTCTACTGGAAAAAATTTCACAGGCGTCATCTAAATATTTTTTATAACTTGCAGGCAACATGTTTGTTTTATAATGAGCTGGATTTGTAACCACATTTGGTTTTAAAAATAATGGTTTTTGATAGTTGTCATACAGTTCAACACACCAATTGGCAAAATCAGGCATGCTGGTTACACACAAATTATTGATACTGGTTTGAAATCCAATTTGGAGATCAGGCAAATCAAGTTCTAAGTACTTTCTTACATTACTCTCAAACCTATCCCAAACAAGATTCATGCGTATATACTCAGCACGTTCTTTGTAGGACTCTATGCTAATACTTATTTCTACTGTGAATAGCTTGCACAATCTTGGCAGTCGATCTATGAATTTTTTGAAGTGTGCTTCTCTAGTATTGCCATTTGTTACAAACCAAAGTAAGGGCTTGTTTGTTTGTTTCCAACACTTGTTTTCTTTGTCCCAATAACCACTGTGTGGCCTTTTTTTCATTGGTATGCTTTCTAGCAGACTACACATTCGATCAATAAAATCAGGAAGTCTTGGATTGTTGATTGGCTCACCACCAAGTATGCCAATTCTTAGCTCGTTTTGTCCTTCAAAAATTGTAGAGAACCACTGCCAAAATGCTTCATTGAATTCTGTTTCATTTCTATCTTTTACCTGTGCTTGTATTTTGTCTTTTACTTCTTGTGGCCAGTCTTTGTTGGCTGGATTAGAAAAAAATTCATTTTTCCAATTTGGGTTAACTGACTCTGCCCAAACATCAGTGTTTTGCACAGCCCAAGTACTACTAAAAAAAGGACTACAATACAAACAGCTCATATCACAATGATTGCTTAAATTAACTTCTATCATGTAGGGCGTGTTGCTTTTTAGTATTGGATGGTCTACTGTAAGCTCATCTACATGTGTTGTTTCTCCACTGCTGATATTAGTAATCACATTGTTTTTAAATTCCCAGCCAGCTGGCACTCCATACTTTCTAGGACTTTGTACATTTCTTTTTTCTAGTACCCAACATGTTTCACAGCTTTTATGCCTTATTCCTTTGAACATTTCAAGTCTGCGTTGTTTTTGGTATTCACTGTTAAGGAAAAAATCACTGCCCAATGCTTTCAATTGATCCATTCCACCATAGGTTATTTTGTCTTGATGATCCAAAGTTGTCCTACAACAAGTTTTTGCTTGATTTTTTCCAAAATCAATTACACTGTATCCCCATCTGTGTGTGCATAAACTACTCATAATATTGTACAGCCTCGTAAAGATCTGGAATACTTTTTTGCAAACTTTGGTTGCGTATAATGTCAAGTTTTTCAGTGTGTTTCAAAAACTCTTCTTTGTGTGTTACAGTATTGTCCCAACCCAACAGTTGGTTTTCAATATCATCAGCAAGCAAAAAATCAATCACAGATTGGTATTTTTTAATCAAATGTTCGCTTAGTGCAATACTACAGTTTTTTGTAGTCCATTCAAACATTTCATGATATTTGTCCACCACCAGCTGTTTTCTAGCTTTTGGATAATTCTGCATGGTTAGAAATTTAGGGCCATGACAGATGTGTAATGCCATTGTTGCATCAAATGTTTCAAAGTTGTTGTTGGTGTACCATTTTACCATGTCTGGCATCTGCATCACATTGAATATTGTAATTGTAGGTGCAATAGTGGCACTAATATTAGGATATTTTTTTGTAAGTTCATAAAACTTTTTTATGTTTCTTTCTATTATGTGCCATTTACTAGGAAAACGTATGTAATCCTGTACATCATGTAAACCGTCAATGCTCATGGTCATTCTTACACGTTTAAACTTGCTCCAAATTTCCCAAGCATTGGTGGGAATAATAAACATATTACTATTGTATTCTAGATTTATATTTTTTGCAAAATCGTT
>MDTA01124184.1_pt1 | contig 10857 bp, 10 predicted proteins | sample 811151 | NCBI WGS metagenome assembly MDTA01 (sample SAMN05326648, study PRJNA326480) | marine metagenome | isolation source: seawater | place: Indian Ocean: South | collected 2010 | reverse complement strand
GTTGCGGCCAAGGGTCGCCACCAGAGTGGTGCCTGCTCCGAACCTGGAGACCAGGTCAGGAATCTGAGGCATCAGGAACACGATCATCAGGCCGGTTCCGAAGACGGCCAGAAGGAGTTTGCTGTACTTCCGCAGAAGCCTATTCATGGTCAACTTTCCGGGCTACCTGCAACCAGCCCCTGCTTGAGGGTGTGGTCCACCCCGGATTTATCAACGATAGAATTCGACGATCAGGTTCGTATTGACCTCGAATGGAATCTGGTCTGCATTCGGTGTGCTGGTGACCGTTGCCTTCAATTCAGATGGATTCATGTCAATCCAGTCGGCGACGATATGTCCGGCGAGGGACTCCATGTTCTCACGAACCAGCTTGTGGATGCTTTCCTTGAGCGTGATCACGTCACCAGGCTTGATAGCGATGGATGGGCGATCGGCCTTCTTGCCGTTGACCAGCACGTGTCCGTGCGAAACGATCTGTCGAGCGGCCCAGATCGTCCGGCCGAATCCGGCGCGGCGAACGATGTTGTCGAGTCTTGACTCCAGCAACTGGAGCAGCACTTCACCCGTGTTGCCTTTCCGACGGCTCGCCTCGTTGACGTAGCGACGGAACTGCTTCTCGAGAATGTTGTAGTGGTAGCGGAGCTTCTGCTTCTCCGTGAGACGAATGCCATAGTCCTTGGGACGACGACCTCGATAGCCATGCATGCCGGGGGCGTTCAACTGGCGACGCGCCGTATGCTTCGGGATATCCGCGATCGGGACACCGACTCTTCGAGACAGCTTCAGTTTCGGTCCGAGATAACGCGCCATTCGGCGACTCCTGACTACAACCACGAGATGAGGCCCTTCACAGGGCCGAAATCCACGCCACAGTGGTTTTTCGAAACCGGGTGGCAAGCCGAATAGTGGACCAGAAATCATCATCCCGGTCAAGGCTTTGATTGCCGAGTCGGCCTTCAGAGGGTCCGGATAACGGTCTGAAGTGCCTTGATTCAGTAGGCACGCTGATCCAGGCCCCTTCTCCAGTTGAGATAGGCCCTGTTGAGCACCCGCAGCCCGCCTGGCGTCGGGAAATCCCCGGTGAAATACCAGTCGCCCCGGAAGGCGGGCATGGCTTTTCGAAGTCCTTCGATGGACTGGTACACCACGTCCAGTTGACCGGTCCAGTCACTGTCCTTGGGTCGGACCAGTTCGGCGATCTTCGATTCGATCTGTTCCTGGGAGAACGGTGCATACAGCCTGGAGACGTGATTCTTCATGCGTTCCGGAGGGAGGTCCGCCTGGGCTTCGCAATCGGCTTCGATCTCCTCCAGAAGATCCTGCTGGCCAGTTTCCTCGACGAGGGCCACCGCGGCCTGAAAGGCGATGAACCGGTCGAGCTGGCTCATGTCGATCCCGTAGCAGTCCGGATAGCAGATGGGTGGTGCTGAACTGACGATGATGATCCGTGCAGGATTCAAGCGACCGAGAATCGTGATGATGGATTCCCGCAGTGTTGTTCCACGAACGATGGAATCATCGATCATGACGAGCGTGTCTTCCGGTGTGACGATATCCCTGACGATGTCGTAGATATGCATCACAAGGTCCCGTCGCGCCGCGTCATGCGTGATGAAGGTCCGAAGACGCTGGTCCTTGTGTGCGACCCGCTCGGCTCGAACTTGTCGCATCTGCAGTTCCTGCAGTTCTTCGCGTTGTGCCGTGCCTTGCTGGATGTGTTCCCACACTTCATCGATCTGCCTTGCGCGAACGAGGCGTTGGGCTTCCTGGACCAGACCCAGGTACGACGTCTCGGCCGTATTCGGCACGAAGCTGAACACCGCGGATTTCACGTCCCAGTCGATCATGTCCAGAACGCGTCCAGCCAGGTGCTTCCCGAGCTGCTTGCGTTCCCGATAGATGTCAGGATCGTTGCCGCGACTGAAGTAGATCCGCTCGAAGGTGCACTGTCGCTCCGGCATCGGATCGGTGAATCGCTCGATCGTGAGTGTGCCGTTCTTCTTCATCACCAGAACGTGACCGGGTGGAACCTGATGGACGTCATCCGGCGAGATGTTGAAGACGGTGGACAGCGGTGGGCGTTCGGAGGCAACCGCGAAGACCTCGTCGGTTTCGATCCAGAATCCCGGTCGAATCCCGGAGGGATCCCTGCAGACGAAGACGTCGCCGTTGCCCAGAAGACCACTGAAGAGGTAGCCGCCGTCCCAGCCCTCGGAAGCACGTTGAAGCACTCGTACGAGGTCGATGTCCTGTGAGATGGCATCGGCAAGGTCGCGTCCCTCGAGACCGAGAAAGGAACCCGGTCCCATGGCGTTTCTCAACTGGCGATGTTCGAGATCGAGGAAATAACCCAGACGTTCGAGGATGACCTGGGTATCCGAGTCTCCGACGGGATGCAGTCCGTACTCGACCAGCTGTTCGAACAGCTGATGGGAATTGGTCATGTTGAAGTTGCCGGCAACAGCCAGATTGCGACTGGCGGTGTTGTCCTTGCGCAGAAGCGGGTGGCAGTTGGCGACGCCTCGGCCGGAATGTGTTCCGTACCTCAGGTGTCCCATGTACACCTCGCCCAGGAATTCACAACGCGACTTCAGCTGGCTTTCGTTTTCCCAGTCCAGTGGCGTCCGTCTGAGAACTTCAAGATCCCGCGTGGCAGAATCGAAGATTCGTTCGAGTGCATTTCGCTTGGTGGTTCTCAATCGACGGAAGAACGATTCGCCTGGAGGCATGTCGAACTTGACCGTTGCGATTCCGGCCCCGTCCTGACCTCGATTGCGTTGCTTCTCCATCAGAAGGTGAAGTCGACGCAGGCCCCATGCGGCGTCACCAAAGCGCTCGTTGATCACGTGGAGGGGCTGTTTGAGCCGCACCATTGCCAAACCACATTCATGACCAATCGGGTCGCTCACAGAGCGGCAAGAGTACACGCGGCGGTCGACCTCGGCCAGCGGCGATAGGCTGTAGGGATATGAATGAGTCCGACGCACTCAGGAATCTGATCGAGGCCGCCTCGGCCTGCTGGGATGAAATCGCAGCTTTCGCCTGGAAGTCGTACCAGCTCTCGGGGCGAGGGGCGGTTTTGGTGCTGGCAGGGGATCTCCATTCCGCCGCTGAGCGTCAGCCTGGTGGTCCACTGACCATGAACTATTTCGCCCAGGAGGATGTGCCTGCTGGGGATGATTTTCGATCCCTGATGGGGACGTACGAACCACAGACCCAGGTCATGCTCATGATCGGGGATCAGGAACAGGGGGAGCAGGTGCTCGTCCTGGAAGCAACCGATGGACAGCGTGCCAGGCCTGATTCATTCAGTTGAGGCTCGCCACGATCAGTAGCGGTAGAAGTCCGGCTTGTAGGGTCCTTCCACATTCAATCCCAGGTAGTCAGCCTGTTCCTCGGTGAGCGAGGTGAGATCAGCGCCCAGTTTCTCGAGATGCAGTCGGGCGACCATCTCGTCGAGTTTCTTGGGCAACGTCGTGACACCGTTCTCGTAGGAATCGTGATTGGAGTGAAGTTCCATCTGGGCGAGGACCTGATTGGTGAATGATGCACTCATCACGAAACTGGGGTGTCCCGTTGCACATCCGAGATTCAGCAGGCGGCCTTCTGCGAGCACGATGATGGAGTGGCCGTCGGTGAACTTCCACTCATGAACCTGGTCCTTGATGAAGATCTGCTCGACGCCGTCGATCTGGCCCAGACCGGCCATGTCGATCTCATTGTCGAAGTGACCGATGTTGCCCACGATGGCGTTGTGCTTCATGTTCGACATGTGTTCGGCCGTGATGACGTCCTTGTTGCCTGTTGTCGTGATGAAGAGATCGGCATCTCCGACGACATCTTCAAGACGGACGACGTCATAGCCTTCCATGGTTGCCTGGAGGGCGCAGATCGGGTCGATCTCGGTCACCAGAACCCGGCAGCCCTGTCCACGCAATGACTGGCAGCAGCCCTTGCCGACGTCTCCGTAACCGCAGACGACGGCGACCTTGCCGGCCAGCATGACGTCCGTGGCACGCATGATGCCGTCGACGCAGGAGTGTCGACAGCCGTAGAGGTTGTCGAACTTGCTCTTGGTAACGGCATCGTTCACGTTGATGGCGGGGAACAGGAGTTCACCCTTTTCAGCCATCTGGTAAAGGCGATGAACACCTGTGGTGGTCTCTTCGGATACGCCCTGGATACCTTCGGCCATCGGCTTCCAGAAGCCCGGATTTTCAGCCTGCATGTCCTGGAGAAGTGACAGGACGACCTGGAACTCCTCGGACTCCGCTGTAGCGGGATCGGGGACGACGCCCGACTGGTTGTACTCAAGGCCGCGATGCACGAGAAGCGTTGCATCGCCACCGTCATCCAGGATCAGGGATGGACCGTTGCCATCACCCCAATGCAAGGCCTGGAATGTGCACCACCAGTATTCCTCGAGGGTTTCACCCTTCCAGGCGAATACCGGGACGCCCTGGGGATTCTCAGGGGTGCCATTGGGGCCCACGGCGACTGCGGCGGCGGCGTGATCCTGAGTGGAGAAGATGTTGCAGCTTGCCCAACGGACTTCAGCACCGAGTTCGACCAGCGTCTCGATGAGAACGGCGGTCTGGATCGTCATGTGCAAGGAACCGGTGATGCGAGCGCCTGCCAAGGGCTTGGTTGTGCGATATCGATCACGAAGTGCCATGAGCCCGGGCATCTCATGCTATGCCAGCTGGATTTCCTTGCGGCCGAAGGTGACCGTTTCCGGGGACAGGTCGCTGACCTTGTACGGGAGGTCACAGATCAGTGGAAGTCCTGTGTTCATGAAGGTATTCGGCAAGGTGCTGGTGCTCACGAGGAGGCTCCTGAGAGAGGGAGGTGTGATTCAACGAATGTATCCGTATATCCGGATATACGAATATAGCCCTCGGTGGCGGTCAAGTCAAGAATCCACCCCTTGCTCACGCCATGGCTGGTGGCGGTTGAGCTCGTTACACTCCGCCTCAACGCGGGATACGGCTTGATGTGAAGGGTGGACGCAGTGGTCCGACCCGGACCGCTCAGTCAAGCCGGTGTCCGAATGGGAGTATGCAGTCGTGAGTAGTTCGTTTCGATGTGCCGTGATGACCCCGGATGGGTCAACCTTCGATGGCGACGTCACCTATGCCTCGTTTCCGGCGTGGGATGGTCAGTACGGCGTGATGGCAGGTATGTCACCGCTTCTCGATCGGCTCGGGATCGGACCGCTTCGTCTTGACACCTCCGAAGGTGTGCGATGGTTCGCGGTCGAAGAAGGCTTTGCACATGTCAGGGACAACACACTGACGATTCTGAGCGAGTCCGTTCATTCCGTAGACGATCTTTCTCATGGCGCCTTGCAGGATGCGTTGCGTGAACTGGATTCGATCAGTGACGCCGACATGTCTTCTGAAGAGAAGGCGGCACAGCGCGTCCGGTTGAATGCCAGACTTCGACTCATTGAAACCCATTCCGGTACTCGCAGCGCATGACAGATGCATCCGAGAAGGATGGTGCTCGAAACGCCGAGGGTGGATCACCCTCCCAGGCGTCCTCGGGACTTCCCTTGAACTCAAGAATCGAGGCGGTTCTCTTTTCCGCAGAACGATCTCTTGGAGATAGTCGACTGGCCGAAGCCGTTTCCGAACAGGATGAAAAGGTCAGTACGGATCAGATCAAGAAGGCGATCGAGGATCTGAACGGCCAGTACGAACAGACTGGCCGCATGTTCCGCATCATCCGGATTGCCTCTGGGTGGCGAGTCATGACCGTGCCCGAAGCGGCACCCGTCCTGCAGCGTCTGCTCGTGCAGCGACAACAGAGTCGATTGACACCAGCCACTCTGGAAACCCTCTCGATCATCGCCTATCGACAGCCCGTCATGAGAGCGGAAATCGAGGCCATCCGAGGTGTGGCTTGTGGAGATGTCCTTCGAGGCCTTCTGGAAAGGCGACTCGTCCGGATCGCTGGACGCGCCGAGGAGCTTGGACGTCCGATGCTCTACGGCACCACTCGCGAGTTTCTCAAGGTCTTCGGTCTTGCCGGGATCGATGATCTTCCCGAGGTCGAGGGTCTGCCGCGGGAATCATCGCATCGAACCGCTGCCCCGGCATCCAGGTCGAGCTCGACCGAGGATGACGCTCGGGACGATGAGCAGCCGGTGGCTGCTGACGAAGCGGATTCGAAGCCTGTCGAAACCGATGAGGCTGATATCACAGAACCGGCCTGACGAGATGTGCGAACATGTTTCAGGAGGCGGTGCGATGGATGTTCCATGGCGGATGCTCCTGTGAACTCGTAGCATGAGAACGTGATGGCCAGCTCTAAGCGAATGCTTCCGGTAAGCGCGCCTGTGATCTTCGTCCTTCTGCTTTTCCTCATTGGGCCGGCGGCGATTCTCCAGGGCAACAATCCATTGTTGTGGTTGCTGTGTGTCCTGGTCGTGATCGGAATCTCGACCTGGTTGTTGAACCGGGTGACACTTCGTCGGATCTCCATCAGAAGGCTGATGCCCGATCATGGTGTCGTCGGTGAGCCATTGATCGTCGGATACGAAGTGAGTCGACATCGCGCATGGCTCCCTTCATTCGATCTGACGATCAGCGAGCGTCTCGACAAGCGCATGTTGTCGGATTCGTCTCCGGCCTGGATCCTCCACGTGGGTCCCGGGCAGACGGTGCACGGTGAGGGTCTGTTCGTTCCAGCGTGTCGTGGACGAGTGGAGTTCATCAACATGGAGGTCCGAACAGGCTTCCCGATGGGGATCATTCCCAGAAGGCGGATCATTCGCTCATCACAGGATGTCAGGATTCATCCCGAAATCATCAGGCTCAAGCCCGGACTCGTGCAATCCATCGTCGGTGCTGGCGGGGAGGGTCGTCGATCCGTCGATCGAAACGGCAGTGGTCTCGACTATTTCGGTACGCGTGCAGCACGAACGGGTGACGGGTGGCGGGATATCGCCTGGAAGATCTCGGCTCGTCGAAACAGCTTGATCGCGATCGAACGTGCGCGACCAGCATCCCCGAGGTTGCGAGTCGTGCTGGATCTCACCATTCCGACAGCGGATCTGCAGGTGTCCTCGGAGGATCCCTTCACGGCTTCCGAACTCGAGGAGCGTGCCATCAGCCTCGCCGCGTCCATCCTGCGGGATGCCAGCAGTCGTGGCTATGACACGGCACTGACCATTCAGGGGCTGCCGGTTCCACCACATCCCCTGAGATCCGGTCTTCGTCACATCTCCCGAATGCTCGGGACTCTGGCCGACCTTGATCTGGGTCAGACAAGGGAATCCTGGACGACGCTGCCGGAGCGTGAGCGTGCCGGACTGGTGGTGATCAACCCGGATCGTGTCCGGCGACCGCTGCAGAGAGGTCACGTTTGGCACTTGACCGGTCGTCAGCTTGAGGAGTTGCAGGAAGTTTCCAGCGATGAACCATCGCCACAGTCACAGGAGACGGCAGCATGAGTCTCCTCAAGCTCTATACAATCATGAGTTTCACGCTGGTGCTGCTGGCGATCGTGGCTCAATGTCTTTCGCAGAGACACCCATGGCTCCTGTTGGTTGCAGGTGGTCTTGCCGCAGTCAGTCGCTCCGTCTCCGAAGGGCCTCGTGGGTTGTCCTTGCCAAGGTCCATCTCCCTTCTGCTGACTGCGATTGCGCTGATCTGGTCTGCCATCGTCGCATCCGGTGATCTGGAACAACCGATACCAGCCATCGGACAGTTCGTCGTCTGGTTGACCGTGATCAAGCTGTATGAACGACATACGCTCGAGAACGAAGCGGAACGTCTCATTCTCGCACTGCTCCTGATGGTGCTCGCCGCCTTGATCTCGATCGATCTCATTTTCGGCTTCCTGCTCCTGGTCTGGTGTGCGTTGGGAATGGTGACTCTGATGCTGTACCAGTTGAACTATGCCGCTGAGCGCATGCAGCGCCAGCGTTCGAAAGTTCTGGGTCTTCCCATCGGTGTATCTCCGAACCCGGTCTTCGGTTCGGGTCTTCGACGTCACTACCGAAACATCTCGATCGTTTCGATCATCATCGTGTTCGTCTCCTCGACGGCAATGTTTCTTCTGTTCCCTCGTGGCCTGACGAGCGGCCTGGCCAACGCCAGCATGAATTCCCTCGGAAGACGTCAGGTGGGTCTGGGGGAGGGTGTCGATCTGCTGGGTTCGACCCGGATCTCCTTGTCACGGGAGCAGGTGCTCACCGTCGGTCTGACGGATGATGATGAGGAACCGATTCAATTGAACCAGCCCCTTCGACTTCGAGCTGCCGTGTTGTCGGCCTATCGCGGAGACGGCATCTGGGGTGCCGAACCCATCGGTCTGGAGACGATCGAGTTGCAGGATGGTGTCAACAGGACCCTCTTCTACACCCCTGAGGACACGGTCAAGATCACCCAGGACATCAAACTCGATGTCGCCAGCGAGCAGGTGGTCTCGATGTCCGTTCCAGTCGGCATCACGGTCGATGCCGATACGACTCTGGCCTATCGGCCGGGAAGTCAGACCATGAGGGTCGCCCACGACGCCGATACGCCGATGCAGTATGTCATCGAGGTGGTTCCTGAAGAGCCGCTCTACAGATCACCCATGTCGCTTGGGGTATCACCCGGTCTGGAACTGGTTCATCCCTACTACAACCCGGCGGTCTATACGCTGGCGACCACCTTGCTCGAACAGGCCGGTGAACCGACTTCGCCGCCGGATGATGACGTTCGACGCCTGGAGTGGTATCGCTCGGCGGCAGTCATCTTCGAACGCTTTCTGAAGTATGGAGAGTACGAATACACCCTGGATCTCACGGAGGTGGGCAGCACGCCCGAGATGTCTGAAATCGATCCGGTTGAACGTTTTCTGATCCATCAGAAGTTCGGGCATTGCGAGTATTTCGCTTCTGCGATGACGGGCCTGTGCCACAGTGTGCAGATTCCAACACGTCTGGTGACTGGATACGTCTCGAATCGTTTCGATGAGATCACGCAGCGTTACATCGTGACCAAGTCCGATGCACATGCCTGGACGGAGGTGCTGGGTCCCGGTCCCGGATGGATGGTCTTCGATCCAACGCCACCTGCGAATGTTCCCGGTACACGCGAAGCCACCATGGGTCCGGTGGACCAGGTGATCTGGTTCTGGCGGTGGCTGGAAGGTCAGTGGCGATTCAACATTCTCGGTTTCGATTCGGAGACCCAGAACGTGCTCGCAGAGAGTGTTCTGCCGGGACTTCAGGAGGATCTGGACTCCAGTCTGGAGACGATCGGAGGATGGGCGCATGGATTTCGCAAGATCATCGGTCTTGGTGAATGGCTTTCCGTCCTGATCATCGTCCTCGTTGCCAGTGTGTTCATGCTGCTCATCATTGGATACCGCGCTCGGTCCCGACGACTTCGCAGGATTCTGGAACAAGCGAATTGTTCCGAGGTTCCTGGACGGGAAGGTCGACGTCTGGCTGCGAGATTGGCGTTCTATGTCCAGATGCTGGAACGTCTCAGGCAGGGCGGTCTTGCGAAGCCGGACTGGCAGCCGCCGGCAGCGTTTGCCCGAAGTCTTCAGCAGGTTCATCCCGAGGTTTCCAGTGCAGTCGCCGAGATGACGAAGGTCTACTATCAGCTCCGGTATGGTGGCCGTGTGACTGGTGGTCATGAACTGGAGATGAAGGCGGCGTTGGCTCGTCTTGATCACGCGCTCGAGATCATCACATGACGAATGATCCGCACCCCCAGCTTGAGGCTTGGCATCCGCACGAACCATCAATCTCGGAGGCGCAGATCGAGTGGTTGCGGAAGACCATCGCCCCAGGCAGTTCCCTGCTCGATCTCGGTTGCGGTTCGGGTCGGACGCTGGTTCCATTGGCAGCGCATGGTGTGCAGTGCACCGGGCTCGACCTCGACCAGTCCGCACTCGATGCCTGTCGTGCTGATCTGTTGAAATCGAACACATCAGCTGAACTGATGACGGCGGATTTCAGGACATGGCTGGCCGGTTCCACAGCCACGTGGGATGTCATCACATGTCTGGGAAACACGTTCTGTCTCATCTGGAAGATTGAAGACGCCTTGGAATGTCTTGCCTTGATTCGAAGTCGGCTGTCACCGGGCGGGATGTTCATTCTGGATGACATTCCAGCGGATCTCTGGCCCCAGTTGACGGAGGGGCACTGGCAGGAAGGTCTTGATCCGGAAGCGGGGTGTCAGCTCGTCTGGTCAGGGGATGATGCGGTCTTCACGATCCGTCAGCATTCATCAGTCGATCCGGATGATTGGACCATTGGCGATCGGGATGTCCCCCTGAGGCTCTGGACTGCCGGGGCGTTGCAACTGGCTGCTGCCGCAAGCGGGTTTCAGGTTCCAGTCATTCCAGCAGGATCAAGTATTCGGATTTTGAGGCCTCGTAACGGATAAAGGAGTTCTTCCCGGACTGATCTGGGCTGAAGGTGCGATCCAGAGCGGACGATACCTCGTAGCGTTCCCAATCTCATCCGACTGTCCAAAGACCAGGGAGAAAGCAAGTGCCGGCGAATCGATCTCGAACTGCAGGATGGCGCCAATGCCTGGCGCAGATCAAACAACGTGGTGGCTCCATCGAACTTGCCATGGCCAGACCTGGTGGACATCAGGAGGACATGATTTCGGGTGATCTCCTGGTGAGGTGTCGAGTTCTGGCAGTCTCCGAAGAGGGGCTTCTTCTTGAGGCGCCGGTCACATTAGGTCGAACCATTGAGATTCCGGCAGGTGTCGAAATCGTCGCCATGATGGCAATAGGCCAGAACCGTTGGCTCTTCCGATCGCGATGCAAGGGATGGTTCCCGGAAGGGATTGTTTCTTCAGGTCGTCCGGAAGTGCAGTTGTCGTTGCCAGAGCG
>MDTA01209243.1_pt1 | contig 10858 bp, 9 predicted proteins | sample 811151 | NCBI WGS metagenome assembly MDTA01 (sample SAMN05326648, study PRJNA326480) | marine metagenome | isolation source: seawater | place: Indian Ocean: South | collected 2010 | reverse complement strand
TACCTGGAGTAAGAATTTCGATGGATAATCCAATTACATGCATTAATTCAAATATAAAAGGTTTCCAAAATATACTTGAATTTGCAAGAAAAAAAAAAAATTAAGCAAATATTTTTTGCATCATCAAGTACTGTATATGGTGAAGAAAGAAATAATTTTGAAGAAAAAAAATTGACGAGATTTCCAAAATCAATTTATGCGATGACAAAAATTTCAAATGAATTGATGGCAAATTTATATCATAAAGAATATGGTATTAATTTTGTAGGTTTTAGATTCTTTTCAATTTATGGAAAATATGGTCGACCTGATATGTCATATTTTAAGTTTTTGAATGATATTAAAAGAAATAAAAAAATTTATCTAAATGGAAATGGAAATATTAAAAGATCATTTACTCATATTGATGATGCAATAATCGCTATTACTAAAATTATAAGTAAATATAAAAACTTAAAAAGTTTTAATGAAATTTATAATATTGGTAATAATAAATCTGTCAAAATTTCAAATATAATAAATATTATAAAAAAAAATTATAAGAAAAAATTTAAAGTTATTAAGCAAAAAGAGTTTAATGTTGATAGTCAAATTACTAAATCATCTAATTTAAAGATATATGATTCAATAAAATTTGAACCAAAGGTTGATATTGACAAGGGTTTAAAGGAATTTATTACTTGGTTTGAAAAATATTAATTTATTTTTTAAATTTAAGAGTAGAAATAAATTCGCCATATAAAAAAGCAGTTCTTTTAATTAGATCTAAATATAGAAATTTTAATAAATTACTATTTTTTTGATTATTATATCTTAATAAATTAATATTATTTTTAAACCATTGAAATAAAGTTGCAAAATAAAGAAAATATAAAATACTTTTTAAAAAAGATTTTAAAATTATTTTAAATTTTGAATTTTTCAGAAAAAAATAACTATAACCAGATGACATCTGACCCCTTGCATAATGAGTACTAAAAAAAACTTTATGATTATCTGGAGCGATATGATCACAACGCAAATCTTTTAAGAAGATTTTTTTATAATTTTTTTTATCCATTTTTTTAATTAAAGTCCAATCTCTACAAATATTAGGCTTATAATTTCCACTATCTATAAGACCAACATCTAAAGCAGAACTTTTTTTAATTGAGTATCCTTGAGTAGTTAGAGGACTAAATTTTACTTTTTTTTCTAATTTTCTTAAATGAGTACAATAAATAAAATTTGCATATGGGCTTTCTAAATTTCTAATTCTACTGTTAAGCATCACAGCATCATAGCCTTGAGAATAGTACTTATCTATTTTCTCAGTTAAATCGAAAGAAAAAAAACTATCTGCAGTCATGAAAATAATAATGTCACCTTTGGAATTATTTATACCGAGATTTCTTGCTTCACAGCAACCTTTATTTTCACCATTAATTAATTTTATTCTATTATCTTTAAAAGAATATTCTTCTACAATTTTTTTAGTTTTATCAGTTGAGTCATCTATTATTATTAATTCGGAATTAGAATCTTTTATTTTTTTAAAAGAATCTAAAAGATGATGAATATCTTTCTCTTCATTTTTTGATGCACAAATTACAGAATAGGTAAATTGATTATTTGATGACATGAATCCTAGGTAATGGAAAAATTTTAATTTTATTGTTAAATTTTTTATTTTTGAGAAAATTTTCTTTAAAATGCCATGGTAATATTAAATAAACACCCTTATTATCTGAGAGCACTTTTTTTTCAGGAAGTATTTTGATATTTGTACCAGGTGTGAAATGATTGTATTTTTCTTTATTAACTTCTCCAATTCCAGTTATATATTTTGAATTAATGCCAAAATATTGTAGTAAAACATTCCCTTTTGTGCTGGCTCCAATAATATAAATTTTCTTACCGCTCTTTATAAATTTTTTAATCACTTTAATTAAATCAATATTAATTTTATTTACCCTTTTTACGAATTTTTTATAAATATTTTTGTCTGAAAAAAAATTTTTTTCATATTTTCTCAAATTGAAAACTGATTTTTTAACTTTAAAAGAAGATTTCTTCTTGCAAACTTTACAATTGAAACTTCCTCCATTTGCTTTATTTAATGATACATCAAATACTTTTAGTCCAGACTCGGACATAATATTTTCAATTTGTTTCAAAGAGTAATATTCTAGGTGTTCATGACAAATTGTATCAAACGCATTAGTCTTTAACATTGAAGGCAAATAACTTTGCTCTAAACACCAAATACCTTCTTTGCCAAGTGTCTTCTCTATATTTTTAGCAAATGCTATTGGATTTTCTAGATCGTAAAACATAGCAAAAGAAGTAATTAGTTTTACTTTATTTTCTAACTTTAGTTTTTGAATTGATTTAAAATTAAAAAAGTCACAAATTAATTTTGAGTTATTTTTATAATTTTTTAAAAATTTTTTTGCTGAGGGATCGAAGCCATATTTTCTAAATTTTTTTTCAAAAAAATTTAGTGTGGTTGCATCATTACTTCCAATATCAATTATAATATCTTTTGGTAATAAATATTTTTTTAAGTCTTGAACATTTTTTTTTAAATGATTTACCATCCAAGAATTTAAGGATGACTGATAACCATAAAAGCTTCCATACATCTGCCTCATATCAAAGTTATGTTGTAGTTGAACCAAATCGCATTTTTTGCATTTAATTAAAGTTAAAATTGCTTTTGGAACTTTCTGAAATTTTTTTGGAAATCGTCCTGTAAAATAAAGGTTTCCGAGACTCATTATTAAATCAAATTTTTTATATCCACATATTCTACATTTTGAGATTTGTTTCATTTTTTATTAATCCTAAATACTTTAAAAGCTCTATTTCTTCCAATGAATAAATCAATTGAAAACAACATACTATTTTTTAAAATTCTTGGATGTAGATCACATCTAAGAGGGGAATTATCTAATTTTTGAATAGAGTTAAAATAAATTTTTTGAATAATTTTGTTTTTTTTTAAATCAAATAATAACAAGGATGGTTTCTTTTTAGGCAAATCACTGTAAATATCTGTGATCATATAACGTTTTTTTTTTGTTTCTACGCAAGGATGTCCATCTTCAAGATTGATTTCATGATTAGTTATTTTTTTAAAATTTAATTTTTTTGTATTAAATATATAATAGCAATCTCCTGTTATTTTTTTCGACATTTTTGTGTTGTGATTTATAAAAAAGTGATAAATTTTCAACAAAGTTTTAATAAATGGAAAATTTTGTACAAAGCTCGTCTTTCTAAAAGTGTTAAATTTATTTTTTATCCCACCGTAAACAATTAACTTTTCTTTATCAACCCAATTAAAATGAGAAGTTCTTCCAGAATTATTAATCTTAACAAGTTTTGTTTTGTTGACATCACTTAAATAAAAATCAGTGTTAATACCACCATCTTTTTTTTTATATCTAAGAAGAAAAACAAAATCGAAGTTATTGGGTGATATATTAATATGTTCAATCCAAAATTGATTATTGTTTATCTGAAAATCGTTTGAACTAATTAATTTTTTTAATCTTTTTTTATTAAAATCGTACTTCCAAATACCAACTTCATTTTCTTTGAAAAATTTATTTTCTTTTTTTACATTTGATAAACCATAACTGTATCCTCTTCGATATTTTGTTAAATGATAAAAATTTACTGTTAAGAAATATTTGTTATTTGGAGATAAAGAATAAAGAGGATATTCAATATTAGTTTTTTTTCCTTTTAAATTTACTATTCTCGATTTGAATTGTTTATCGTTTATTACATTATAAATTAAGCTTGGTTGATTTTTAATGTAAATCCAGTTTATCATAGCGCCTTGTTGAAAATTAAAACACCTTGTTTCATCTAGCTTTATGAATTTTGATCTTTTGTCGAAGATACCAATTTTTGCAGTTTCATTTTTCCTGGGATATCGCAAAATATTTTTAACTTTTAAACACGCATAAAATTTTTTATCTCTAGAAATCTGAGATTTATCATAATAACCAAAAAAGTAATTTCCGTCTTTAGGACTAGTAAATATCTCTTCTATTTTTAACATATCTATTATATTAACAAAAAACGAGTATATTAATTTAAAATCTAAATAGATTGTGAAAAAATGTTTAATATATAGTAAAATTATTCACAAATTTATTTGTAAATTTGAAATTTATTAGTTTATTAGAGGAATGCAAATAAAAAAAAGTTTTTTTAAATTAAGATCTAGATTAAGAACTAACGTAAAGTTTTTTTATTGGAGATTGTTTGTTCCAATTAACAGATTTTTCAAGAAAAAATACATACCCGAAAGTTTTTATAGCATTGAGATAACAAATGTTTGCAATTTAAAATGTGTTTTTTGCGGTTATCAAAAATTTAATGGTAAATTTAAGATAGACGATTTTGAAGAATTTAAATTTAAACTTGAACAAGTTGCAAAACTTACTGATAGAAATATTTCATTAACTCCACTAACTGGAGATGTTTTTACAGATAAAAATGTAATTCCAAAATTACAGTATATTGATAATCACCATGGAATTAAAGGTTATCAACTTACTACTAATTTTATACTCCCCACTGAAGATGAAATCATTAATTTCATCTCTTTGAAAAAACTTAAACAATTAAAAATAAGTATCTACGGTCATGATGAAGATAGTTTTATAAAAATATCAAAGTCTAAAAGCTATAAAAGATTAATAAGAAATTTGACTTTTTTAAGAGATAATATTGAAAAACTTAATTTTCAGATTGATTTTGCAGTTAGGTCTTACATGGACTTTAATTTTGATAAATTTGAGGGTAAAAGTGACCTTATTGATTTAATAATACAAATTGAAAAAAAAAGTCAATTAGTTAAAAAAAGTCAACATTTTCATTACACAAATTGGGGAGGAACAGTAACAAAAGAAGACATTGGTGATCTAGATATCATATTAAAAGATGACCATGATGCATTTAAAAGTGGTCCATGTACAAGATTGTACTCTTTTTTAATTACAGCAGATAAACATGTGATACTTTGTGCTTGTAGAGATACTCATAGATATATGAAAATAGGACATTTAGATGAACAAGATTTAAAAGATATTGTTAGTTATGAAAATCCAAAATTTATGAAATGGATTAATGATCAAGAAAAAAATATTTATGAGGGTCCGTGTAAAGCATGTGATATGTATGAACCGATCTATGCTAAATCTTTAAGTAAAGTAGTTAAGAGTCTTGGATTAAATTCAATTTTTAAAACTTGAAATTCAAATTCGAATATTTTGACGACCTTACACTGATACAGAAGAACTAGTATAACAGTTAGTTCCTTAGACCATCTATAGATAAATATCTCATTTTTAATTTACTTTTATTACTTTATTAAAAATATGATTAAAACTACTATTATGAGAAACAATAATTATTGTTTTATTTTTAATTTTCTTAACTTTATCAAAGAATATTTTAGTATTTTTTTTGTCTAAATTAGAGGTAGGTTCATCAAAAATTAGTATCTGAGAATTTGAATTTAAAACTCTTACCAATCCAATTCTTTTTTTTTCACCTTCAGATAAGTTAATTATATTTTTTGATGAAAAAATATTTTTTTCAAAATTTATTAATTCATTTTTTTTAATCAAATTTTTATGATTTTTTTTGTCAAAGTTTAGCAATAGATTATCTTTTAAATTTTCTTTCAGAATTAATATTTCTTGTGGACAATAATTTATCAAACTTTTTTGATTAATTTTTTTCTTTTTAATATTTAAAAATTTTATATTTCCTGAGTTTGGTTTTTTGAAATCACAAATGATATCAAGTAATGTTGATTTCCCCTTACCAGATTGCCCAGTAATCAATATTTTATCATATTTATTGATATTAAAGTTTGGATACCTAATGTTAAAATTTTCTTTAGTTCTGAATGTAAGATTCTTTAAAATACATTTTTCAAAGACTTCTTCTTTATAAACATTATCTAAGGAGATTTTTTTTGATAATTCTTTTTTAATGATATCATTTGAATATTGTCCAAAATTCATTGCATTAGTTAAACTTATAATTTTAATTAATGAAGGTGTAATTTTAAGAAAAGCATAAAGATAAACTGAACTATTTAGAATAAAGATCTTTAACGAAAAATCTTTAACTAAAAAAAGAACAGAAAATATTAGAATTAGAATTAATTCAAAACTTAATCTTGGTATGATATTAATAACATCGTATTTGACTAAAACACTTTTTAGATTTTTTAAGCTTTTGTTGACAGCAATATTAAATGATTTTTGTTTCTTATTTAAGATTATTTCTCTAAATCCAATTATTGCATAATTAAGAAATTTAAGTATTTCCTCATTTAAGTTTATACCAAGCCAACCTAAAAGCTTCATTTTTTTTTTCAGAAAAAACAAATAAATTCCCGAAATAATTAAAAAAGAAAAAAAAATTGAAAACGTAATTGTAACATTCCAAAAAGATAAAAAAATAAATATTAAAAAAATAATAACTAACTCAAAAGCAATATTAAAAGATGGTATTAAAACACTATAAATAAAAGTTTCTACAACTCGAATTAAATTTAGATACTCATCTTTTTTGTCTTTTATAGAGTTTTTAGAATTTAAAATATTTTTAAAAATTTTTAATAAAATTATATTTTTAAAATTGTGAGAATAATTAATAAAATTATAATATATAGCAATATATACAATTATTTTGATAATAAATATAGTTACGAAGAAAAGTAACAAAAAATTAAAATTATAATTATCTAATGAAAGAAAATCATAAAAACCATTTTCATTATTATTATTTAATATCTTATTAATTAAAAGAGGAATTAAAGATATAGTAAATAAATCTAGGAAAGAACCAAATAAAAAATAAATAAATTTTTGGAGGTATTCAATTTTTGATGGAACAAGTTTAAATATTTCTCTGTAAATTTTAAAATAGAAAAAATTTTTCATTTTAGTTTAATTTTTATTTAAAACTTGAAATAGATTTTTATTTTCATTTTCGATCTTATTTTTAAGCGTTATAAAATTATTACTAATTGTTTTTATTTTTGAATTTAAATCAGTTAAACTAATTTTATTCAAAATTTGTGTCAAATTTTCAGCCGACTGAGACTTAAAAATATAACCAAAATTGTCGTTAATATATTCAGAGGAACCAACAGCATCTGAACAAATTACAGGTATATTTCTTTCTAAACTTTCTAAAACAACTTGAGCAAAACCATCCGATATAGACGGAACTACCAAGTAATCAATTTTTGAGTAAAACTCATCCATTTGATTTGTAAATCCCTTACAAGACATTAAGTTATCGTCATAGTTTTTTTTTAGAAAATGATGGAGATTAATATAACGTTTTGGAATACATAAGTTTAAAGATATATTTTTGTTTGAATTATTTTTTACAGCTTTTAAAAGATAATAAAGGCCTTTTATAATAACATTGCCCCCAATGTATCCCAGCACTATATTGTTATCTTCTTTGAATTTTTTTTTAAATTTAATTTTTTTATAATTGGAAATAAAAAAAGTTTTAATTAATTTGTCTTTAGCGACATTATTATTTAAAAAACTTTTTAAACTTCTGCTAGAAGGAACAATAATTTTATCAGCTAAATTATATTCTTTAATTTGAATATTTCTTAGGTAGTTGCTATATTTGAATTTTAATCCAAATTTTTCATATTCTTTTTCTAACAAAGAAATTGAGTCATCAACATGAATATTTGCTACATCCAAAATTTTCAAATTTTCTTTGTTTTTGCAAAAGATATTTAAAGCATAGGAAGAACAGCCATAAATTATGTCATCTTTTTTTATTTTTGCAAATTTTGAAAAATATCTAAAAATTAAATTGTCAATTATTTTTTCAATTGCGAAATTATTGTAATTAAATATTCTACTTAAAATTTTGAAAAACATTGGTATTAGAGTATGTTCATTCTCTTTATTTAAATTAAATTGCGATTTGCCAGCTGTAGACAAAACTTTAATATGATATAAATGTTTAGTTGAATTTATTATTTTTGGTATATGAAAAGTTACACCCGGTACAAATACTATTTTTTTCATACTTAATAGTGAAACATGATAATGATTTTAATTTTTTTAGTTTCTGTTCTTACGACTGCTCTTTATTCATACGTAATTATTAAAGATAAATCAATAATAATAAAATCCTATTTTTTTATTACGTTGATTGCGTTCCCATTTCAGGGATTATTTTTAAGCATTTTTAAATTTTCTCATCCTTTGTTTGTTGGCAAAGACACCGACGTTATCCTCTTTTGTCTAATTTATGTGCTTCTATTTGGATCTACGCTTTACTTGTTGTTTAAAATTTTTCAAAAATTAATTCCAAATTTCGATATTATAGATCAAAAAATTAATTTAAATTCTGAATTATCAAATACCAAGTATATTGTGATATTTTCTGTAATTTCAATTTCAATGATATTTGTTTTTGAATTTTTATTAATTGGTATGGGATCATTTTTTTCAAATTCAAATTTTTTAGATTGTTCAAATTTAGAAATGATGAAAAACTTTAGAGAATTATTTAAGGAAAATGATTTTATTTTGAAATTTCATCAACCTGTAAAAATTATTGCTGAATTGAAATATATGGTTTTTTTTATTATTGGTGAGATTTATAGAAATTATAATTCTAATTATCAAATTAAAATAATCTATTACTCATTTTTTATTGCTATTTTGATACTAGCTATAATAAAAGGGTCAAAAGTTATTTTTGGATTATTTATTATTTTATATTTTTTTTCGAATCGGAAAAAAATATATATCAATTTAAAAAATAGCATAAGTTCATTTTTAAAAACATGCGTCAAATTTATAGGAATAGTTTTATTTACATTGTTAGGTTTTAAAGTAATTAACCATTTTAGAAACCTTTTTTATAGAACAGAAGCAGATATCTCATGTTTAGTCATGAATATGAAAATTGTTAATTCCTTGGTTGTCCAAGAATTTTCAGCAAGTAAATCCTTTTTTGTAATTGATTTAATTGTTTCAAGATTAAATTATTTAATACCAATGTCTAAAGCTTATAGTTATGTAACTGAAAATGGATTTTTAGATTATCAAATATACTTTAATAATTTTATTGGATTTATACCAAGATTGTTTTGGGAAAATAAACCTATATTAACAAATGATATGCACATTTATGCATATAAATTTGGTATTACTAGCCATTTACCAACTGATGAAAATTACTCAAATTTATTTTCCGTTGGCTTCAGACCAGAAGGAGAGTCGTTTATTTATTTAGGGTGGCAAGGTTTATTAATAGCTTTTTTTGCAGGTATAATTTTCTCATTTATTGAAAAGCTTCATCATAAAGCTAATATAATATGTTTTAGTTTTTACATTTACTTAGTTTATTTTTTGGCAACTTCTGATGTCTATTTTGCCCTAATACCTTCAATAGTTCAGGCAATAATTACTTTTTTAGTTTTATTAACAGTTTTATTTTTTACAAAAAAAATAAGCAAATATTTATAAATTTATATTATTTAAAAGATTAGAGGCCCCAACAATAGGATGTGTTTTTTTTATCAACAACTTATTGGTTTTTACTAAGGTATTTCGACTTAGTTTAAATGATTTTTCAATTTTATTTATTAAATCATTTAAATTACCTTGTTGATATTTGTATCCATTCTTACCATCTAGAATTATATCTTTCGCTTGACCGATGTTTTTGATTGGAGATATTATAGGAATATCAAAACATAGGGCCTCATTTAATGTTTTAGGGCTTGCGTCATAGAAGGAGGTATTTATATAAACATCAGAAATAAGATATATCTCACTTAATTTTTTTTGACTTAAAAAACTTATAAATTTTGCTTTGATGTTTTTCTTTTTACATTCTAATTTCATTTTTTTTTCCTCAGGCCCACCACCAACAAAAAGCAATTCAGCATTATAATTTGAATTCATTGATCTAATACATCTAATTATTTCCCCTGGGTTTTTTCTTTTTATAAATTTAGATACAAATAAAATAACTTTTGTTTTTTTTTTATATCCAAATTTTTCTCTTATTTGATCTCTTCGATTTATATATTTTTTTTTATATTTTAAAAAAAAATCATAATCTACACAACATGGAAAACTAATTAACTTTTTATTTGGTATTTTAAGAGACTTATAAAATTTAAGGTTTCCACTACAAGAGTATAAGAAAAATTCTATCTTTAAAAAAAAAATTTTAATCAAAATTGTTTTAAATATATTTCTTTTTTCTCTTATAGTTTCACCTTTAAAGATTATTTTTTTTTTAAAAATTATTGAACCTAATAAAATTAACCAACTACTAAATGTTTGATAACCATTTATTAAGATATATTTATTTTCCTTTTTTTTAATAATTTTAAAGACATCAAAATTTATCCTAGAAAAAAAACCTGTAATTACTTTTTTACTAAGGTTCTTTAGAAAATAATTTTCATAACCGCTTATATCTCTTTTATCTCCAGCAGAAACTTTTTTTTTAAAATATGGACTATATTGTTTTTTTAAACCTAATGTATCTAAAAAAAAAACAGTAGTACTTTTATTTATTTTATAAATTTCTCTGAAAAGTGGAGACAAATATGGGATTGGGTGCATAGCAAAGATAATTAATTTTTTTTTCATAGAATTTTTTTAAAATTATTATCAAATTTTTTTTTTGAAAACTTATTAAAATATTGAGATTTATATTTAAAATTTAATAGATTTTTTTTTGACTTAGATAAATTATTTAAAATTTTAGTCATACCTGTTTTGTCCTGATCATTTCTTGTTTGATAAGTATATTTTGTAAGTCCATTGAATACTTC
>MDTA01198114.1_pt1 | contig 10859 bp, 9 predicted proteins | sample 811151 | NCBI WGS metagenome assembly MDTA01 (sample SAMN05326648, study PRJNA326480) | marine metagenome | isolation source: seawater | place: Indian Ocean: South | collected 2010 | reverse complement strand
TATCCTATTTTGGTAAAAAAGAGAAAACATGTATTAAAAAAATTGAGAGAAAAAAAAATTGATGCACGAATTCATTACCCGATTCCAATATATAGGCAACCACTTTATCAAAAAGAGTATAAAAATTTTTCTTTACCAATAACCGATTTTGTTGCCAAACATCAAATTAGCCTCCCAATTTTTCCAGGAATGAAAGTTTATGAGGTTCAGACTGTAGCAAAATTTCTAAAAAATATATTACATGTTAAATGATTTATATAAAATATTATTAATAGTAAATTTTGATCATTCTTACGATAAACTAAGTTATTATGATGATTGGGTAAAAGCTTTTGTTGAACACAAAAAATTAAAAATTAAATTAATAAATTTTTCTGAGATTAAAAATGAAAAGGATAAATATGACTTTATTTTTTTACATCACTCAACGAATGCAGATTCAATAAGACCATTACTTTATATTGAAAGATATCTTGAAAATAGAAACGAAGAAATATTAATTTTTATTGGTAATGAGTTTAACAATATTTTTTGTCCAATCGGTGACAGAAGAAAAATATTAAAAAGAATGAATGTATCTTATGTTTGTTCACAGCTAATGAATCAGGCGGCTCAGTTTTTGTGGTCTGATGTTGCAAAAAAAAAGGTAATTCTATCTCCCCCAGCATTAAATATTAATAATTTTTTTGACCAAAAAAATTTCAAAAATAGAGAATTTGATATTGGTTTTAGAGGAATAAAATATTACTCATACATAGGTGATACTGAAAGAAACCATATGATTGAAAAGTTTTCAAAGATAAAAACATTAAATTTAAATATAGACTTTTCACGTTTTGATGCCAAGAATTGGTGCATTTTTTTAAATTCCTGCAAATCAGTAATTTCCTCTGAAGCCGGTTCATATTTTGTTGATATTGATGATAAAATTATAAGAGATATTTTAAAAAAAATTCAAAAAAAAACATCAAAGTTTATTATTCCAAGGAGTAACCTTGATAAGCTATTTTATAACCTTCCAGTTTTTGTAAAGAATTTTATAAAGTTTTTTTTAAAAACATTACCAATTTCTCACTCTAATCTAGTATTTGAGGATGCAGAATTTGAAAAATTTTATAAATCTTACTTCGATTCCTTAACTAAACCCTCAATTTATTTTAAATGTATTTCATCAAGAAACTTTGACGCTATTGGGACTAAGACTGCTCAAATACTTTTAGAAGGTAAATATAATAATTTACTTAAACCAAATATTCATTATTTTAGTTTAAAGAAAGATTATTCAAATTTTGATGAAATTATTGAGTTAATAAAGAATGAAAAAGAAGTAAAAAAAATTGCTGAAAATGCATACGACCATGTTCTTTCCAATCACTTGTATGAGCATAGAATTAATAGCATAATAGAAGAAATAATATAGTAGAGGAAATAATCTTCTAAATTATTTTATTTGTTTTAAAGTTGCTAATTTAGTTGTACATAAATAACTAACTGTTAATGTAAATTTTAATTTATAAAAATTCATTTATATGTGCGGTATTTCAGGGATTTATAATTTTCATGAACAGAGTATTGTTAACCTGAAGGACAAACTCAAATATCTTTCTAATAATCTTTCACATAGAGGACCTGATTATTCTGGAATCTGGTGTGGTGAAAAAAATACTATAGGGTTAGTTCATAATAGATTGAGTATAATTGACTTATCAAATGAAGCCAATCAACCTATGTCTTCAAACAATGGTAATGTTATTACATTTAATGGTGAGATTTATAACTATAAAGAACTTAAAAAAAAGTTAAATTATGATTTTAAAACCTTAAGTGATACTGAAGTTATTTTAGCAATGTATGAGAAATTTGGATTAGAATCATTTAAGTTACTAGAGGGAATGTTTTCTTTTGTAATTTGGGATATAAAAAAAAAAGAATTAATTTGTTGTAGGGACAGATTTGGTATAAAGCCTTTTTATTATTTAGTGGAAAATGATAATTTTTATTTCGCATCAGAAGTTAAGGTACTTTTAGAATTTAAAAAAAAATTAGAAATTAATACTAGTAAATTATCTGAATATTTGATTTATCAATTTAACATTGGTGAGGATATCTTATTTAAAAATATAAAACAGTTATGTCCAGGTAATTACTTAAGAATTAAAAATAAAATTAAAAAAAAAGAATTCTGGAAATTTTCTGTAAATAAGTCTTTGGTATCTTTTAAGAATAACTATAAAAAAAAAATTCATCAAAAATTTTCAAAATCCATAGAAAAGCATCTTATAAGTGATACAAAAGTAACAACTTATTTATCCGGTGGGATTGACTCAAGTTTAGTTACATTGTTTTCAAAAACTAAGTTAAATAGTATTTATGAAACATATCATGGTTTTTTTGATAATTTTTTAAAAATTAATGAAACTTACTACGCAAAAATTTTAAGTAATAAATTAGATATTAAATTAAATAAAGTAAAAATCACCTCACAAGATGTTGAAAAAAATTTAAAAAAAATAATCTATAGTTTAGATTTTCCAGTTGGAGGTCCTGGTTCAATTCCTCAATATTTTCTTTGTAAAAAAATATCAGAAAAATATAAGGTTGTTCTTGGGGGACAAGGTTCAGATGAGTTATTTGGAGGATATGCAAGACATTTAATAATGAACTTTGAAAATGCTATTGTTAACCAAATTGACGATAAAATATTAAAAAATGATCCAAATTTAGAAGCTTTAATACCACTTCTAAAAATTTTGAAAGGTTACCATTTCCTTATTAAACGACATTTTAGTGATGGTTTGTTCGAAAACATTGAATCAAGATATTTTTCACTACTTGATAGATCAAAAAAAATAAGAAAATTATTTGAATTCGAAGAAAAAGAATACGAAGATCATAAAATAAATTTTCTGGATTTATTTAATGAAAAAAATAATTTAAAAAATTTAAGTCTTTCTCAGAAAATGTGTAATTTTGATTTAAAATATTTTTTACCCTCTTTACTTCATGTTGAAGATAGAATGTCTATGGCGTTTGGTTTAGAATCTAGAGTACCTTTTCTTGATAATGAGTTTGTTGATTTAAGTATGTCAATTCCTTCTAAGGAGAAATTCGATGGTCACAATCTTAAAGGAATACTCATTGAAACATTTAAAAATAAACTTCCAAAAGAAATTATTAATAGAAAAGATAAAATGGGGTTTCCTGTGCCATTAAAAGATTTAAATTTTTTTAGTAAACTTGTTAATAATATTAAGGAGAGCTTGGTGTCCAGAAATTTATCCTTTATAAATAAAAAAAATCTAAAAAATACCAATTTAATGCATTTACCTGAAAGAGAAATCTGGGCTTTAGTAAGTCTTGAAATGTGGTTTCAGAATTTTTTGGATAATAACAAAAAAATTAGATATAACTAAACGCTAGATTTGCCCCAATCATATTCTAATAAATTAAAAAATATGAAAATTTACAATTATATTTTTTTCTATAATATTGTATTTTATTAGTTTTTAATCAGTCTTTAATATTTTGTATGAAATTTTTAGTTAGTGGAGGATTTGGTCAAATTGGTTCTCATATCATAGAGAAACTGCTAGAAAAAAATTATAACAAAGTTTTAAATATAGATAATTTAAAGACTGGAAAAAAATATCATTTAAAAGATCATAAAAACCTTAAAAATATTACCTGCTCAATTGAGGATACAAATTTAATGAAAAGTGTTTTTGAGGATTTCAAACCTGATTTTGTAGTTCACACGGCTGCTTCATACAATGAACCTAATAATTGGATTCTTGATGTAAAAACTAATTGTATTGGTGGTTGCAATTTAATACAAGAGTCAGTCAAGCATAAGATTAAAAAATTTATATATTTCCAAACTTCGCTTTGTTATGGAAATAATCCTAAAGAATCTCCAATTTCATTGAATCATAGCATCAATCCTGAGGTAAATAGTTATGCAATAACAAAAACACTTGCCGAAAACTACTTAAAAATATCCGGTTTGAATTTTGTTTGTTTTAGATTAGCAAATGTAATTGGACCAAGAAATCTTACAGGACCTCTTCCCATATTTTATAAAAGGCTTAAGGCTAAACAAAATTGCTTTGTTACAAAATCTAGAAGAGACTTTGTATTTGTAAAAGATCTAGTTGAAGTTGTAATTGAATCTCTACAAAGCGAAAAGGCTAAGGGTTTTTATCACTTTTCATGTGGCAAAGATATATCCATTCTTGAATTGTATAATGAAGTTGCAAAAGGCATAGGTTTCAATAAAATTCCAAAGCCAGAAATAAAACCATTAGAAAATAATGAAGTTGAGTCAATCCTTCTTGATCCCTCAAAAACTTTTAAAGATTTTGGAAAAATAAAATTTACACAACTAGATAAAATCGTTAGCGATTCTATAAAATATTATGATGAATTTGGTGTTGGATCAACTTTTACTCATGCCAAAGATTAAAAAAATATTGATTACTGGTGGTTTGGGTTGCTTAGGATTAAACTTGGCAATTCACTTTTCAAATAAAGGTTATAATGTTAGTTTGGTAGACAACCTTACCACAAATGTAATATCTCCAAATTCAATTCCTAGAGCTTTACTCTTTTTTTTTTGTGATATACAAAATTTTGATCAACTTGAAAAAATATTTGAATTTATAAAGCCAGATTTTGTAATTCACTCTGCAGCTTCGTATGATAATCCAAAAAATTGGATAAGAGATATTAAAACAAATGTTGAAGGAATTACAAATCTTATAAAATTATCAGAAAAATATTATGTGAAGAAGTTTATAAATTTTCAGACTATTCATTGCTATAAATCAAAAAAAAAAATTGACGAAAAATGTGACAAATTGCCGCTTGAGAGTTATCCTATATCTAAGGTTGCTGCTGAAGAACTATTAACCATATCATCATTAAATTTTATATCATTAAGATTGACAATTGTGTTTGGACCATGGCATTTTAATGGACCGATTCCCATTTTTTATAAAAAAATTTTTAAAAAACAACATTGTCTAATTTCTCAATCGTATAGAGATTTTTTATATATGGAAGATTTTTTAAGATTAATTGATAAATTATTGGAAATTAAAAAATATGATACTTCAATATTTAACGTTTCATCAGGTAAATTATATTCAATTGTGGAAATATTCAATAAAATTTCTAAACTTATGAATAAGAAAACTGACTTTACTCTTTTGAAAGAAAAAGAAACTAAAATTAATATTAATTCCAATAAAATAAGAAAGTTTGCTAATTGGATGCCAATTTATAATATTAATGAAGGTCTTCGTAAACAAATTCTTTGGTTTAATGAAAATTTTGTTGGTGAATCACATAGCCATAATATTTTAAAAAATGAATAAATTTATTAGACAATTGATAATCAATAAGGAATTAATTTTCGAACTTACAAAAAAAGAGTTAAAAATTATACATAAAGGCTCTTTTTTAGGAATGTTATGGTTATTTATTCTCCCAATATTTCAAACATTAATGTATGTATTTCTGGTGTCTCTTTTAATTAATTTTAAATTTAATACAGATTATAGTATTTATGAGCACTCTTTATATGTTTTAGGTGGCATGATTCCATGGCAAATAATTTCAGGGTCAATACAAAAATCTCCAATGATTATTAGAGAAAAAGTTGAATATTTCAAGCAGGTTATATTTCCCGTACTTACTCTACCTATTATATCAATTTTTGTAAATTCTTTTGGCGTAATTATAAGTTTTATTTTATTTATAATTTTCTCATTGATATTTGAATTAATAAACTGGACTATTGTTTTTCTTCCTTTCTTAATGATTTTAACTTTTATGTTATTAATAGGTATTGGATGGATATTTTCTGTTATTGGGATTTTTATAAAGGATTTAAAAGAAATATTAACTGTTTTTTTTTCATTTATTATTTACCTCACTCCCGTTGTAATTAATAAAAATATGGTTAATGACTATTATTGGAATATTATAATGATGAACCCTTTTTCTCATTTAATAATCTGTTTTAGAAATATTTATTATGCTGAATTTTCTCCTTTTAGTTGGTTAATAATTACACTTTCATCTTTGATAATATTTTTATTTGGTTTTTGGGTTATTAACAAAACAAAATACATAATTGGTCATTATGTATGAATAATAATTCAATAAAAAATAATAGGTATAGTATTGAAATAAAAAATATTTATAAATCTTTTAAATGTTTTGATAACCCAGTAACAGGTCCAATTAAAAATTATTTATTTGGCAAAGTTTTATCAAAAAAAAATTTCAATGAATTCATTGCTATTAATAACTTATCTATGAAGGTTAAAAAAGGTGAAGTGATTGGAATTATTGGGCCAAACGGATCTGGAAAAACAACGTTGTTAAAAATAATAGCAAATTTACTCCAAGCTGATAAAGGAGAAGTAAATATTAATGGAAAGGTCACTGCTCTTTTAGCTTCTGGAGCAGGAATACACCCAGAATTTACTGGGAGAGAAAATATTTTATTTAATGGTTTAACCATTGGTCTTAAAAAAGAAGAAATATTAAATAAAATTGATGATATCATTAATTTTGCTGAGATTGGCTCATTTATAGATCAGCCATTCAGAACTTATTCAAGTGGAATGCAAGCAAGATTACTTTTTTCAGTTACAATGTATGTAAAATCAGAAATATTAATTATTGATGAGGCTTTATCCACAGGAGATGCCTATTTTGTTGAAAAATCTAAAGATAAAATTAAAGAATTTTGTAATTCAGGATCTACAATACTAATGGTTTCGCATAATATTCATCAAATTTCTGAATTATGCAATAGAGCATATCTTATTACTAATGGTCGGATTAATTGTAAAGGTAATACGGATTATGTAATTAAACAATACAATGAATGGAACTTTAAACGAAAAGGTGTAGTTAAAAAAATTAAATCAAATTTTAGTTCTTTAAGTGGAGATGAATCAATAATATTAACTAAAGTTCAAACTTTAAATAAAAAGTCAGAGGAAACTGTAATTTTTAAAAGTGGAGAAGAATTAAGGATTAAGATTTTTTATGAAAACCTGAAATTTAAAAAAAAAGTAAGATTATGGGTTGGCTTCATTGACATGAAAAGTCAAATATGTTTCTCAGAAATAGGAAGAAATAAAGAATCTGTTTATTCTAACGGTCATATTTTTAAGCCAGATAAGAATGGATCCATATATTTTAAATTTTCTCCATTGTATTTACAATATTCTAAAATTTCTTTGTGGATAATTTTTACAAGTTTAGATGGTAGCAAAATTTATTCAGAATATAAAAATGTATCGCCTATTGAAATTTCCGGGAGATACCAATCAATTTCTTATGCATCATACAAATTTTGGCATCCATACAAGATAATAAATGATTAGTCTTTTTTATGTAAAAAATATTAATATAAACCTATCCTGGACAATTTATATTCAAGAGTTAAAAAGAAGGAACTTAAATTTTCTAAAAATTTACAATTTAACTGATTTAGTTTTTAAAGATCTAAAAGAAATTTTAAAAAATTCTGATTATATATTTTTTGATAATTCACTATTTGCAGTTTTATTCGAGAAAAAATGGGAATATGAAAACTGTATTTACTATAAAAAAAAAGAAACGAAATTTTACGAACAATGTTTAAATTATATTTTAGATTCAAAGCTACCGATTATATATTTTTCAGGAGGATCGGATTTACACTGGTTCTCAATAAGTAATAAGTATCCAAATTTTTTAAAAAACTTGGATGTAATAGTGTGGGCGTTTGATAATTTTAAAAATTCATTTAGCAGTGTAGAAAAAAGATATAAAGATTATTGGATGAAAGAGGATGAAAATAAGACTGATCCTATGAAAAATTGGAAATTGGTTACGCAAAATGTAAAAAAAAGGATAGATTTTCAGCATTGTATTTCTGAGCAAGAAATTTTAACAAAAAATAAAAATTATAGATTTTGGGATATTTCTATTCCAGGAGTTAATTACAAAACTAGAATGATTGCGAAAAAATTAGTAGATAGCTCGAAATTAAAATCATATCCATTTGATTTTTCAGAAAATATAATAAAAAAAATTCCTAGATTTTTTAAAACTTACTCAGATTTTAAAAAAAATTTATTATACATAAAACTAAGAAGACTTAACCAAAATTTTCTTCTAAGGAACTCAAAAATTGTTTATACATGTGGTTCAGGGCTTAAATATCCAGTTAGAAAAATCTTTGAAATACCAGCTCAAAAAGCTGCAATGATTTTGTATGGAAATAAAAATTATAATCATTTAGGATTTGAAGACGGAATAAACTGTATTTTTTCTGATCCTGATGATGTTTTAAATAACATACAATTTCTTTTAAAAAATGAAAAAGTTAGAGAAAAAATAATTCTAAAATGTTATGAGTTAATTTTAAAAAAACATACATTAGCTTTCAGAATTGATACTTTAAGTATATGTTTAAAAAAAATATTAAAAAATACATTTCATAGCGCTAAATTTAAAAATGGAAATTACGAAATCCTCTGAACTAAAACAACCTTTTTTAATAAATTATAAATCAATAAACTTTAGTAAATTGAAAAAACTTCTTTTTAAAAAGAATTCTTTTTTTATTTTACATAATTTTGAAGGAAAACTTGATAAAAAAAAAATTTTCAACTTAATTTATAATTTTAAAAATACCTCTGATATTTATTTCAAAATAAAAATTAATTCATCTTTAGAGAGTAATATTTTTTTTTGGAGAACCTTTAGCTGTTTTAAATTGATTATATTCTATTTTTTATTTGAATTTTCAAAAAAAATAAATGAAAAATTTAAAGTATTTACTTTCTCTCCAGTCAAATTTCTAAAAGTTGAAGAAAACTACAAACTCTTAAATACATATATTACTGTTGATAAAATGAATAATATTGTTGATTATTCATTTCCTAAGAGTTTTCATTTAGCTTTATCTACAGGATGTAATTTAAAGTGTGGTATGTGTCCTTATCATAGTAAAGAATTCAGACAGATCCAAACAAATAACTACTTTAAAATTACTAAATCAATTAAAGGAAGTCTCTTAATCAAAATTTTTAAAGAGATTGGAAAGTATAATTCACATGTTAGGCTTGGTCAGTATGATGAACCTTTCATGTATAAAAACTTAACTAATTATATATTAAAAGGAATGAGTTATGGATGTAGAATTTCAATAACTACGAATGGAACTTTAATTAATATTAATGAAATTCAGAAACTTTTAGATAAAAATTTATCAGAAATAAGCTTTAGTTTAGATGCAGCATCCACCAGTACCTACAAAAAGATAAGGCACGATGACTTTAAAATTCCAATTTTAAATCTAAAAAAAATCGTTGATATTAGAAATAAATTAAACTCAAAAACTGTAATTAGAGCATGTATGGTTGTTCAAAAAGATAATGAGCATGAGATCAACAAATTTAAAGTAAAAATGAAAGAAATTGGGGTTGATGTTGTTAGTTTTTATAATCTAACAATCTATAAAAACAAAAAATGGATTAACAGTAAGTTAAACTTTGAGGTTCAAGATCAATCTATAACTCAAAAAAGAGAACCATGTTCACAACTTTGGAACCAAATGTCAATATATCCTGATGGCAAGGTTTCTTTGTGTTGTGCTACAACATTATATACAGGTTTTAGAGAAGATTTGCCGTATGTTGGGGATTTAAATAAGAATTCAATAAAATCGATATGGAATTGTTCAAAATATAAAACTATTAGGAAGGATGCTTTTAATAATAAGTATAATAACAGCGTATGTAGAGATTGTGAAATATGGTATAATCATAAAAATATACAAGCGTCAGATAAGCAAGGTAATCTAATACACAAAAACCCTTATGAAACCTTTGTTTTTTTTAAGTAGAAAGTTTTATGCAAAATGAATTAGATAAAATTAATAATAATGGATGGAATGTATCAAAAAAAATATGGAATAAATTAGATGATTACGAAAGATCCTATCTTATTTTTGAATTATCAAATAATAAATCAAAGCAAGTTTATAGAAAAAGACTAGATGCTTTAAGATTTAAAGATAAAAAAAAAATTCTTGACGCAGGGTGTGGGTTTGGACAATGGTCTATTATTTTATCAGAGAAAAATAAAATTGTTTATGGAATTGATACTTTAAAAAGAAGAATTGATATAGCTAAAACTTTAAAAAAACAAAATAAAGCCTCGAATTGTTTTTTTACTGTTGGAAATATGGAAAAAACAAGATTTAAAAAAAATTATTTCGATTTAATCTTTTGTAATGGATCTATTTGGTTTACAAATTGTGAATCAACTTTAAACGAGTTTAAGAGAATACTAAAAAGAAATGGTAGAATTTATTTTTCATTTGCTAATTTTGGTTGGTATCTAAAGTTACTAATTAAAGATGGTATAATAAAAAAAAATTCCATAAATTTTAGAAAATCTATAGAATTCATTATTCGTTTTCTTCAAAAAAAAAAATCTAGAGTTTTTTTAACAAAAAAGTTTATTGAAAGACTTCTTCCAAATCAATTGGAAATTCTTGATTATGATTTTGAAGGAAAAATTGGATTGACTGAAAAAGTTAATATTAGTTTTTATGAAAGTCGGTTTTTATTTTTTCCATCAATGAATGAAATTTTATTAAGAAAAAAGTCATGAAAATTGGTTTTTTTGGAGCCACAGCCAACTCTCCATATAATTTTGCTAAAGAAATCTATAAAAATGGAAATAAAAACATACTTTTTATTATTGATCGAGATATGAAAAAAGTACAACAACACCCATTATGGTCGGACATCAAAACTTTAATGAATTACGAAGAATTTCAAAAC
>MDTA01123988.1_pt1 | contig 10859 bp, 8 predicted proteins | sample 811151 | NCBI WGS metagenome assembly MDTA01 (sample SAMN05326648, study PRJNA326480) | marine metagenome | isolation source: seawater | place: Indian Ocean: South | collected 2010 | reverse complement strand
TTTCCCTGTTATAGATTTGCTTGCGGCGAGGTTATGATTGAAAAGCAATCAGGGGTCGGTTAAAAGGTAATTCTCTACTTGATCGAGACTTCCATGGTGCGCGTTCTTTTATTGTTTTTTCTGGCGGTCAAAATTCCTGCTTTTGCCGTTCCGGATGCCGATGCCCTGAAGCAGGCTATTAAAAAGAATGGTGGTCAGGTTTTTTCCACGAATGGCATCGATCATCAGGTGGAGTTTCACCTTACCGGCAGGCAACTTGATGACGAAGGTCTTGCTGTAGTCGGGGAATTAAAGAACATAGTTATTCTCAATCTCAGGGATACAGGGATCACGGATGTTGGTTTGGTTCACCTGAAAGGGCTTAACAAATTGCGCCGTCTTCATTTGGAGCGAACCGCGGTTGGTGATGATGGTGTTGCACACCTGCGTCATCTTCATGACCTTGAGTATCTGAACCTGTATTCTTCAAAGATTACGGATAAGGCGCTCGACCACCTCGTTCATTTGAAGAGGTTAAGGCAGCTCTTTGTCTGGCAGACTGGGGTGACTGAGGAGGGTGTGGCTAAATTACAGAGGGAGTTGCCGGGCTTGAAAATTATTCGTGGGGTTGATCTGGACAAGGTTGCTGCAGAAGTTGCAGAACCCAAGGAAGAGCCTAAGCCTCTTGATGTTTTGACCTGGATGGCAATTGACGGCAATCCGCTTCCTAAGTCGAATTCAGGAGACTTTCTTCTTTTGCATCTCGACAATCAATCTGGAAAGAAGGTCAAGCTATATTGGGTGAACTACGGGGGAGGATTACAATTTTACGCAGATATTGCTGCAGGTGATACGCGCGAACAGACGACTTATTCGGGTGCCACCTGGTTAATTGCTGATGCAGATGATAATCACCTAGGATATTTCAGAACCAAGCAAAAGAATGCTAAGGCCGTAATTCCCAAAGTAACGGATTGAACGATTCCGTTCATGCTTTGATCGCCAAAAGGAAACATCATATCCCTTTTCTATTTCTCTTATTATGTTTTACCGATTTGATCGCCTAATGAGAATGCTGGTTTTTCATTTTGTTTTTACCATGAGCGCGATGGTATGCGCCAAGGTGCAGTTGCCGCCTGTCATTGGTAATGGGATGGTGCTACAACGTGAATTACCGGTTCCTGTCTGGGGATGGGCTGAGCCCGGAGAATTGGTAAAAGTGGTATTTTCCGGTCAGGAGAGAAGTGTTAAGGCAAATAATGATGGTAAGTGGTCAGTTGAGTTTGGTCCGCTTAAGGCCAGCACGAAGCCTATGGTAATGACAATTACCTGCGGAGATGATATACAGATCCTTGAGAATATTCTGGTAGGTGAGGTCTGGCTTTGTTCCGGGCAGTCAAACATGGAGTGGGGGGTGGGTAACAGCATGAATGCAAAGGAGGAGATTGCTGCTGCAACACACCCGCTGATCAGGCTCTTTAATGTTCCTGGTCATACAGTGAGCGCACAACCCAAGGAGCAAGGTGCCGGGCAATGGAGGTCTTGTGAACCCGGATCTATCAGCGGATTCAGTGCAGTGGGATATTATTTTGGTCGACGCATAAAAGGTGAGCTGAATGTTCCTGTAGGTTTAATCGGTTCCAATTGGGGAGGGACACGCATTGAGCCATGGACGCCTCTTGAAGGTTTTGAGTCTGTGCCTGAGTTGTCTGCGATTGCCGGTCAGGTAAAGTCTTACAACAGCAAAACAAGAGTGGGAGGAAGAGATCCTTCAGCCATTTACAATTCGATGGTGCATCCCTTAACACCTTATGCGTTGCGCGGAGCCATTTGGTATCAGGGGGAATCCAATGGTGCCGAAGGAGAAACTTATTACCAGAAGAAGCATGCCCTTGTAAACGGTTGGAGAAAAGCTTTCAGGAATGATCATATGGCCTTCTATTGGGTGCAGCTTGCCAATTTTCAGCAGGAAAACCGAAACCCAGCTGGAGGTGATGGCTGGGCCAAGATACGTGAGGCTCAGACCAAGGCACTGGATATACCGGGAACGGGGATGGCAGTGATTACCGATATTGGTGAAGCTCGTGACATTCATCCAAGAAATAAGCAGGATGTTGGTTGGAGGCTGGCGCAATGGGCTTTACACCAGACTTACGGATTGAATGATCTGGTCCCTTCAGGGCCATTATACAAAAGCCAGAAGATTGAGGGAAACGCTATCCGTGTTTTCTTTCATCATGTGGGTGAAGGATTGATGGTTGGCAAAAAGTCAGGACTTGATCCAGTCCGGGAAGTAAATGACGGGCGACTGGAGCATTTTGCTATTACCGGTGCCGACATGAAATGGGTATGGGCTGATGCAAAAATTGACGGGGAAACTGTGGTAGTGCAATCGCCTGATGTGGTTGAGCCGATAGCTGTTCGTTATGCTTTCACAATGAACCCGGAAAGAGCCAATCTTTATAACCGCGATGGGCTACCCGCAGGTCCTTTCAGGACCGACACATGGCCCGGTCCCAGCGAGACCCTGAAGTGGCAGCGCCTTAGTGAAGGTAAAAAGCCACCCAAGTCGTTTTCTGGTTCAGCTACGGAGATTCTTTTTACCAATAAAGCGGATTATAAAGTGAAGATCTTCTGGATTGAGTTTGGGGGTGCTGCAAAGCTGTATGGTGAACTGGAGCCTGGGGCAACGCGTACACAAAGTACCTATTCCAATGCCAGTTGGTTGATAACCAATGAGAAAGATAAACCACTAGGTTATTTCAGGACGACTGGAAAGATTGGCCACGCAATCATTCCCAAAGTTTAGTCTATGCTTGAGGAGGTGGTGAAATGAGGGTATTTTACACCTGTTAACAGACTTATTAAGGTTTTGATGTTTAATCATTTGCAGCATACAAGAAGGGATTTTCTCAAGTCTGGAGTGGCGATGGCAGGGTTGAGTTTGCCAAGCTTTTTCTCAATGCTTTCGCATGCCCGTTCGGCGGCTCCCAAAGCTCGTTCCTGCATTGTTCTATATACATGGGGTGGAATGAGCCACTATGAATCGTTTGATCCCAAGCCAGATGCGCCTTCGGATTTGCGGGGAGAATTCAAACCGATTCCGACGGCGACTCCCGGTATCCAGTTTTGCGAACACTTGCCCCTGCTTGCCCAGCATTCCGAGAAGCTCGCTATTGTTCGTTCTATTCATCATAAACATGGTGGTCACCAGCAGGGTATGTATGTAAGCCTCACTGGACATGACCCAGCTGGAGGACTAACGGCTAAGAAAAGGGAAAACTGGCCATCATTGACGGCCATGATTTCCAAGTTCCAGAATTCCCAGTCAGGAACCCCTCGTGCGATCAGGATGCCTTACTCGATGTATGATAACGGTAAGTTGATGGCTGGGGAATATGGTGGATGGCTTGGCTCAAAGTATGATCCCGTGCTGATGAAAACCCCTGCCGGTGAACCTTTCAGGGGTGTGACTCGCTATACGGATCGAGAGTTGAATCTGAAACTCAACCTCAAGAAGCAGCGTATTAGTGATCGTCAGAGCCTGTTGGAGGAGTTAGACACCACCTTGGGCCAAAAGAACGGTTCAGAACTTGTCTATGATCAGTTGGATCATTATCGGCGCATGGCTGCTGATATGTTGCTTGGATCTCCCGTTCGCGATGCATATGATCTTGATAAGGAGGATCCTAGAGTCAGGGCAATGTATGGTGATCATATTTGCGGACAGAGCCTCTTGCTCTCGCGCCGGCTTGTTGAAGCCGGTGTTCCTGTAGTGCAGGCTTTGTGTTCAGCCGGGGATCTGGCTGGAGGTGGTGGCGATAACTGGGACACACACCGGGGACATTTTCCGAAGATGAAGGATCGACTGCTTCCGGTTTTTGACCGTTCAGTTTCTGCATTGCTGACTGACCTTGAGCAGCGAGGAATGCTTGATGAGACCTTGGTGGTTTTTCTCACGGATTTTGGAAGGACGCAGAAGATTAACAAGAATGGCGGACGAGATCACCATCCGGGTGTGTATTCCGTGGCATTGGACGGCGGGGGTATTCGCGGTGGACAGGTATATGGATCCAGTGACTCCCGTGGCGCCGAACCGGGTTCAGATCCGTGTTCTCCTGCCGATTTTCATGCCACAATTTATCAGGCTATGGGTATTGATCATCGAGCTGAATTGCATGATCAGGAGGGTCGACCTCTGCGGATTTGTGACGGTGAGCCGCTGCCATTGTTTTGATCAAACGCGCTGCGTTCAGTTGCCTTCATTGATCTTGCTAGGGATTGGGGCAAAAACCTTTTCGCGTGATCCTGTAACGGATTAGTTTACCAATGAATAATTCGGTCATGAAGTTGTGTATTTTTTCCATCATTACCTTTACCTTGGTTGCTGACCTTTTGGCTGAATCGGTAAAGTGGCCCTTTTTTGCTTTCCAGAACGGGGTGCATTTCAAGACGGTTGAGGAGCGTGTCAGGGTCTTAAAAGAACTCGGATATGATGGTATCGGATCGGCAAACCCAAGTGCTGGCGAGCAGTTAAAAAAGCGGTTGAGGTTATACGACGAGGCCAAACTCAAGCTTTTCAGTTTTTACGTGGGCGGACGGCTGGGTGCCGAGGGCCATACGTATAACCCGGTGATCACGGAGATGATTGCCGGTCTCAAGGGGCGGGATACTGTTATCGAGCTTTATGTCCAGGGCAGCAAGAAGGACAACACAGATGAGCAGGCGGTTGCCTTTGTGCGGGAAATTGCCGACCAGGCCAAGCAATCAGGTCTCAAGGTTGTCCTTTATCCTCATGCCAATTTTTATATCGACAGGATTGGTGATGCCGTCAGAGTGGCAAAGAAAACCAACAGGGATAATGTCGGAGTGATGTTCAACCTTTGCCATTTTCTTCATGTGGAACCGAAGAGTGATCTGAAGGCAGCGCTTGTAAATGCCAAGCCTCTGCTCTGGCGAGCCAGTATAAGTGGTGCAGAAGAAGGCGGTCGATCCTGGGGAGAGCTGATCCAGACGTTGGATCGTGGCAGCTTCAGTCAGGCGAAAGTAACCGAACTTTTGCGTGAGGTTGGGTTTGACGGTGCAATCGGCCTACAATGTTATGCGATTCGTGGTAATGCCCGTGATAATCTCAAGCGCTCAATGGCGGCGTGGCGCACATTACATTCCCATTAAGCTTTCTTGATCGATGCGATTTGTTCCGTTGCGCTGTGTGTTCTTGGGAATTCTGTTCTTGGTTTTTTGTCTATTGTCCAAGGGATATGCTGATGAGCAGAAAAGAGTCATCAGGGACATCGAGTTTGCAGTTGTTGATGGGTACAGCCTGAAGCTGGATTTATACCAATCCTCTAAGCCGAGGGGTTCTAAACTACTGGTCTGGATACACGGTGGTGGCTGGCGAAAGGGCAGCAAGGAAAAGTGCTTCCTGAAGTGGTTGCCCGCGCATGGTTATACAGTAGCCAGTATTTCCTACCGACTTAGTTCAGTTGCCAAGTTTCCTGCTCAGTTGCATGACTGTAAGGCGGCAGTGCGGTGGTTGCGGGCAAATGCCGATAAATACGGTTATGAAACTAAAAAGATCGCCGTTGCTGGGGCGAGTGCCGGAGGGCATCTGAGTGCCTTGATGGCGACTACGGGTGGCAATAAAGAACTTGAGGGAAAAGTCGGAGGAAACCTTGATCAGTCATCCAGAGTGCAGGCAGCGATCGATTATTATGGTGCAACGGACTTTATCCTGCGTAGCAAGACCCAGCCCTCAAGGGCGAACGATAAAGGATCGGTGGTCTATGATCTACTGGGAGGCGGGGCTCATGAAAAACCGGCTTTGGCAAAGCAGGCTTCCGCCGCCTACCACGTAAGCCGTGATGATGCACCATTGCTTGTTTTTCATGGTAACAAGGACAACACGGTACTACTCGATCAGTCGCAGGCCATCGTGAAGGCTTACCAGAAGTCAGGTTCACGGGTGCAGATATATGTGATCGGAGGTGCTGGTCATGGTGGTAATCGGTTCTATGAAGACGAGAATGCCCAGCGACTGCTCGCATTTCTTGAGGACACCTTGAATTCCGCTCAGAATCAATGAATCAATTCTTCAGTGTTTTATTGACTCTCGCAGTAGTTGCGGCGGCTGCTAATGCCAAAGATGATCCACAAAAGATTCTGAATCGATTGCCGAAAGGCACCATTATTGAACGGGATATTGTTTATGCGAAAAATGGTGAGCGCGAGATGCTACTGGATGTCTACCGCCCCAAGGCCAATGAGCCATTGCCTCTGGTGATTTGGTTTTATGGAGGGGCGTGGGACTGGGGCAACAAGGACCGCTCCAACCCGATGGTGCCATTGATATCACATGGATATGCCATTGCAGGCGTTACATACACGAAGAGTCGTGAAGAAATTTTTCCTGCTGTTATCAATGATTGCCGGGCAGCAGTGAGCTTCCTGAGACTTAATGCCAAGCGCTTTAACCTGGACCCGGCACGTTTCGGGGCGGCGGGCGAATCATCAGGCGGTCATTTGACTGCTCTTTTGGCAACCACCAGTGATACAGACAAATTCCAAAAGCATCCGGTAACTCTTAAGGCATCATCTGCTATTCAGGCTGCCAGTCCATGGTGTGGTCCTACCGATTTTCTGAAACTCAATGACGTAAAAGCTTCCCAAGACTATTCCAAAAGGCAGTCCGCTCCATCACGATTGATTGGTGCACCTATCAAACAGGCGCCAGAGAGATGCAGAGAGGCCAATCCGATTACTTATGTCAGCAAAGGTGACCCTCCATGCTTCATCGTTCATGGTGATAGGGATTTTGTCGTGCCGCTTAACCAGAGCGAACTGCTTCATGCTGCACTCAAGAAGGTAGGTGCTGCGTCAACACTTTATGTTGTTAAAGGTGGGCAACACGGATTTTCCGATATATCACCTGCCAACGATAAGGTTGTGCAAAGGGTGAGATTGTTCTTTGATGAACAGTTTAAACTTGAAAGTGCTCGTTAGAGCTTTGCTTAATTCCATAAGATTGCGATGCTTTGTGTCGGTGCTATTATAAATGCAAAAGGTAAAGTATTACTAAGAAGCAAAAAATGAACTCTCATCCTATTGATCGTAGACAGTTTCTTAGGGGGATCGGTGTAACTCTGGCGTTGCCTTGCTTGGAAAGCGTGGCAATGGCGGATGTGCCGCGTTCTAGGCGGTTGGTTTGTGTCGGCAACCATCTTGGATTTTACCCGGGTAATTTTTTTCCAAAGACGACAGGTAGGAATTACATCGCCACCCCAACACTGGAGCCGCTTGAGGAACATCGTGATGAGTTGACGGTTTATTCAAACCTGGATCATGGACTCAATGGCGGGCATAATGCCGTGCAAGGTTTCTTAACCAGCATCAAGAAGGAAGAGGCATCAGGATTCCCGGATAAAAACATTTCTTTGGATCAGTTAGCCGCTGAGCATGTGGGCAGTTTAACGCGCTTTCCATCGATCAATACAGGTATTGTGAACGGCACAGATATGTGCTGGACTCGTGCGGGGGTTCATGTGCCTCCGGTTAATAATCCAGCTACTTTATTTCGTGGGCTCTTCGTGAATTCTCCAGCAAATGAGCGCGAAGTTGAACGCACGCGGCTCAAGTATCGAGGAAGTGTGCTCGATGCTTTGCGTGACTCGGCAACAGCTTTGAACCGGACTCTCAATGCAGCCGATCGAAATAAGCTGGATCAATACCTGACTTCAGTTCGTGATGTAGAGCGTCGTTTGCAGATGTCCAGAGAGTGGCTCAATCGTCCCAAGCCCAAAGCGCCTATTGATGAGGTGCTGGACGAAGAAAGGCAGCATGTTGATGAAGTGGCGCTTTTTTATGATTTGATGGCACTTGCGCTACAGACTGATTCCACCCGTGTTGCGACTCTTGAAACCGGAATGGGTTTCCGTACTTCCGAGTTGGATCTGGACAGCTACCACGGGATTTCTCATCACGGAAAGGCTCCCGGTCGGATTGATCAGCTGAAAGTCGTTGAAACCTTTCTGACCGCAAAACTCAGCGGCTTTATGGACCGGCTGAAAGAAGCCCAAATTTTTGATGAAACGTTGATCGTCTTTGGTAGCGGCATGAGTGACGGTTCAAGTCACAGCAATCGTAATCTTCCTGTATTGCTGGCTGGCGGGGGCTTGCAGCACCAAGGCCACCTGGCCTGTCCGACAGAGCAACATAAGCGTGTCCCGCTTTCAAACTTGTGGTTATCCGTGTTGCAATGGTTTGGTTCTGAGGTTGATCGTTTTGGCAGGAGTACTGGTACGTTTTCTCCAATGGAAATTGGTTAGTTGAGGTTATGCGAACCTTTATCCAAAGTTTTGCTTTTCTGTTTTGTGTAAGTAGCTCTATTGCCGCAGAAGGTGAAATAACTTCAACTTTCCTAAAGCAAAACTGCCTCCGTTGTCATGGCAGTGAGAAACAAAAAGCGGATCGACGTTTTGACAACCTACCGGCACAAATCAAGACACTGGATGATCTGGAACGATATCAGGAAATTGTTGATCAGCTAAACCTTGGACTCATGCCACCCGAGGATGAGCCTCAGCCTTCGGTTCAAGAACGGGCTGACCTGATAGGGCATATCACAAAGCAACTAGCGATGGCCCGCACCGAGTTGAGAGGTTCCGGCGGGCATAGTGTCTTGCGCCGACTTAACTCATGGGAGTATCGGCAGACGATTGGTGATCTGCTCGGAGTTAACGTTGAAATTTGGAATCCGACAGAAGATTTTCCCGAAGAAGTAAAAGTTCATGGATTTGACAATAATGGGGCAGCTCTGGTCACTTCGGGAAGGTTGATGGATCACTACTTTGCGGCGGCTCAAGAAGCTATTGAGCGAGCTACGCAGTTTGGTCCTGTGCCTTCATCAAGGATATATAAGCAGCAAACTCCCTTTTATTTTCAGGGCAATGAGGGCAAAGACCTGCCCAAGCTGTTTCAGACTGGTCGGTTTCGTTTTGTCCCAGACACGCCATATACTGATCTTTACGGGCGTCATTACCGAGGTGGGCACATTGGCTTTTTGCCCTTGTTTAAGCAGGGAGGTGTTTCGCATAGCGGTATCTATACTATCCGAGTTCGAGCTGCAGCGGTTGGTCGTTTACATGACTACGGCAAGGCTTTGGGTGATTTTCGCAATGGTGATCCTTTGGTGATGGAAATCGCGGCAGTTGATAGACGTGGTAGTGTGACCAGCACAGGTAATGTGTCGAAAATGAATTCTCTGGCGAGGATTGAGCTGACCGATGAGCAGCCGCAGTGGTTCGAGTGGAAGGTCTATCTGGAAGCCGGCTATGAGCCTGAGGTTCGTTTTCGCAACGGGCCGCTGTCAGCCAAGAGAATGGTTCGGGTTTTAACGACTCAAGCTGCAGATAAACCCGAGTTTAAGCCTTTTGTCGGGATGAAGGCCGGTCTTGAGAAGGGGCATGGAGTGCTCAAGGCTTACAAGGGGCCAAGGTTACGGATCTGGGAGATCAATGTTGAAGGACCGCACTTTGAGACCTGGCCGAGCAGTGGGCACCGGGCGTTATACGGCGACTTGAGACTCGATCAACTGAACGAGAGAACAATTATTAGTCAGCTGAAAGATTTTGCTCAAAAAGCCTTTCGCAGATCTCCGGTTGATGGCGAATTGGATCCGATTCTACGACTCGTTTCTGAAAAACTCGCGGAAGGGGTGGCACCATTGGATGTCCTCCAGCTCGCCAGTCAGGCCATTCTATGTTCTCCCGGGTTTCTGTATTTAAACCTTGGTGAGGGTGAATTAAACGAATTCGCATTAGCTTCCAGATTGTCCTATTTCCTTTGGGCGTCACCTCCAGATCCCTTACTGCTTGAATTGGCAGAAGCTGGGAAGTTAAAGTCAGGTTTGTCCTCTCAAGTGCAAAGAATGCTCGCTGACTCTAAGTCGGAACGGTTTGTCCGGCATTTTGTGCGTCAGTGGCTGGATCTGGATAACATCGGATCTATGCCTCCTTCTGAGGATTTTTTGGTTTATTATCGCGATAATCTTGGATCAGCGATGAGAAAAGAGACGGAAATGTTCTTTCGCCACGTGTTGGATCAAAATCTGCCACTTCGGGAATTTCTTGCAGCGGACTATTCTTTTTTAAATCGCGAGTTGGCTATACACTATGGGATTAAGGGTGTCGAGGGTAACGAACTTAAGCGTGTTTCCCTGAAAGGGAGCCGGCGTGGTGGCCTGATCGGGCAGGGTTCATTCCTGACAGCATCGGCTAATGGTGTGGATACATCACCCGTTGTCCGTGGTGTTTATGTCCTGGAAAAAATACTCGGTTACACGCCACCGCCACCTCCGCCTGACGTTCCTGTAATCGAACCCGATATCCGTGGTGCTATAACCGTTCGGGAACAATTAGTAAAGCATCGGGAAATAGTAACATGTGCGGAGTGTCATCGTAAGATTGATCCACTCGGATTTGCCTTGGAAAATTATGACGCCATCGGTGGTTGGCGTGATCGATATGATGGCAAGCGCAAGATTGACCCTTCCGGAAAACTTCCTGGAGGTAAGTCTTTTTCAACCAATGCCGAGTTTAGGGAATTAATTGTCGGGCAGGAGGAAACTTTTACCCGGTGTCTGGCAGAGAAACTTTTAACGTACGCCATAGGCCGCGAACTCGATGGAAATGACCGGCCGAGTATTGACAGCATTTGCCAGTCAATAAAAGGTGAAAACCGGGGGTTGCGTGACCTTGTTGAAGCGGTTGTTACCAGTGAGAGTTTTTTACGCAACTAGGTAATTGTTGCGCAGTTGCCATTTGGCTGGTGATTAGAACTTCTATTTTTTCCAACGGAAGCTTTCTCCTTCAATAATCAAGTCA
>MDTA01178687.1_pt1 | contig 10860 bp, 12 predicted proteins | sample 811151 | NCBI WGS metagenome assembly MDTA01 (sample SAMN05326648, study PRJNA326480) | marine metagenome | isolation source: seawater | place: Indian Ocean: South | collected 2010 | reverse complement strand
TGCTGATTTGGGCTGCGTCGAGGCGTGGTATATCTCCGGACTGGCCGCCAATAGTGAGCTGGGTTGGCGGCGATGGGTATGCAGAATCCGCTGGCGCGGTTTTGGGGGCCAAGGCTGAATTGTCGCTGAGTGCAACGGCTCTGCTCTCCGCGGCAATTAAAACCGGCGCATCGACCACGTTAGAAGACCGAAGCGCCTCCGGCAAATACCAAGGTTTTGGGTAGCCGCGATTTTCTGCGACGCGAATAATTTCTCGTACGCGCGCTTCGGGTTCGGCGACACTCAATACTCGGAAGAATCGTTTACCGTTGATTTCGACCTCGGCAACGCGAGTTCGGATGTTCAATTCGGCCGCTACATCTCGCGATAGCGAAAGCGCTCCAGCCTCGTTGGTAAAACTGCCAAAAACTGCTGCGCCCGACACCCCATGAGATAGAGAGGGCAAGCCGACTGCCAGTAAAGTGCAGAAAATAAACCAGATTGTTTGCAAAACTGTCTCCTCGCTGGATCAGGCTATCACAGTCATCATTAAACACATTAGCCGAACAGGGTTTTTGCTGAGTCAGACCTTTAACACAACTCACGAATATACGGGCTCGTCACGACAACTAGCGCTCTTGTCCTTTAGTCGCTCAAAACAGCAAGACAGTTCGGTCGATCGTCCAGAACGTGGCTAAGCAACCCATACTCCACGCTGCGCCTCGATTAAAATATTTTTGCCAACCAAGTTTGGATAAGCCCCAAGCGAATACCGCCAGCAAAAGTATTACCACCACTTGACCGACCTCGATACCGACGTTGAAAAGCAAAAGGGATACCCATAGGCCGTCTTTGGGCAGTCCTATGTCGGCCAATGCTCCGGCGAACCCGAGGCCATGCAGCAGCCCGAAGATAAACGCCATGACCCATGGGCGACCCTGTGTCAGCCGCGAACGTTTGCTCTCTTCCTGCACCAATTCGCGTGCTAGGAAGAAGATGGATAATGCGATGACCGCCTCCGTAGCGCCCTGATCAAGTTTCACCAGCTCCAAGACGGATAATGCCAGCGTAATACTGTGTGACGCTGTGAACGCAGTTATTGTCTTAATCAGCGCGATGGGGTCTCGAATAAATAAGAATAGGCCTATTACAAATAGCACATGATCGATACCAAAGATCAGGTGCTCGATCCCAATAATGAAATAGCTGAGTGCGGTAGGGGCCTGCTCCCGAAGATTCAGTGTGGGTTGATCTGGTCGCAGAACATAAGTGGCGGTTTTCCCGTCCAGCGTGGCTAACGACACTAAAACATCGGTATGGCTGTAGGGTAGGCCGTTAACGTGGATTGAGGACTGGCCAAGGTCACAGTCGGTTCGCCAGTGAAAAACTAGGGCGACGTTACCTACCTTTGGTGGCGCGACATCGGTGACGGCGCACTCTTCGGAAAAAATTGGGTCCAGTTCCACGTTGGTATTGAGAAGAATAGGCTTCTTCCATATCACGTGATATTTCGTTGATTCCTCATCGACTTCGATGAGTTGCAGATGGCCCGGCCTGAACTCATGGGCGTAGACGTGATCGCCAATCGCGATACAGAAAAAGCAGCTGACCAGTAAACTTAAAGTAACCCTAGTCATCATTTTTGGGAGATCATAGAACTCGGATAGACCACTTCGTAGCCGTCTTTTAGGGCCTCATAGTAGGTCTCACTGGCGGTGCTGCGAAAGGCAACGGCTGCATCGGTGGCCACGCGCTCTGCGATCGCTGCAAATTCCGGGACATAGGAAGCTTCTACCGTTTCGAGTTTTACTGTGTGCCATCCATAAGCCGATTTGATTGGGCCTTGCAAGTTGGGGCTGGGCTCTAACTCCGCCAGGGCGTCAGCGAATTCCTTCCCGAGGAAACCGCGGATTTGACCCTGAGTGCGTGCGCTGTAGTTACTTTGTAGCATAAACGGGTCGCCCTTGGCTCCAGAGCTCAGTGCCGCTGTAGCGTCGCTCCTAGCGTCTACACGGCGTTCATTTGAGAAGTAAATATGAGAAAAGGAGAAACGCTCTGGGACTCGATAATTTTCTTTGTTGGCTTCAAAGTATGCGCGCAGTTCGGCCACCTCAAGCGGCTGAATACTCGCTATGTCCTCGGTGAGAAAAGTCAGTTTCTGCACCAGACGGCGCCGAATGATTGAGTCGTTAACGTGCAGGCCAAGGCGCTGAGATTCGCGGAAGTAAATTTCATCTTTCACGTATTGCGCTACGATCTCGCTAAGTTCCTGTGACGAGGGCTCACGGTTTCTCTGCATACGCCAGTTGCCGCTGAGTCGTTCTACATCCGCTTCGCTGAGTTCAATCACGCGCGAAATTTCTGCGTCTGAAAACAATCCGGAAAGGAGGAAGATTGCCGTACCTGCAATGACAAAAGAGGTTACTGGATCCTTCAGCCAACTTATCACTCAATGTCTCCCCTAAAAATTAGATCGAATAAGCGCTCTCGTTCTGTACAACAAGCGCCCGACACTCGCGGCGAATTGTCAATTCCCATTACCCCGATTACCTTCACTGCGAATTTTTAACTAAAGGTGCCGAAGCATTGACGAAAAGATAAAAACACCGAGAAGTGCTAGAAGCGGTACGCAAGACAACTCTCTCTGCCGCGAGGACCCTAGCATAGCCACTTAAAATTAGGGTGCTTTTCCACTAAGATCAAATCGCATCGGTGAAAGGCAAGGCTTGGGGAGGGATCATGATCGGGTTTATTCATAAGCTTCCGGCGAAAGTGCTGGGGTTGGCGCTGCTAGCGATTGGGCTTGTAGGGTGCGGTCAGGGCACTACTACCGACAACGACGCGTCAGTAAGTCAAGCCGCTCCGCCCGAGCAAGCGACGGACTCAAGGTTTGGCGGTGCGCAACTGGTAATGTCGCCAGACACCGTAAATGCTAATCCAGAAAGTAACGCCCAACGGAATGCATACTTTGGTGATTTGCATGTGCACACCAACTATTCGTTCGACGCCTTTGCTTTCGGTACCGTGGCGTCGCCCTACGACGCCTACCGATTTGCGCAAGGGCAGGCGATCAAGCACCCGGCAGGGTTCGATGTACAGCTGCGTGCGCCGTTAGATTTTTATGCCGTAACAGACCACGCCATGTTTTTAGGTGCGGTTAAGGCTGCCGCCGACACCAGCACCGAGTTTTCCAAATTCGGGCATGTGCAAGGCCTGCACAACTTGAATGCCCCAGAAAATCAAAATTTTGAGAGCCTGCCCCAACGTGTCACGGCCTTTACTACTTTCCTTCCGGATACACTGGCTAAAATTGTCGATGGCAGTATCGATGCCAGCTTGGTTGATCAGATCGCCAAAGACGCTTGGACAGACACGATCCGAGCCGCGGAGGCATTTAACGATCCGGGTAGCTTTACTACCTTCGTTGCCTACGAATTCACGTCGTCTACTGACGACCGTGGCAATCTTCACCGAAATGTTATTTTTCAAGGGGCGGATAGGCTGCCCGCTATGCCTTTCTCGCGTTTTCACAGCCAAAATCCTGAAGGGCTCTGGGATTGGATGGACGGGTTGCGACAAAACGGTATCGAAGCACTTGCTATCCCGCACAACTCCAACGGCTCAAATGGGCAAATGTTCAAGCTTGTCGACTGGGCCAGCAATCCGGTGGATGATGAATGGGCGCGAAAAAGAATTCGTAACGAACCATTGGTGGAAGTGACTCAGGCGAAAGGTACATCTGAAACGCACCCGCTACTGTCGGATTCCGATGAGTGGGCGGATTTTGAGATCATGCCCTACAGGGTCGCCACCACCTGGCCCAGTGAACCTAAGGGCTCGTACGCGCGCGAAGCGCTACTGGACGGCTTAGCTTTGGCAGATGCCGGCATTACCAACGCCTATCAGTTTGGTTTAGTGGGTGCGACCGATACTCATGTTGGTGCTTCCTCGCTCGACGAATCCAACTTTTTCTCAAAAGTTGGCCTCCTAGACGCGGATGGTGAACGCCGCGGCTCGGTGCCAATGGACAAAGGCCAAGTGGAAGTTGTGCGCTCGGCTGGACGGGTCAATGTGCAGGAGATCGGCGGACTTGAATATGCGACGGGCGCTTACGAGACTTGGAGCGCCTCTGGTTTGACCGGCGTCTGGGCCGAAGAAAATACTCGGGAAGCGTTGTACGCAGCACTTCGGCGCAAAGAGGTTTTTGCTACCTCCGGGCCCCGGATTAAGATCCGGCTCTTTGCGGGGTATGACTATGGAGAAGACGACGGGCTGGCAGATCGATACGCGAAGGGCGTACCTATGGGCGCGGAATTACACGGGGCAGATGGTCGCGCGCCGGTGCTCGTTGCCAGTGCTCTGCGAGATCCAAGCTCCGCAGCTCTGCAAAGATTGCAAATCATCAAGGGCTGGGTTGCGGACGGACAAACCAATGAGCAGGTCTACGATGTCGCTTGCTCAGATGGGGGCGAGGTGGATCCCAAGACACATCGTTGTCCCGATAACGGCGCCAGTGTTGATCTAACCGATTGCTCCATTACGGAGAACGTAGGGGCGTCGAATCTCGATGTGGTCTGGCGAGACCCCGATCATAATCCCGAGCACCGTGCTTTTTATTATGCACGTGTGCTCGAGAACCCGACGTGTCGCTGGTCAACTTGGGATGCGGTCAAAGCAGGAGTGCCGCCGCGCCCGGATCTGCAGAAGACCCTGCAAGAGCGCGCTTGGACGTCGCCCATCTGGGTCATGCCGCAGACTTGAAACTGCGGATCGGTGCGTTGCGCAGGACCTGCAAAATATAGGCGAGGGGGGGACAGGCAAACGTGGTTATAGCGTTTGGCGCGAATCGATGCTTGAGGGAATATTTGCGCTTAGCCGCCTGTCTACAGCCCCAGCAGCAAGCGTGCGGATCAGATCGCACGTTGCTACCCTGGGGACACTGCAGCAATGATCGGTGATGCATGAGTCTGGAATCAGAATCCTATTTCAGTTTAAGAACGAAAAAGAAAGACGGCTCATTCGTGGACACGCCGGTCTGGTTCGTGCGAGCTCCCGAGGCTCACGCCTACTATGTTTTCGCCAACATAAACTCCGGCAAGGTGAAGCGCATCAGGAACTTTGCCGAGGTGGCGGTCGCTGTGTGCGATTGGCGTGGCAAGATACTTGGAAGCTGGCTGTCGGCGCGGGCTGAACTGGTGGCAGAAAGCGAGGGGATCTACGCGGGGTTTGGTGCCAAGTACGGATTGACGTATCGAGTATTCGATTTTTTCTCGAGACTAGGGGGTAAGCGCAAAGAGCGGCAGATTATCTTGGTCAGTCATGTTGCGGAATAAGGCGGGCGCTACTTAGGGCTTTCTCGATTAGTCCCATTGGTATGTTCAGCCAGTGCAATCACATCGGCGCTCGAGGGGGTATTCCATGGGCCGTGCACTAACGAGTCGGGGTCAATGCCAAACATCCGGCTCACAGTAGTAGCGTAGCGTAAGAATGTTTGCATGCTCGGCTCGTGATCTGCGGCTCGTTCCCATGTTTCCCAAGTCTCGGGAACAATCAGTTCGTTAATTTCTAGCGTCAGGCGGTAGGCGCATTCTGCAGCAGACCATCCGAGTTCTAACCTGAGCAGGTGCAATCGCTCTCCGATAGATTGATTAGAGGTCATTGAGATGTGTAGACGTAGCCAGCGTGAGGGTTTCTCGGTGTTCCGTGGGCCGCGCATTATGGTTGATGCCGATCATCTCCTCAAAGGCACTGCGGTGCACAAAATCCACTGTTCGGACGCCCGTTTTACGCAGGTATTGCATGGCAGCGCTGCGGCTACGATATTTCAGGCGGTGGCCTCTGGCGTCCAGTAGCGGTGTTAGTTGCTCGTCGATCCGGCAATAAACCAGATAAATGCTGGGGTCTATGGCGTGTACCTCAACTGCGGGCGCAGAACCATCGCTGAGCAACGCTGAAAGTTTTCGCACGTCCATTGCCGGCGTCTCCAGTTACGATCCCTAACGCTACGCTGGGTCTGATCAACAAGACGTGAATACGCATGTCTTTGTGAATTGGATGATCGTTCGCTATTGTCGCTTTTTCAGATTTTATGAGAGGGTGTCGAATTGCAGAACAATGCTATGCGAGGGCTTTGTTACTGGGCTGCGCTGGTGGTGTTATCAGCCTGCGCCGATCATACAGTGGTAATGCCGCTGGCGACGCCTGCAGGTGCGAACAGCAGCAGCCCGAACATCAGCGCCGACGTAACCGGCCAGCCGGTTCTTAGTTGGCAACGCCGGCAACAAGACGTCACGATTTTAGAATACTCGACGCTGTCAAAGAACGGTTGGTCAGAACCTGTTGAGGTCGCGCGGGGCAGAGATTGGTTTGTTAATTGGGCGGATGTCCCCGCCGTGCAGCCGGTGACCGACTCGTTTTGGGCGGCTCATTACCTACAGCGCACTCCGGGCGGAAAATACGCTTACGATATACGTTTGCGGTTATCTGATGATGGCGGCAAGAATTGGCGTGATGCCGGGAGTCCACATCTGGATGGCACGCCGACCGAGCATGGCTTCGTGTCGCTTTACGCCAACGACGATACGTTGGGAATAATTTGGCTCGATGGTCGCGAAATGTCGACGCATGGCGACGCTCAGCCGCATAACACCACCCATCATGGAGGGATGACGTTGCGGGCTGCATCTATGGATCATCAAGGGCGATTTGCTCACAGGCGACAGGTGGACGCCTTGGTGTGTGATTGTTGCCAAACCGCCGCAGTCATGACCCAAGATAACCCGTTAGTTGTTTATCGAGATCGCACTGAAACCGAGCTTCGCGACATTGCGAGCAGTAGTTGGCAGCAGGGCGCTTGGACGACGCCGAAAACGGTAGGTGCAGACGGTTGGCAAATTAATGGCTGTCCGGTAAACGGCCCTGCACTGGTTGCTCGACAAAATGACGTCGCGGCGGTTTGGTTTAGTGGCGCTGGCGGCGAATCGCAGATTTTTTTGTCACGCTCGTCAGATGGCGGCGCCACCTTCGAAGATAAACTAAAAGTTAACATCCGAAAAACTCTTGGCCGGGTGACTGCCGTGATGTACCCAGATCGCTCGATCTTAGTCGCCTGGTTGCGCCAGGACGATTCCGAAACGGCGAAAATCGTTGCCCGATACATTAGATCAGACAATAACTTAAGTCCTATTTTCGAACTCGTGAGCGTGTCGCCTGAACGCTTGTCTGGCTTCCCCAAGCTGGCCTTGTTAGGCACCCAGGCGGTGCTTGCATGGACCGATCAGTCGCGCGCCAAACCACAGGTAAGTACACTAATGGTTGATGTCGATGCAAATAAGTAGAACTGTTAGCGAATATTTTTTTATGATCAACGCTTCAAAAATAGTGACCAACGGTAGATGTTAGTCGACCAACGGTATTTTGAAGGGGTTAGGTGAGGATGTCCTGGTCACAAATTGGGGGTCTTGAGGTCGGTTCAGCTGTCGCTTTCATGCGCCAGTGCGCCAATGAGTTTTTGGCAACTGATGCCGCGCGGGCGGCATTGATCTACCCCACGCGGGGAGGTGAGGTCAGCGTATTCGCCTGTCCGGAAAGCGATCATTTGGTGGCTTTTTTCCAATCCATTTTTGACCAAGATCCAGAACGTTTTTATCGTCTGTCTAGAGAGTTTGACGGAGCTCAGCAAAGCCTGCGGAGCGGCAACCTGGGTTGGGCGCTCACGCGCTTCGCCGGTCACCTGTTTCTGAGCCTGCGATGGGCGAATGAGATAAGTGTCCACAAAGTGCCCCTCCAGTTGCGCGAGCAAATGATAGCTTTGGCGTTGCCCCTACAATGTTATTTAGATTGCTCCTTTATTGCAGACGGGCTCGCTGGCTCCGCGCACCAGATGCCTCAAGAGTTGGCGGTGGAGTTGGCGAGCTAATGGCGCTCACCGACTTAATTTGGCAGAAAAAGGCCGAAATTGTTACGTCTGTCACCTATTTTGCACCACTCCTCGGATTTTCGGCGATTTTTTGTCGTAACTAGCGGAGGATCGCCAAATTAAAGTTTGGTTACGTTGTTGGGTATGATTGATCAATTTTCTGACAGATTGCGAGCGCTAAGATCAGAACGAGGATACTCGCTTCGGGGGCTCGCAAAATTGGTGGGTGTTACAGCAAACGCTGTGCTGCGCTGGGAAAAAGCAGAGGTCACACCTACGCGAGACAAGATGATGGAGCTTGCGGCGACGTTTCAAGTTGAACCCGGCTGGCTGGCATGGGGCATAGGCGATCGGGATCGACACATCAGCGTTGAGTCGGTTCATATGCGCTTGGAGCATTGCAGTCACATGGAGTTGAAAGCCGTATCCTCTTTACTGGACTTATTTTCCGTCCAGCGAGAACTGACGGGTAGGAAGACTCGAGGGCGCCAGGCGAGGTCCGGTAGAGGAGTCTTGAAAAAAGCTTAATAGCTTTCCCTTGCTGCTGTTTCTCGTCTCTGCGCGTTTTTTGGGGCGTGTGTCTTTTCGTTCCCGGATATACACTCCTTCTCCGGAGGGTAAGCTATGCCAATAAATATTTTGGGAATGATCGGGGTAAGTGCGCCACCGACGGAAGCTACTGTGCATATCGTGGGCGGTGGAATAGACGCTCAATACATCGCCGAGTTTTCTGCGGCGCACGAAGCATCGGACTTTGACGCCGTATTAATTGGTCATTCCTCGAGCTCGGCCGACGGTTTTGGGATCGCTCAGCACGTTGCCTACAGCACCGAAAAAATCAAAATTTTACTGGCGCACAGGCCTGGATTCGCCGCACCTACCCAAGCGGCGCGACGGGTGGCGACCCTCGATAACCTTATTCAAGGACGGTTGTTACTGCACATAATTACCGGCGGTGTCGATGCTGATCAACGACGCGATGGCGACTTTCTTGGGCACGATGAACGCTATCAACGTACCGATGAGTATCTGCAGATCATGCGCAAGGTTTGGACGTCCGCAGAGCCCTTCGATTTTGATGGCAAATATTACCAGGTTAGACGTGCCAGCTCTGAAGTGCAGGCCGCCCAAAGTCCCCATGTACCCTTATGGTTTGGCGGCGTCTCTGCAGCAGCGAAGCCGATTGGCGCCAAGCATTGCGATACTTATGCTCTATTCGGCGAATCATTGGGTTTAGTCAAAGGCATGATGGATGAGTTGGATGGCATGGCGAGTGTTCATCAGAGGCATCTCAAATATAACCTGTCCTTCCGACCCATCATCGCGCCGACGGAGGATGCAGCGTGGAAAAAAGCCCGGCAAATACTTCAATCCGTAGAAAACGCCTCTAAGCCCAGCGTTAGAGCGCCAGAGGCAGAAACAGCCAAACGCTTGAGCAGGCTTATCGACGATGGCGAAATCCATGACGAGCGGCTATGGGTGCCGATCGCTGCAGCGGCCCAAGGCAGCGGCAATTCAACGGCACTTGTCGGAACACCCGAACAGGTCGCAGAGGCCATTGCAAAATACTATGACTTGGGTGTGGCGGGTGTGCTGATCAGGGGATTTGATCCGTTTAACGATGCAGTTGAATTTGGTAAAGAGTTGATCCCCTGGATCCGTGACAAAATCCGACAGCGGGATGACGCTCGGAGTTAGGCCTTTCTGGTGACGGCTCAGCGTCGCCGGTTGCGCTAGGGTGATATTGAAGTGCCCTTTCTCTGTGCTTGGTCTAGAAGGCTCTGCCTTCCAGCGGCCCAATTACGAGCCAATCGATTACTGCAGAGGCGATGGCAACGGTTAAAAAAACAGCGAAAATGAAGCCCAACAGCCTCCATCCGTGAAATTTTTGCTCTGGTGGTGACTCTTCCGGATCGCTCATAGCTGTACCTCACAATGGCTGACGTATTGTCTCTTTGACGTTTAACTTCGCGGACATTCTAACGCGTATGGGCTTGACCAATGACGATCTCAATGGAAATCAATTAACGCCTCGATCTGCGGGGGTTCATGTAGAGGTCGATCGTTGCCATCAAATTCCAATTCTGCCGTGGCCAAGCTGATCAAATTGCTGATGTGTCGCTCGTCGTGTTGGATGAACACCTTTCTGAATTGTTAAACCGCTGCTCCTAGCGCGTCGTTAAGCTATCAGAGCACCGATTTCTGCCTCGCTCATGCCCGCGGCGACGGCGGCGCTGGTAATGTCTTGCCAGCTATTGTCGTCGATGTCGATGCCCGCTTGGCTGCGAGCGGCTACGCTCTGGCGCTCCGGGTCGCCGGGTACGAGTACTTTATCAATGCCTTCAGCTGCTTCGCTGGCATAGATGTACTCAATCATGGCCGTAACCTCTGCATCGTAGGCTGCCAGATCGCCTATGGCGCTAGGGTCCAGTATGACCGACAGCATATTATTCAAGGTGGCGCCGCCACGCGGGTTGCCAGGCTGCATTGTGAAATTGCCGCCCAGTGCGCCGCCTAATAGTTCGCACATGACCATCAGTCCGTACCCTTTGTGCAGACCAAACGGCTGCATGGCGCCACCGCCGTCTCTGCTGAAAATGACGCTAGCATCGGTGGTCTCCACACCGTTACGGTCTACTAGGGAGTGCTCGGGCACGGGTTCGCCCTTCATGTAGGCCACTCTGACTTTGCCTGCTGCAACGGTAGTGGTGGCCATGTCGAGCACCACATGGTTGCCGTCTGCTCTTGGTACGGCACAACAAAACGGATTGGTAATAAACCGCCGGTCCCGGCCGCCGTAGGCAACCACCATAGGGTCGTGCCCGACGACGTTAACGTAGTGGGTCGAAATGAGTCCGGCCTCAGCACAATGTTCTGCAAATGCGACGATACGCCCAAGATGTGCGGCGTTGCCAAGCGCAACACAGCTTATGCCGTGGGACTTGGCTCTTTCAATGCCTTGA
>MDTA01183524.1_pt1 | contig 10862 bp, 9 predicted proteins | sample 811151 | NCBI WGS metagenome assembly MDTA01 (sample SAMN05326648, study PRJNA326480) | marine metagenome | isolation source: seawater | place: Indian Ocean: South | collected 2010 | reverse complement strand
TATCACGAAATAGCCGCCGGTAATCAGTTTATTGAAGATGGTTCAACCTTTGAAATTACTGCAAACTCAGATGCAGCTGGTGATGACATCAAAGGCAAAAATCTGGTTGGTGTAAGGGCTATATTGACTTACACAGAAAGTGATGAATCGGGTGGTGGAATTGGATGCCTTGGTTACCAAACAGCAGATGACCAAGTAAGTGCGTCATTGGAGTACCCTGAGATAATTCCAACTAGTGGTCAGGTCTTATCTGGAGAATCAATCACAGTAGAGTGGCATGATTCAAGTATTGTAAATAGTAATGTCACTAATATGAGTGAGGATGGAATTAGAATGCTTCTTGACGGCTCAGGTATGGGAGAAGGAGAACATTATCTAGACATCTCAGTTACTGTTGTCGAAGGAGGTGGCACTGGAAATTGCCAATCATCAGACGGCGGTGAAGACGTGTCTTACAAAATTGAATTGATATCATTGGACTACAAAATAGATGCGATCGACTGACTAATTTAGTAACTTACTGATATCGATAATCTGTGACACTCGCTTGTCAATCAGAGAAAGAATTTCATCTAAAGTTGCCTTATCATTTGCTTCTACACGCATGACTAGGATTGGTTCAGTGTTGGACTTCCTAGCTAGGTACCAGCCTGATTGCTGACCGTCTTTTTCAAACCTAACACGCACACCATCAATGGTCGACGCCTCATAATCAGAGAATGCTCTCGTGATTGCAGCAACAGTTTCCAACTTGTTTTCTTCAGAACATGGGACCTTTACTTCTCCAGTGGTTGGAAGGTTCGGAGCAAGTCGATCCAGTTCAGAACTGAATGACAATCCTTCACGTCTTGACCATAGCTCAAGAATCCTCGCCGCATTATATAGTGAACAATCAAAGCCATACCATCCTCTGTCAGCCATGAAAATATGGCCGCTCATTTCAGCAGCCATCAGTGCATCTGGGTTATCAGCAAGAACTCGTTTCATGAATGAGTGACCGGTTTTTGCCATCATTGGTCGGCCACCAGCTGCAACGATTGCTTTCTCAACGTTCATCGAACACTTAACATCATAAATTAGCAAATCTTTACCTTCTTCTTTACCTACAACATCTTCAGCAATCAAAGCGATTAACCTGTCAGGATAAACGAAATCGCCGTTTTCATCGACAGCCCCAATTCTATCTCCATCACCATCAGCACCCAATCCCATTTCGCATTTGTTCTCAACGACAGCATTAGCGAGGTCTACCATGTTGTATTCTCGAGTAGGGTCAGCTCCATGGTTTGGTTCAGTATTATCCCAATCGCAATACAAGTCGATATGTTCTGCACCAATCATGTCCAACAATTTTGACATCGCAGGGCCGGGAACTGCATTCCCACAATCGACAGCTACTTTGACAGGTCTTGCTAATTTGCCAGTAGAGGCGATAATGGCCTCTAAGTATGCATCTTCATGGGGATATTCGATGAGTTCTCCAATTCCTTGTTTGAAATTTCCTTCCAAGAAGACATCTTTCAAATCCTGAATCTCTTCACCTGCCAAAGGCAAAGTTCCCCTGCACATCTTGAAACCATTATGGGTAGGCATTGGTAGATGAGACGCAGTAACCATAACACCTCCATCAACAGGTAAGGTCCAGCAAGCATGATACAGACAGCCTGTGGAAACTATGCCTAAGTCGAGAACCTTCACTCCAGAATCCACTAAACCGCGAATAAGGTTCGCAGCATATCCAGGGCTGGATTTGCGAATATCTCTGCCAACAGCAAACGAGTCGCAGTTGAGATATGTCGCTATTGCTCTTCCTAATCGGTATGAAAACTCATCTGTGAGTTCTTTACTCGCCAGCCCACGAATGTCGTAGGCCTTGAAGCAATGAGTTGGCCACTCTCCCATGATTGTGGCCTGTGAGTCTTATGTTATGTATGTCATCGCCTAATTAGAAAACTCACATACAACAGTATCAGTATTACGATTCCTGATTCTAATAGGAAACCCTTCCACCAAGCAACAATCAAAATAATACTCAAACAGGGAATTAGAATTTTGAGCAATTTAGGCCACGTAAGTAAGCCATCTGGAGGCTTTTCCAGATACGGTGTTCCCGGCATGTATAATCCTCAGCCTATTCCAATTTGATACCCTGAACAACAATTTCGACTTTCGCACCGGCAGGTAGAGCACCTGCCTCAAATGCAGCTCTCGCTGGCTTAATTTCAATATCTTCTACCCAAGCGCCGTATACCTCGTTCATGGCTGCAAAATCAGATATATCATCAAGTAAAACTTGAGCGAAACATACCGAGTCTTTACTGACTCCTGCAGCATCCAATAGAGCATCAATCTTCTTTAACGCCCCCGCTGTTTGGCTCTTTACATCATTTCCAGCCTCTACATCGATTTGTCCAGAAAGCCAAATCATACCATTTGCCATTACTCCGGGAGTGTATGGACCATACAATTTACTACCAGCGATATTGATAGCTTTTTTCTCCATATTACACCGCACTTAGTGGTGGCACATCAAAATAGCCCGACTTTTTCTCGCAACTATGGCGAGTGCTTGGGTAATTGACCACCCTGCGCACGCTAGATTATTAGCCCCAATAATGAGAGAGGTTTCGCAAACTGATGATGTAATAATTGCATGCGAGCGAGCAGAGGTTGTCGCGATGTTGGAAAACGGTGACGGCCACTTACCTAGGAGGAAAACGTATTGGGTTCCAAGACCAGTGGGTAAGGGTAAGTGGAGGAAAGCATGGAAACGTAGTCGAATTTCAAAAAAGGCATTGAAAGGAATTCAAACTTTGATATCGGTAGGCGCACCGATAGAGACAAGAGTCGCACCGAGAAAATCACGCAGGATTTACATCACAGATACTGAGATAAACCATTTAGCACACAAATTAGCGCATCCAACTGAAATTATTATTCCAACCCATTTTGACACCCAGTTAGCAAAACCCCTTATGCGTAAAAGAGCAATATTCCACAAAATAGACGGTCTTCATGGACACGTTCACCTGCATCCACATATACGACCAAAAACCGTATCAAATCCTCCAAAGGTGATGGTAAGAAGATTGCTAGGTGATGGTATACATGACAGCGATGAAATATTGCAAATCCCTGAAAATTGGCTTGAAGGACTGTCTATTTTTACTGCTGATGAGAATGAAGTTACTGGGAATCCTTGGAACCTAATTCAAAATGTTGCGAATATGGATGGGGTGATAACTCAATCAGTCACTCTAGCGAGTGAAGCGGTATTACTCGGTGTCCCAACCTTGTTAATCAGTAAAGCAAAAAGAGGTTTCTTAGATCGTTTGAAATCTGATGGATATCCATTGTTTGTTGCTAAAGAAAAAGATGAATCAATTCTAGCACAATGGCTTGCAGGAATCCATCTAACATCAGAATTAGAACTGCCCGATTGGCCAAATACTAGATCAGAACTGCTTGAGATAATCAAGCATTGACATGTGATCTCCGGCCATCTCTTTAACTTGTGAAATTTCATACCAGTTCGCACTTTCAGCGTCGTCACCAGCGATAGGTTCACCACTTGCATCTATCAGATATGCAATAGAGATGATATGTCCTCTAGGGTCTCTTTCAGGGTTACCTTTCACGCATAGCAAGCGTAGAACTTTTCCATCCAACCCACATTCTTCTTTCAGCTCTCTAACCACAGCATCTTCTGGATTTTCTCCAAGCTCGACAAAACCTCCTGGGAAAGCAAGCATTCCTTTCCACGGTTCGTTTCCTCTTGTAATTAGCAAAATTTTGCTTCCTCTTATCGCAATAGCGTCAACTGCTAAGGATGGTTGAGGCCATTGTCCGCATTCATTGCATGCTGGCATGTTATTCACCGAATCTTCTTTTTCTAGCTTGGTATGTTTGAATTGCTTTCAATAATTCTTTCTTTGAGAAAGATGGCCAGAATACATCAGTAAAGTACAACTCTGTGTATGCCATTTGCCAAAGTAAAAAGTTGGAAATTCTTTCTTCACCAGATGTTCGAATGACCAAGTCAGGATCTGGCATTTTTCCTGTGTATAGTCTTCTACTAACTTCTTCTTCGTCGATAGAATCCAGACTCAGGTTTCCAGTTCTGTGGTCGTCAGCTATGCTTTTTATTGCATCAAGCATTTCTTCTCTGCTACCATAAGCCAGACAAACAGTAAATGTGTAATTATCATAATCTGCAGTTTTATTTTCAGCGTAATCAATTGCGTCATTAACTGATTTTGGAAGCAATTCTCTTCGCCCAATTATCTGAACTCGAACTCTATTTTCATGAATTCTTTCATCATTAGCAATGTCCTTTAAGCCTTCGATATACAAATTGAATAAACCATCTAATTCATCCTCCGCTCGACTTAGGTTTTCGGTCGACAAAGCATAGACAGTGAAATAGTGAATTTCCAATTCTAATACCCAGTCAAGGACTTGCTCAAGTTTCATTTTCCCCATTTTGTGACCAATATTTGTTTCAAGAGCTTTTGACCATGCAAACCTTCTGTTTCCGTCCATGATAATTGCAAGATGGTTTACCTTTGCAGGGTGTTGCTTTACTTCTCGTAGAAGTTTTGCTTCAACCGCATTCCCTAAAACATCGCCGAGGCGATTACTGATACCTATAACATCGCCCCCATTACCAACCCCATTCACTTCAACCGTTTGAGTTAATCCCCAATACCTCCTCGCCCACTACATGCAGGACAAGCCTTGGTGGCCGAAAGGGATTGTCCAGTCGCACGACGATAGCACAATATCCACCTCGTGGGGTACATTACCGCTGTATGTCGAAGAAGTTACTTCCCAGTGGTGGGAGCGTTTGGAAAATAAGTGGGGAAACTGGCCTAAAATTTCATCATTTGAGTTAATTAAAGAAGACAAAATTGGAATGTGGTATGATATTGGGGATTATGAGGCGCTTGTTGTACCTATACCGAGGTGTAGAAGTGCTTCTCGCCTATCGAAAAACCAACAACTCAAAAATTTACTCAACTCAATTTTACAATTACCAGTTGCTGGGTGTGATAAGGAGGGTGATCACGTTTTGATTTATCCTAAAAAGGCCCCTGCTAAGATTACTGGAGAGTCTCTCTCAAATCTCCATAAGGCGTTAATTTCAGGCGGCTGGTCAACACCAAATGATGAGCATGGGTGGAATGACCGTTTGAAAATAGTTGAGGACAAGCTCAAAACCAATACACTTTGGAGGGCCCCTCATTCTTCAAACACAATAGGAATTCCTCGAATAGAGTTGCATGATATGAGGCCAATTCCTATCCCAATTAGCGAGAAATTGATCCTCGATTCAGACATCAATTTACCAATGATTAGGCAGGCAGTGAAATATGATGTTTTTGAGAAATGGTGCGAATTGATTCCTCCAAAATATGCAAGCAAAAGCGTGCTTAGGACTGCAACAGGGGGAGTTGCTCACATAAAATACGACATCAAAATTATGGAAAAAGCAGAAGCGGTGGCTTATGATTATGATAATCCAGAAGTAGATAAATATCTTTCAAAAGTTGACAGATTCCAAGCCAAATTAGGTAACATGAGACTTGTGAAGATGGGTGTCCCATTAGCAATATTTGGTTTACTTGGCACATTATGGCTTGACCGTGCTGGTGAGATAGGTCAGCCTGTTTTTGCCTACTGGACTTTCTCTCTTATCGGCGTAATCTCTGGAGTAATTTATTCAATTATGGAACCAGATTGGCGTCAAACACTGTGACGCCTTCTGTTGTCATGGAAGTTCAACCCATGCGTCTTTGCTAATCCCATTACATCTATGAGGAAACTATCTCTAGCCTCTCTCTCGATTTTTCCACTGTTTATATCCCAGTATATGTTACAACCAACATCAATAGCATCTGGTCCCAGAGAAGATACTCTTGCGAATGAATCTTCTTCTTTCATGGTCTTCTCATGATTTGCAATCAAGTCAACTACACCTTCACAAAAATCGGAAACCTTTGCTGGGTCTGAATTGATATCAAGTTTGAATATGGGTTGCCACCTTCTGAATCTCCTTTTCCCCCAATTCTCCACAGGGGTATTTGCTAAGTTGGCGTTAGGCATGGTGATTACGGTGTCTTGGCTTGTTCTGATCAACGTAGTTCTCAGGCCTATCTCCATGATTTCTCCTTCGACAGAACCGATTACTACCCAATCCCCAACTTGGAATGGACGATCTAATAATACGGTTGTAGCTCCGAAAATATTGGAGATTGTGTCCTGTGCTGCAAGTGCTAGCGCTAAACCGGTAATTCCCAGTCCTGCAACCATTGTAGTCAGGTCAAACCCTAATGCGTCTGCGATGAAAACCATTCCAAATATTACGATAAGAAACCTCATTATACTCTCTGCAGCGGATACAACTGTTTTTTGTGAACCGTCCAATTCTCCATCATCATCTGTCCAGAGAACAAAGGCGTGTATGACTCCAACAAATCGGAAGGCTGTAACTACAATCGCTAGAACCATAATCAATTGTAGAATAGACAACATCCAATCAATATGGTCAGCAAGTAACATTCCTATCCAGCACCCAATTGCAACACCTAGTGCCTTTCCCGAACCAGACAATGCGTCTTTAGCGACCTGACTACCTAAACTAATTTTTGAGAATACCTTTGGCAAGGTTATGCCCATAAATTCTTTGAAAAATGTGATCAGTATAATTAGCACAACAGCAGTGATTACACTCTCAAGCTCTATGCCGTAAACTTCCTTATCATAGCCAGGAATTACCTCGATAAATTTCTCCATGTGGGACTCTAGCCGGCCATCCATCAAGTTGTTTTCGTAGAGAACCATCTCAATCAGCCCCCTACGGGGGCTATCTCAATCACGCGACGCTTTCAAGAGGGGTTATGTATTGGCGTGACTGGTAGCCATGAAGTTTGAATCTAGAAAGACATCCCTAACAATACTTCTATTGCCATTTTTGCTATCGTTCTTATCTCCGATTGTTAGTGCTTCGGTCACTCAAGATTCAACGGTCAGTTCAGCAAGCCAAGATTCCGGTGAGGGACTGACTCCATGGGAGACGTGGGATGATGATGATGATTACATCTCTTGCGAAACTAATGCAGAAGGCAGCAAGGTTTGCGATTATGTTTTCCCTTGGGGAGGAGATGAAATGATGCAGTTCAAAGAGTATTACACCTTTGAAACGATAAGGGCGAGAATGATGCGAATTGCTGCTGACAACCCGGATTTCATTCAATTCCATGAAGGCCTTAATGGAGGGACCAACGCAAGAGGTGAAGAAACATCTGCTGACACATACAAAGGCTGGCACTACGATAACCCATCTCCATGGCTCAAAATAACAGCAAACGTTCAGGGCGGCGAATATAATGATTTCAATGGCGATACTGGAAATTATGCAGACCGACCAGACGTGATGATTGTAGGTAATCACCACGCCAGAGAATGGATGAGCCATACCACCCCTATGCTATTTTTGGAAACAGTTGCATATTACTACGGTAAAGGGCCGGTAGACAACGACGGAGATGGCAAAATCAATGAAGATCCTTGGGGAGATGCAGACGGCGATGGCCAAGTTGACGATGATGGAGACTGCCTAGCACTCGATCCTGCCTATCAAGATAGCAATGGAGATGGTAAAGCCTGCAATCCAGGAGATTTTGGTGTTGATGAAGATTTCAGCGAAGTTGAGCTTACCAACCTAATCAATAATCGCGAAATATACCTGATACCGCTTTTGAATACTGACGGATTCATTTACGATCAGACAATTTTCTGTCCTGCTCCTGCATGGGAATCCTGCCCTAGCGGTGGCTGGCGTAAAAACTTGCGAAATAATGGACCACAACCATTGCCTGATATGAACGAACAAGTGGATGAGGATTGTGATGGTGTAGATTTGAACAGAAATTATCAATTTGAATGGGGATGGCCACTGGGTGCAACTGTGCCACTTATTCCAGGCACCTGCACACCAGCAGAAGACGAACAAGCAGGAATCACGAATAACGATGTATACACTGGACCTTATGACACTACGGATAACGACGGGGATGGATTGTTAAACGAGGATAACGTAGACGGTGAGGATGATGATAATGATGGTCAGACCGATGAGGACTGGGCTGGTGGGAATTCTGAACCTGAAACAAAATTTATTCAGGATATGACTGAGATGAATGACGATGATGGTGACGGGGCTTCTGATTACGAAGCGACTCTAACTTATCATTCCTATTCTGAACTTGTTTTGTATCCATGGGGGCACTGCACTGGTTGTCAAACTACTGACCACGAACAATTGGTATATCATGGTGATAAGATGGCTGAAATGACAGATTACACAAATATGCAGTCGTCTGATCTTTATCCAACGACAGGCGATTTTTGTGATTGGCATTATGGTGTTCACGGATCTTTTTGTTACACTATGGAGATCGGAACTGCCTTCCATCAGCATGAAGACGATATAGATCATATCGCAGTTAGGAATAACGGCATTGCTTTCTACATGACGAAGATTGCTGATAACCCTCGACAGAGAGCTAACCTTGGAATTGCATTGACTCAACAGTATATCCAATCACCCGAGCAGCTTGTAATACCAATCGAAGGAAAAATCCCAGTGGAGATGTGCCTCAACAACGCCTTCCCGATCGATTTGACTATGCAGAACTCGCACGTTATGTATAGAATGGTAAAGCCAAGTAGACAACAGTCTGATTATGGTCCAAGGGAATGGTATACCGAAAGTTGGTCAATGGCTGAATTCATGGTCATGAAAGGTGAAACCTGCCCTCTATTGAATGAGACAGAAGAGGGCTACAAGGTTGTTGCACACCTTGATGTAAAGGATGACGAAAATGGATTCTTACACTATAAATCTATGATTTCTACCCTGGATGGAACGCTGAAAATTGAGTATCCTCCGTTCTCTGGATATCACGAAATAAAAATATCCTATCGAGCACCATTTGGCACTGCTTTCGGTTCCACACTTTTATTCATGACTGTCGCAGTATTCGTCTGGGGAGGACTAGGCGTATGTTTGCGAATGATGGTAGAAGACAAGGATAGTGTGGATGCTCTGTTGGAACCAATCGATGCCACAGAATTGGTTGACGCAGAATTGGAGGACTCTTCATGAGTCAGTCTGACGAATTTAGCGGTAGAGTAGGTCTTATTTTCGCTGCTATTGGAGCTGCAATTGGGACAGGAAATATTTGGCGTTTCCCAAGAATGGTTGGTGCAAATGAAGGTGGGACATTCCTAATCCCTTGGCTGTTTTTCCTTTTTGCCTGGTCGATTCCGCTTGTTATTGCAGAGTTCGCTTTGGGTAAGCGAAGCAGGACTGGAACAATTGGTACATTCAGAATATTTGCCGGTAAAAACTTCGCATGGATGGGTCTTTGGACAGCATGGATATCTACTGCGATTGGCTTCTATTACGCAGTTGTAGCAGGTTGGTGTCTGAAGTATTTCCAACTCGGTGTAACCAATGGTTTGGTTGGTGAGGGTGTTGATACTCAACTAGTTTGGAATGAATTTTTACAATCTCCTGAAAATGTGATTTTCTTCCAATTCTTGGTTATAGCAATCACATTGCTAGCCATTTGGAAAGGTGCGAAAGCCATTGAAAAGGTCAATGTTATTTTGATGATATCACTATTCGTATTGCTATTCATGTCACTTGGATTGTCTTTGTGGATGGATGCCGCAGATGGTAGTTTGGACGGATTCCTATTCATGTTTACAGTGGAGTGGAGCTCCCTGTCAGATCCAGCCATTTGGATAAATGGTTTATCTCAATCAGCATGGTCTTGTTCAGCTGGAATGGGGATGGCAATCACATATTCAGTTTACATGAGAAAAGATGAGGATACAACATTGAATGCTTTCACAATGGGTCTTGCTAACAACTCGATATCCATAATAGCGGGTTTAACAGTATTATCGGCAATTTTCGCCGTTTCTGAGAATCCTCTAGATACAGTAACAGGAGGTTCTTCAGCAATCACCTTCTTAGCACTGCCAGAGGTTTTCGCACAAGCTCCGGGCGGAGCTACTGGCGCTTGGATAATGATGTCAGGGTTCTTCTTAGCACTCTCATTTGCAGCATTAACTTCTATGATTTCAACAGTAGAACTGTGTGTTCGTAACTTCGTTGACCATGGATACGAAAGGGAAAGATCGGTATTGCTAACTTCAGTTGCTATATTCATGTTTGGATTACCCTCAGCAGTGGTTTGGATTTCAATCGCACCCGATGGAACAGCATTCCCTCAATTTTTAGAAGTTCAAGACCACATATGGGGCTATGGTCTGATGTTTAGCGGACTATTCATTGCCTTTACAATATGGAAATATGGGTTTCAAAAGTGGAGAAGTCAGGTCGCTGCGGGAGAAATTCCCCCAGGACTACAAGGTTATCTGGGAATAGGTGTGTCTGCCTTCCGTGACGACTTTATCAACACTGGCGACAATGATATTTGGATTGGAAGGTGGTGGGATATTCTGATGTATTTGGCGTTCCCGTTCTTGTTCTCTGTTCTAATCATATCTTACTTTGGCGATATGCTTGCAAACACACCAAACGTTTGGGATCCATCTAATCCAAATGGCATCACCATTATCCTTCTATTCTGGGGAATAGTTGCTGCAGGATTTATCGCATTCAACCGAAAGTTGGTTCAAAGACCCTTATTCAGAAATGTTCCAGAGGGCGCAGAAGTTGACATTTCCATGCTACCTGGCGGAAACGACGAGTTAATTGTTGAAGTGGGAGAATACCCTGCTGGATGGGAACACCTTGGAGAAAAGTCGGAATTACCAGAGCTTCC
>MDTA01130242.1_pt1 | contig 10862 bp, 13 predicted proteins | sample 811151 | NCBI WGS metagenome assembly MDTA01 (sample SAMN05326648, study PRJNA326480) | marine metagenome | isolation source: seawater | place: Indian Ocean: South | collected 2010 | reverse complement strand
TCCATTAGGAACATAAATATTAATAAGTTCTATCTTTTTTTTTTTAAATTTTAATTCAGCGGTGATTATTCTAGACTGTTTTAAATCATCTTTAATAAAGTTATTATTAATTTTATCTAATTCTTGTTTAGATATAATAGCAACACCATTGTAACTTTTTTGACCAAAAACATAGGAATTAAATCCAATATTTTTAAATTCTTCATAGGGAAAACTAATATTTTGAGTTTTAATTTCTTGGAGTAATAAAATGTCAGGATTCGATTGTTTGATATAATCTAAAATATTTGTAATTCTTGCTCTTATTGAATTTACATTCCAAGAGATTATTTTCATTAAACCGAAAATGATAATCCACAACCACAGGATGCTGAAGCCTTTGGATTGTTAATTACGAAAGACTCACCAATCATCTCTTTTTTAAAATCTATTGTTGAGCCTGCAATTATATCCAAAGAAATTTTATCGATTATAGTTTGATTGAACAATACATCATCTTTTTCTAGTTTATTGTCAAAACTAAAATTATACTTGAAACCAGAACATCCTCCGCCTTGAACTGAAATTCTGAAATATTTTTTTGCTTCACTTTTCGTGATTTTTTCAATCTGGATTTTAGCCCTATCAGTAAATTCTAATTTTTTTTCCATAATTATCTAGTATATAATCTATATAAGAAGCATGCAAAAAAATTCAATCCAATCATTATCTAAATTAGCAGTCCCGTTGAATTCAAAAGGCAGGTTTTTCAAAGAAAAAAAAACTCTTTTAAGATCAGATTTTCAGAGAGACAGGGATAGAATAATTCACTCAACCGCATTTCGGAGATTAAAACACAAAACTCAAGTCTTTGTTAACACTTCTGGGGATCACTTTAGAACTCGAATTACTCATTCGTTAGAGGTTGCACAGATTGCCAGAACTCTTTCTAAATTCTTTAATTTAAATGAAGATCTATGTGAAACTTTAAGCTTAGCTCATGACCTTGGGCACACACCATTTGGACATGCAGGAGAGGAAGCGCTTAATAATTGTATGAAAAAATTTGGTGGTTTTGATCATAACATTCAAACAATCAGGATCATATTATTTTTAGAAAACAGATATTACGAATTTAAAGGTCTTAATCTTACCTTAGAAACTTTAGACGGACTTTTAAAACATAATGGACCCATCAAAAATAAATTTAAGTATGATAAGATATTGGGAAAAAATTTTTTTAAAAACAAAATAAAATTTTTGGATAGTCCTTCATTAGAGGCACAGGTTGCCTCAATATCTGACGATATTGCCTATAACAGTCATGATCTTGAAGATGGATTAAATTCAAATTTATTTAAATTAACTGATCTAGAAAAAATACCTATTTTGAAGGATATAATTTCAAAACATACAAAAAAGATTAAAAAGTTTTCACCCGATCTTATTATCAGACAAATAGTGAGAGAAATAATAAATGAAATGGTAAAAGATATAATTTTTACTACACAAAAGAATCTCAAGAAATATAAAATTAAAGATTTAAATGATGTTTATAGCGCAAAATATCCTATCGTAACTTTTTCAAAAAATATGCAACAATTTGATAAAAGAATTAAAATTTTTTTAAAAAATAAAATGTATTATCATAAAAAAGTTAGATCAAATGCTAATCAAGGCAAAGTGATCATAAATAAATTATTTAGATATATTAAAAAAAATCCGAGTAGATATTTAAATGTTAGTAAGTATGATAAATCAAATATTGTTAGATCAATTTGTGATTTTATAGCTGGAATGACAGATAGATATGCAATAAATCTTTATAAAAAGATTCAATGAACATTTTTGAAAATTATTTATTACAGATAAACAAACTTATTTCATCTAATAAGCAAATTTTGAAACTCAAAAATTTAGATGGGCTTAAAACAATAAATTTAGAAATTCCTCCAGAACATATCAATTATGACCTATCCACAAACGTTTCTTTAATTTTAGCTAAAACAAACAATATTAATCCTAGTACTTTAGCAAAAGATATTAAAGAAATTCTTGTTAAAAATATTAATCATTTCGAAAATATTGATGTAGCTGGACCTGGCTTTTTAAATATAAAATTATCCAAAAAAGGTTTGATTTTTAACATTCAAAATATTCTAAAAAGTAAAGATTTTTATGGATCAAAAAAATCGAAAAAAACTTTTAATATTGAATTTGTTTCTGCGAATCCAACTGGCCCTATGCATGTTGGTCATTGTAGAGGTGCAATATTTGGAGATGTTTTATCTAATTTACTATCTTTTAACGGAAATAAAGTTACACGAGAGTATTATATAAATGATTATGGAAACCAAATAACAAATTTTGTAAAATCTGTTTACTTAAGATTAAGAGAGATAGTGTTTAAAGAAAAGTTTCCAAATGATGCAAATCTTTATCCTGGTGAATATATCAAAGACATTGCTTCAAGTATATTAAAGAAAAACAAAGATATAAAAATTGATAATTTTGAGAAATCATTCGAAGAATTAAAAAAAATTTCTCTAAATAATTCAATGTCATTAATAAAAGATGATTTAAAACAACTTGGAATTTTTCACGATAATTTTATTTCAGAAACAAAGTTAATAAAAGAAAATACTGTAGAGAAAACAGTAGCTCAACTCAAAAAAAATAATTTTGTAGTTGAAGGTTTTTTAGATCCTCCAAAGGGAGAAACTTCAAAAAATTGGAAAAAAATTAAAAGATTAATCTTCAAATCGTCTGAATTTGGAGATGATACCGATAGGGCTTTACAAAAAAATGATGGAAGTTGGACATATTTTGCTAACGATTTAGCATATCATTCAAACAAAATTGAAAGAAGATTTAATAATTTAATAAATATACTCGGCGCAGATCACACAGGTTATATAAAGAGAATAACTGCTGCTGTAATGGCTCTATCTAATAATAAGATGAAACTTAATTGCAAAGTATGTCAACTAGTGAAACTCTATAAAGATGGAAAACCTTTTAAGATGTCAAAAAGGGCAGGAGATTTTATACCTGTTAAAGATTTAATTAATGAGGTTGGAAGAGATTCAATTAGATTTATGATGTTAAATAGAAGTAATGATGTTGAATTAGATTTTGATTTTAATAAAGTAAAGGAGAAAACAAAAGATAATCCTGTTTATTATGTCCAATATGCTTATGCAAGAATAAGCTCTATATTTAGAATATTAAACAAAAGTTTAGATTATAAGATTTCTCTGAAAGAGCATTTATTTTCTCCAAACGAATATGAATTGAAAATATTAAGAAAGATTTTTGAATGGCCAAAGTTAATTGAGTCAGCCTCAAGTAAGTTAGAGCCTCACAAAATTGCTTTTTACTTATACGAACTCTCAACATTATTTCATTCATACTGGAGTAAAGGAAATGAGGAAAAAAAATATAGATTTATAAATAATGGAAAAATAAGAAGAGAAGAGTCTCTTGCCTTTATATATTTGATTGAAATAGTAATTAAAAATGGGATGAAAATTTTAGGAGTCTCGCTTCCTAAAAAAATGTAATGAATAAAGTATTAAATATATTGATGTTTATATTTGTAGTTTTTTTTACTTTTGCTATTTTGAGACATTATTCTTCAAGTAAAAATATTGAAAACAAATATTACATTCGTTCTAATATTGATAAAATTTTAAAAAAAAAAATATCAGATTTACCTTTTTTAATGAGTGACACAAATAATGTTATCGAATTTAATGATAAAATTGAAAATGAGATAAATAGTGAAAAAACGAGAAGTTTTTGGGATTTGTTAAAAACTAAATGAAGAAGACTAAAGCTTTAATAGTGAGTATAAAAGGAACAAAACTTTCAAAAAAAGAGAAAATTCTTTTTGCAAAAGAAAAACCTTGGGGAGTTATTCTCTTCAAAAGAAATTTAAAATCTTTTGATCAAATTAAAGAACTAATATTCAAAATTAAAAAATTAACAGGAAATAAAAAATTTCCTATTTTAATTGACGAAGAGGGAAAGAGCGTTACCAGATTAAGTAATATAATTGAACACAATATAACTGCAAATTTTTTTGGTCAATTATACGATAAAAACAAAGATTTTTGTGTAAAAATCGTTAAAGTCTATTTAAACCATTTGTGTAAAATTTTAAAAGAACTTGGATTTAATATTAATACTATTCCTGTTTTAGATATTTCAAAAAGTTATACAAGTAAAATAATCGGAAATCGTAGTTTTTCAAATAACAAAAAAATAGTAAAAAAACTTGGAGATTTAACAATTAGATTCTTACATGCTAATAAAATTGCAGGTGTCATAAAACATATACCTGGTCACGGCGAAGCTACTTCTGATAGTCATATTAAAATGCCAAGAGTTAAACTAAATGTAAAAAAATTAAATGAAATAGATTTTTATCCATTTGTTTCATCAAAAGCGAAACTAGCAATGACAGCACATATTCTATATGAAAAGCTAGATAAAAAAAATGTTGTAACTTTTTCAAAAAAGATTATTCAAAAAATTATTAGAAAAAAATTAAAGTTTAAAGGAATTCTGATTACTGATGATATCTCAATGAAAGCATTAAAATATGATCTAATTACTAATGCAAAAAGATCTCTTGAAGCAGGTTGCAATATCGTCCTTTATTGTGCAGGAAATATTAATGACAACTTAAAATTGATTAAATCGTTACCTTATATTGATAAATTTACATCAAAAAAAACATCACAATTTTATAAATTTTTAAGGTAAAATTGTTTATGGAATCAAAAAACGTTAATCAAATATCTGTAGATATACCTAATTTTAGTGGACCTTTAGAAGTTTTACTTGATTTAGCTAAAACTCAAAAAGTAGATCTAGCTGAAATTTCAATTACAAAGTTGGCTGATCAATTTCTAGGTTTTATCAAAAATAATAAAGATATAAATTTAGAATCAGCTACTGAATTTCTGCTTATGGCAACATGGTTAGCTTATTTAAAGTCTAAATTATTATTACCTGAAGATGAAGAAAAAGATTTTAAAGCTCTAGAAGTTGCTGAAAAACTTAAACTACAATTAAAAAAACTAGAATTGATAAGAATTTTATCTGATCAAATGCTACAAAAAAAAAGATTAGGAGTTCATATTTTTACAAGAGGGATGAAAGGTGGGATACGATCTATTAATACTCCTGTTTATGATGTATCTCTTTATGAGTTACTTAAAACCTATTCTAGTATACAGATGATAAAAACTTTTCAAAATATTAGCATTCCTAAATTGCCGGTTTTTACCTCAGAGGAGGGAATAAAACTTATTAAAAATAATATTGAAAAATTAGATAATTGGAAAAATATAATGGAACTAATCCCAGAATATTATTCAAAAAATAAAATGAAAAAAACTGGAATTGCAGGTATTTTTGCTGCAAGTCTTGAATTAGCCAAAGAAGGTTTAATATCTCTTACTCAAAAAAAAATATTCGATAAAGTGCTAATTAAGAAATCTTAAAATGAAAAGTAAAAAGAAAAATAATATAATAGATTTCCCTTCAACCCCATCTAAACTTGAGAGACAAGTTGAGGCCATATTATTTGCTGCATCTGAACCTCTTGATGTTGAGACTATTGAAAAAAGAGTTCAAACTACTTTTAATGTAGAAAAAATTTTACAAAATCTTCAAAAAACTTATAAAAAAAGGGGCATTAATTTAGTTAGCATAAAAAATAAATGGTCGTTTAGAACCGCAGATGATCTGTCGAAGTTAATGGCTTTGCAAAAATCAACTCAAAAAAAATTATCTAAAGCTACAATCGAAACACTTTCAATTATCGTCTATCACCAGCCAGTCACAAGATCTGAGATTGAAGAAATTAGAGGTGTGGCCTTTGCTAGTAATACTTTAGATATTTTACTTGAGTTAAATTGGGTCAGACCTGCAGGACGTAAAGATGTACCGGGTAAACCCATTCAATACGCTACAACTGAAAACTTTTTAAATCACTTTAATATTCAAAAATTATCTGACTTACCTACGATCGATGAATTGGGTTCAGCAGGACTTATTGATACCTCCACAATTGATAAATCTATTTTTGGTACAGGCAAATTCTTTAAAGAACAGTCTATAACTGAAAAACAGAATATTTATGAAGATATAGACGAAGCTATAAAAAAAGCTCCTGAAGAAGAAAAATAAGTATATTTATTTAAGTCTTTTTATTGTATATATTCTAACATTATGGGAATTAGTTTTTGGCAAATAGCAATCGTTGTTGTGCTTGTTGTTTTACTTTTTGGAAGAGGAAAAATTTCAAGTTTAATGGGAGATGTAGCGAAAGGCATTAAAAGCTTTAAAAAAGGCATGTCAGATGATGCTTCATCTAGCAACCAAGAAGACAATAACAAGTCAGACAATTCTGATACTGAAAATAAATAATTACGATGCCTCAAATTGGATGGTTAGAGATTTTATCAGTAGTAATTATTGCAATATTAGTTTTGGGTCCAAAAGAATTTCCAATTGCTCTTAAAAAAATTGGCTCTTATATAGGAAAGATCAAAAATACTATAAGTAACTTTCAAAAAGAGGTATCTTCAGCTACTAATGAAATAGATTTAGACGAAGAAGTGGTCTCTAAAGAAAGTAAGATTAAAAAAGAAAAAAATTAAAATGACTGAAAGTAATTCATTTACAAGTCATTTTACAGAGCTTCGAAATAGATTATTAAATTCACTAATATTTGTTTTTATAGTTTTTATCATCTCATATTTATTTGCTGAAGAAATTTATAATTTCTTAGTCGAGCCTTATGCCAATGCAGTAAAAAACGATAATATTTCTAGACGTCTTATTTTTACTGCGCTACATGAAACATTTATTACATATATAAAAGTTGCCTTTTTTTCTGCGTTTTTTTTGGGTAGTCCAGTATTATTAATTCAAATCTATAAATTTATTGCTCCAGGTCTTTACAAGAATGAAAAAAAAGCAATACTACCATATCTTATATCCACACCTATACTTTTTATAATTGGAGGACTTTTGGTTTATTACTTAGTTATGCCTTTAGCAATAAAATTTTTTTTGTCATTTGAGACAATAGGTTCCAATACGAGTTTGCCAATACAATTAGAGGCTAAAGTAAATGAATATCTTTCTTTAATTATGAGACTTATTTTTGCTTTCGGTATAAGTTTTCAATTACCAATTTTATTAAATTTATTGGCAAGAATTGGTGTTGTTAACTCAAATTATCTCAGAACGAGGAGAAGATATGTAATTGTTATTATTTTCGCTTTAGCTGCAATTTTGACTCCACCAGATCCTATTACTCAGGTTGGGCTAGCAATACCTCTATTATTACTTTATGAATTATCTATATTTACAGTTAAATTCATTGAAAAGAAAAAAGAAAAAGAAGATTTAGAAAATGCATAATATCAAAGATGTAAGAAATAATTTAGATTTTTATAAAAAAAAATTCTTAGATAGAAATTTTGATTTTCAGGCAGAAATATTTAAAAAACTAGATGACAATAATAGATATTTAATAAGTGAAAAAGAAAAATTAGAGCAAGAAAAAAAAATCTTATCTAAATCAAAAGAAAAATCAAATTTTGAAAAGTCAAAAGCAATATCAAAAAAAATTACTAGTCTTTCAGATGAGCAAATTACTGCCCAAAAAAAATTAAACGACTTGTTGTTTCTTTTACCAAATCTTGCTTTAGATGATGTTCCAGTTGGTAAAGACGAAAAAGCAAACCAAATAATAAAAAGCTTTGGAAATAAAAAAAATTTTTCATTTGTACCTAAGTCTCATACAGAAATTGGTTCAAAAGATAACGGTATTGATTTTGACACATCTATAAAGTTGTCCGGATCTAGATTTGTCGTACTGAAGGATAATTTTGCATTATTAGAAAGAGCATTAATAAATTTCATGTTAGACGTTCATACACTGGAGTTTAATTATACTGAGATTTCACCACCATTGATTGTAAATGAAAGTGTCATGTTTGGCACCGGGCAACTACCTAAATTTGAAGAAGATCAATTTGAGATTAAGTTTGAGAAAACAGATCAACGAAAATTCTTAATCCCAACTGCTGAGGTTGTCCTAACTAATTTGGTCAGAGAATCTGTGCTAATGAATGACCAATTACCTCAAAGATTTGTGGCATCTACTCCTTGTTTTCGTAGAGAGGCTGGCAGTTATGGCAAAGATACAAAAGGCATGATCAGACAACATCAGTTTTACAAAGTTGAGTTGGTAAGTGTTGTTGAACCAAAAAATTGTATGGATGAGCTGAAAAGAATGCTTAGTTGTGCTGAAAGTATTCTACAAAAATTGGATATTCCATATCAAATAGTTTTATTGTCGACAGGTGATATGGGTTTTAGTGCTGAAAAAACTTTTGATATTGAAGTGTGGTTACCTTCGGAGAAAAAATATAGAGAAATTTCAAGTTGTTCATCATGTGGTTCATTTCAAGCAAGACGTATGGGAGCTAAATACAAATCTAAAAATGAAAAAGATTTTGTCGGAACTTTAAACGGATCAGGTTTAGCTGTTGGAAGATTAATGATAGCTTTACTTGAAAATAATCAAAACGAGGACGGCTCAGTAACTATTCCAAATGTTTTAAAAAAATATATGAATAATTTAGATAAAATTTGACAAAATTTAACTTGTTAATCTGATACATTTATTATAATTGTCTGAACATGAGTGGACAAGGAATAGCACAATTTATACCTCTTATACTAATCTTTGTAATTTTTTACTTTTTTCTTATAAGACCTCAGCAAAAAAGAGTTAAAGATCATAAAGCTATGGTTGAGTCTTTAAAAAGAGGGGATGAGATTATTACATCTGGAGGAATTATAGGTATTGTAGATAGAGTTATGGAAGATGATAGAATAGAAGTTATAATTGGTGAGGGAACAAAAGTACAGGTCATCAGATCCACCATCACAAGTTTGCTTAAAAAAGAAGAAGTTAAAAAATAATTCACTTTGTGTTGAATTTTTCAAAAATAAACGTTTTGTTAATTTATTTAATTTTTGTAACTATTTCGATTTTTTCATTATTAAATTTTCAAAAAAAAGACAACCTTTTCATAGATAAAAAAGTTAATCTTGGATTAGATTTACAAGGAGGATCATATCTTTTATTAGAAATAAATTCTGACTCTTTAGTAAAAGAGAAGATACAATCAAAAGTTATTCCTATTAAAAAATTATTAAAAGATAATAACCTTAATTATAAAGATTTTAAGATTCAAGAAAAAACACTTATTTTTAAAATTGATGATCTAGAAAAATTTGAATTACTTTTCTTTTCTAAAAAAAATAATTTGGTAAATCCTTATATTGATAATTATAGATCTTATGAACTTGACTACCAAGAAAAAAATAATAATTTTATTGAAGTTTCATTTTCAAAATATGGATTATTAACTATAAATAATTCTGCTTTAAAACAATCTATTGAAATAGTTAGACGTAGAATAGATGATGTTGGGACCAAAGAGCCTACTATTCTTCAAAGAGGTGAAAAAAGAATTTTGGTAGAGCTGCCAGGACTCAAAGACCCAGATAGAATAAAAAATCTCTTAGGAAAAACTGCTCAATTAAATTTTAGATTAGTAAGTGAAAATATAGAATTTGGCGTAGACGAACTAACTTCTGAAATTGGTGAAACCTTAAAAGTAAGCAAAAGAATTGTTATGAGTGGTGAAAATCTTATCGATGCTCAACCTAGTATTCAAAATCAACAGAATGAACCAACAGTTTCATTCACTCTTGATAGATTAGGCGCACAAAAATTTGGACGAGCCACATCTGATAACGTTGGAAAAAGATTAGCAATTGTTTTAGATGGTAAAATAATTAGCGCTCCAAATATTAATGAACCTATTACGTCCGGAAAAGGAATGATTTCTGGAAACTTTAGTTTTCAAGAGGCTACAGACTTAGCTTTACTTTTGAGATCTGGTGCGCTACCCACACCTCTTGAGGTTGTTGAAGAGAGAACAGTGGGACCTGATCTTGGAGAGGACTCAATTAAGTCAGGAATTACCTCTCTAATCGTTGGATTTATTTTAGTAATTTTATTTATGATTTATAAATACAAAATATTTGGAATAATTGCTAATACAGCTCTAATTGCTAATCTATTAATGTTAATCGGTATTTTAACTATATTGGAAGCAACATTGACCTTACCTGGAATTGCAGGAATTATTTTGACTGTGGGAATGGCAGTAGATGCAAATGTTTTGATATTTGAGAGAATTAAAGAGGAATTGAAAACGGAAAAATCAATAATTCATGCGTTTGATACAGGGTATTCTAAGGCAAAAATAACTGTTCTTGATGCAAATATTACTACACTTATAGCAGCTGTAATTTTATTTGCTTTTGGCTCTGGTCCTGTTAAAGGCTTTGCGATAACATTAGGTATTGGGATAGTTACAACACTTTTTACAGCTTACTTTTTAGCTAGACACTTAACTTCAATGATAGTTTTAAAAAAAAATAATAACAAAATAAATATTTAATGATTAAAAACATAAATTTTGTATCTAAATTTAAAAAAGCAAACATTATTTCGATTATAATTTTTGTTTTAAGTATATTTTTTATTAGTGTAAAGGGTTTGAATTATGGGATAGATTTCAAGGGTGGTACATTAATTGAATTAAGAACAGATTTATCAATTAAAGCTTCGAAAATAAGAGATGTTTTAAGTTCAATGAATTTAGGAGATATAAATGTAAAAAGGTTTGGAAAAGATGGTGATTATCTAATTAAAGTAGAACAAAAGGAAATAAACAATACCAGTTTAATTCCGAAAATAAAAAAAAAATTATCTG
>MDTA01034607.1_pt1 | contig 10862 bp, 6 predicted proteins | sample 811151 | NCBI WGS metagenome assembly MDTA01 (sample SAMN05326648, study PRJNA326480) | marine metagenome | isolation source: seawater | place: Indian Ocean: South | collected 2010 | reverse complement strand
GCGCGAGAGACCCATCTATGTGGAATTCGAATGGGCACGTGCGTGCGCCTTTTTACATTCCTCTATCATGTGTCTCTTTGAATACGTACACGTGTCTCGTACGCAAAGGTGGTTTTCTACCATCTATGAGTACACCAGTGAGTGTGCGCGCGCGGAGAGCCGTTGGGGGAAAGAGGCGACAACTAATTGACGGGAGACGACGACGCGTGAGACGGCGCCGATGTCGACGCCGGCGAAGGAGAACTCGCGGGGGGACGGAGGGACGGTGAAAACACCGTCGTCGGTGCGTGCGAGAGGCGAGGCGAGAGGAACGCGCGAACGGTGGGGGAGGGGAGACGCGCGAGCGATGCGATGATGCATGCGTGATTTTTTGAATGCATCCATCGTTTCCGTCGGCGTCGCGGTGGACGCGCGCGCGCGTTCTTCGTTCGTTCATCGCGCGCGCGTTTTGGTTTTTGTACGCTTGCGGCGTCGCGATCGGTGGACTGACGACGGCGATGACGACGACGGTGGGTCGTTTCGTTTCGTTTTCTCGCGCGGGTAGATTTTAAAACGCCGAGGTCGAACGCCGACGTCGCCGGCGCTGACGGAAAACGGTGAATCGGTGGGACGAGCGACGCGATCGAGCGCGAGGCGACGATCGGGACGACGCGATTCGGCGGTGAGTCGAGAGGGTTCGGGTGAGGGCGGTGAGAGCGCGGCGGCGGAGGCGGCGCCGTCGCCGGCGTTTGCGAAGAGGAAAAAGCAGAGACAGTCGCTGGGACGGCGCGTGTCGTTCGCGGCGCCGGCGGTGTTGGAGACGGTGCGCGAGTTTGAACCGGAAGGAGATGAGGATAAGAGCGGTGAGACGTATGAGGCGAACGCTGAGGTGCCGGCGGGTTTTTCAATCGTGGAGGAGGCGAGCGTGGAGACGGCGCCGGCGCGGGATCGCACGGAGACTTTTGAATTCAAGGCGTCGGCGGAGACGGTGAACGTCGCGGGAGGGACGACGCCGTCGCCGGCGGAGGACGCGGATGCGGCTGATTTCTCGTTGTCTCCGGTGGCGAACGACGAACAGGAGGCGCCGAACAGCGCGCAGTTGAACAGCGAAGGGAAGCACACGCCGGGGAAGAGACGGGCGAGCGTGGGACGCTTCGGGACGCCCAACTCGGCCGATCGCACGGGCACGTTCACATTTAACGCGTCGCAGAACATGGACGACGTGACGTCGGAGGTACCGACGATGGGGGCGCTCTTGGACGCGGCGGACACGGAGAACATCACCGGCGCGGTGCCGTCGTTGTCCAACCTGTTGAACGCGGACGAGTCTCCGCTCGGGTACAGACAGACGCCGACGCGTGCTAATCCGGACGCCACGGAAGACATCACCGGTACCGTTCCTTCGCTCGCCGCGCTCGCGAACGAGGACGAGGAACAGACCACGACGTCTCAAGGGGAGATGGACATGGACACGGGTAACACCACCGACGGCATTCCCGCCTTTGAGCCCACCGACGATCTCACCCAGCGCGCCGTCGACGCCGCGCACGCGAGCGCGCTCGATCTGGCGAACACGGTGATGATGGACGATGCGACGGTGGCGTTCAGTATGGGCGCGCCGACGCCGGGATCCGTAGCGCCGGGTCCGACGCCGTCGTTGACGTTTGCGTTTGACGAAAAGAGCGGCAAGCGCGAGAGCGCGGGGTTGCCGCCTCGATCCGTCACCGCGAACACGCGACCCTTCAACTTGACCGACTCGACGAATTTGGATTTACAAGGCCAAGCGAAGGGTGGGATGGGCACGAACACGTTCAATTACGTCTACGGCGCGAATGGCGACGGCACGGCGACCGCCGGCACCAGCGCGCCGGCGAACCCGCCGACCGCCGAAGTGACGGGCACGGACGTGCAAGCGGCGATGGGCGTGACGCCCGCGAACGGCGCCGGTGTTGCGGCCACTCCGAACACGGATGGTTCGATCGCGAGCTCGCACGACGGTTTCACGCCGGGCGACGAGTCTCTGCGCATGGCGGAACTCTTGCGCCAAAAGCAACACGGCGACGAAGCGTTGATGAGCATGAGAAAGGTGTACCAAGAGCGCACGACGCCGATGCAGGGTCGATACGGCGCGCCTCCTGTGATGCAAGCCTTCACGCCTTCGAGAACGATCACGATGGGCGGCGCCAACTTTATGCAATTCGGCGCGGCGGGCACGCCCGGCGCGGCGATGCACAATCCTTTGTTCGGTACCCCGGGTGGAAACACGGGCACGATGCTGCAAGGACTTCCGACGTCGTTGCCGCCGATCCCAGACGCGCTCATGAACTCGAAACCGATCGATTTGGAAACGTTCTTTTACGCGTGCGAGATCTCCTTCATGGAGGCGAAAAACTTGGGTCGACGATCCTCCATCGCCATGGGCGCCTTGGCCACGGCTCCGCCGCCGGAGACGCAATCCGAGGCGCTGAAACTGTGCTGCTTGACCGCGCCCCTCATCGAGGCGCTCGAAGGCTTCCACGAACAGTTGAACGTGCGAATGAATGCGCTCACCACGGAGACGGAAAAGCTGCGCTCCACCGTCGAGGCGACGCAGCCCCCGCTGTTGCGCTACGCCGCTTCCGACGATCCGGCGCACGCCAACGAGCTTCGACGTGCGGGTAAAGCGCTCAAGAAGGAGTGCCAACTAGCGGCCAAGGAGAGATTTGCGCAGCAAAGAATGGAAACTGAGGAACTCGTGCGAGAAAGCTTGAACTTCCACAGCGAAATCTTATTGAAGAGCTCTCAGAGCATCGCCAACTCGCGAGCGATCGCGTCGGAGGCGATTTCGAGCGCGAACGGTCACATCATCAAGCTTCGAGCGCAAAGAGCGGCGAGCTCGAAGCGCTTCGACGCCGCCAAGTCGACGTCGGCGACGAAGGAACAGGTGTTGGAGGCGTTGGCGAACAAGCGTGCGGCCATCAACGCGGCGCGCAGAGCGCTTGTGGCGAGCGAAGAGAACTTGGAGCGCATGAACTCGCGCAAGTTGACCATCAAATCTGAGCGAGACCGTTTGCAAGTGGAACTCGACGCCATGCGAGAGGCGCAAGACGCTGCGGCGGACGCGACTGTTAGCTTCAAGTCGTTTGGAGGCGTCGACATGGACGATACGCCCTCTCGATTGCGACGAGCGAGTCAGGTGCGATTGCGCGCCAAGGCGAAGAACGCGCAGGATGCCAGTGAAGAACTCGGCGTTCTCAGCGGTCTCGCGCCCTGGCGTTTGGAGGGCGTGGGTGGACTGCAGGGAGCCGAGCTCACCATTCGCGTGGGCTCGCTCTTCCGAGTCACGCTCGACGCGAGCACGGGTGCCGGTCGCGTGATGTCGGTCGATGGACCGGAGATGACGCCGAAGGGTGGACGCGAGTTCGCCGCCGCACTGGCGGGTGCGCCGATCGCGTGGGGCGAAGACGCCGTGCCGGCGGGCGGCGTCGCGGGAGTCTTGCAAGAGCTCGCGCCGAAGCTGTCTCGCGCTGAACGCGTTTTGGAGGAGATGGAGGCGTGTCGAAACGAGTTCCCACGACTCAATAGAATCAAGTGTAGCTCGACGGGTGTGCTCGAGCTCACCTTTGTCGATTTCGTCAACGAAAGACTGTTTAGCGCGAAACTGAACATGATGGGCGGTGCGTACCCTTACGGCGCTCTGAGCCCGGAGGTGGTCGTACAGCTCACGGGGAAGAAGGGCGTGAGTGAGTTGCCGAACGTTGAAGTGATTCAACGCGCGATCAACTCCGTCCCCGTCGGTTCGCGTCGTTTGACGAAAGTGTGCCGCATCTTAGATTCCATAGTCAGCACCGGCAAGAACGCGTTGACGTCCTTCGCCGCCATGCCGGCGCCGGCGCCGCGCAGACCGTCGCACGCGCCTTCGCTTTTGTATGCTCGATAGTTCGTATATTAATGAAAACAAGCAATTGTCTATTCTACGCTATGCGCTATCGCGAAGACGCTCGTCAACGCTGGGAGTCAAAGGCTATGCGAAGCTCCGGGGGTGATCCCTCCGCGGCGCGCGCCTCGTCGCCGTCGCCTATCGTTCTGAACGCGAGACAATGGACACTTCGGTGCCGTTCATAGGCTATTCGATCGAAACCAACCGTAAGAAACGCCTCTCTCCACTCGGCGAGCACGGGCAGCGCCTTGTGCGGACAGTGTCCCTTGTCCGTGCTGTGAGGAGTGATGACGAAGAAGAGACCGGCGCCGCGGTTTTTCAACGCCAGACGCGCGCGTCGCACCATCTCGCCGCGTTGTTTCGGCGTCGGCAGGTAGCTCAAAACGAGCGAAAAGACGACGACGTCCGCGTCGTGTTCTCGCACCGCCTCGAGAGCGGCGGATTCCCCCTCTCGAGACGCCGGTTCAACGCGCTCTTCGTCACCGAATCGCACGTTGAGCCAATCGCAACGGTACACCGAAGGCACGGCGGGGCACAGATCGCACGCCACGGCGTCCACGGTGAGATTTCCCGGCCACGGGCCTTTGAAGTGCACATTGAAGTAGTCCCAACACGAACCGACATCCAAGAGCTTCAAAACTTTGCCCGCGACTCTTCGATCTGGCGTCCCGAGCGCGTCCTCGCTCTCGACGATCGTCTTCAGCACGCTTTCGAAGGGCTCTCCGCGCTCGCGCGCCAACGCGCGCGCGCGGCGCTTATTCGCCGTCGCCCACGTCGGCGCGGTTTCGCTCGGCGCGCACCGCTCCGCATCCCCGAAATACAATCCAACCGCATTTACGCACCACTCCAGCGCGCTCACCACCCACGCCCGATTCCCAACCTCCGTCGCCGCCTCGGCGTATCTTCGCAGCGCCTCCGCCCCGTCCTCGCTCACCACTCGCTCCCACGTCTTCTTCGCGTCCTCCGTCTCTCGCGCGTCGGCTCGAAGCGCTCGATGATGACTCACGATGACTTCTCGTCGCCACATCGACCGCTCGCGATCCCGATCGCTCTTCTCCATCGCCATCAACACCTCCGCTTTGACCAATTCCTCATCGAATCCCTCCTCCGGCCGTTTCGACGCCTCGGCGAAGACGCGCGCGCACCTCGCGCGCTCCGCCGTGAAATTCCTCGCCAACGCCTCGCACGACCTCTGCACCCACCCCATCACCCTCGACGACCCCTCCGACGGCTCGGAGTCCTTCTCAAACGAAACCTTCGCCCGTTTCCGTCGTCCACCGTCCTCACACGCGCGTCCCTCGCGCGCATCGTCCGCGTCCCCGACGGCGCACTTTTCTCGTCCCAACTCGAAGAGCGCCGAGACCACCGCCTCGCACGTCCTCTCGCTCCCGAACGCGACCCCTCTCGCGTCGAACGCGTCGCGAATGATCGTCTCGTCCGCACCGCTCGCGCGCTCGCGCACGCGCGCGCACGCGCGACGCAACCGTCGGACGCAGTGCGCGCGGAGTGAATCGACGCCCGACGTCACCATCTGGCGCCGACGATCGTCGCGCGCGACCGAACCGTTCGCGCGCGAGGGAAAGAGAGAAAGACTCGCGTCTCGCGCGTCTCCGCGGCTCTCCGCGCGTCGTCCTCGTCGTCATGGGCGCGCGAGACGGCGCCGAACGCGCGCGCCGCCGCCGGAAGAAGACATCGAACGACGCGCCGCCGCCGCGACCCGTGGCGCGCGGGAGCGACGACGAGGACTCGGAGGAAGACGTGAGCGATGAGGACGTTCGTTTCGTCCGGAAGAACGCGGCGTACGCGTCGTTCATGACGAGCGGGTCGTTCGAGGAGACGCCGTCGGGGAGGCGGCGGCGAAGAGACGACGACGACGACGACGCGCCCGAGGCGGCGCACGGTCGCGCGATGCGAGCGCGGGCGGAGGCGGAGGCGGAGGAGGAGGCGAGGAAGGCGAATGTGCCGGAGGAGCGTAAACCGTTGGCGCTGCCGGTGAAACGATTGGACGGGACGGTGGTGAGGGACGCGACGGCGCCGGCGGACGCGCCGGAGAGCGACGGCGACGACGACGGCGACGACGACGGACAGGAGGGTGAAGGGAAGTGGAGAGACGTCGGCGCGGGCGAGGGGAGGGGATTAGGGAAGAAGGCGATGGCGCGCGAGATTCGCGAGAGCGATCTCGGACGAGAGACGACGAAATCAAAGAAGAATGAAAAGTGGTGGGAAAAGCAGGCGGAGGACGCCGCCGCCGCCGCCGCCGAGGCGGAGAAGAAGAAGAAGCGCAAAAAGGGCGACGATTCGTCGAGCAGTGATTCGGAGGACGCGCGAGAGGAACTTGCGGTGAAACTCGCGGATAAGCGTCGAGCCGAGCGCGAGGCTCTGGAGGCGGAGATGAGCGCCGAGGCGAGAAGCGAGAGCGTCAAGATTCGCATCGCGTCGACGTGTCAGGGAATTCTCGAGGATCCGGAGACGCGGTGGAAAGAGTTGAAGGAGGTCGGAACGCTGTGTGAAGACAGAGACTCTGAGGTTGCTCGATTGGCCGCGCTCTCGCTCACGCTCGTGTACAGAGACATTTGTCCCGGGTACCGCATTCGTCCGCCCACGGACAAGGAGTTATCGATGAAGGTGAGCAAAGAGGTGATGAAGACGCGCGCGTTCGAGAGCGGTCTCCTCGAACACTACAAGGCGTACGTCAAGACGCTCGTTCGTTGTTCGGGGGCGAAAAAATCGCGCGCGCAGCGCGGAAGAGGCGGTCCAGACACGGAATCCGCCATCAAATGTTTGTGCGCGTTGCTCGTCGGTTTACCGAGCTTTAACTTTCGCACGGATATTTTATCCGCCCTCGTGCCCGCATTCGATAAACGGGACGAACACCGCGCGAAACTCGTGGCGAGCGCCTTAGGTGACGCGGTCGAGAGCGACATTCGCGGTGAGTTGACGCTCGAGGCGTTACACATGACGGCGCAACTCGTCAAGCAGAGTCGATGCGACGTGCAGCCAATCGCGTTTTCCTACTTTCTCAAGGTTCGATTCGACGAGGGCATCCTCGTTCCCTTGATGCGCGATAAGAAGGAGGTGCTCTCTCGTAAGCAGACGTTCAAGAAGAAACAGGAGGAGCGCGAGAAGATTCGCAAGGCTCGCGCGGAAAAGATGAAAAAGCAACAAGACAAGGAGCGCATGAAATCCTTTGGCCACGAGGTGGATTCCTCGGACGATAGCGAAGACGAAGAGGCGGCGTTTCGTCGCGATTTAGACGAGGGATCCGCCGTCATGAGTTTCGGGGAAAAGAAAAAGATGCAGAGTCGACTGTTGGAGGCGACGTTTGAGATGTACTTTCGAGTGTTGAAGAACGCGGCGAGTCCCGAGCCGACGCCCGGTTTGCCCCTCCTGAGCGCGGCGCTCACCGGTTTAGCCAAGTTTACGCACTTGATCTCCATCGATTTCTTGGGTGATCTCATGGAGCTGTTTAGAAAGTTACTCGCCAAGGAGGATTTATTATCTGACGCCCTCAAGGCGCAGACGCTGTTGACGGCGTGTGAGATTTTGAGCGGTCACGGAGAGGTGTTGCAAGTGGACACGGGAGAGTTCTACCGTCAGCTGTACGTCATGCTCGGGAAACCGAGCGCCGGGAACGCCGGTTGGCAAGAGGGCATGTCCATCACCGATCAACGCTCGCTCAGTCACGGCACGCTTCGCGTGCGAGCGATTCAGAGATTCATCGGTGGGTTTAAACAGGTGGACCAGGCGCGCATGGCGGCGTTTTCCAAGCGTCTCGCGTCGGCGTCCATGGGCATGGAGGCTGGCGAATGTCTCGGTTCCCTCGGCGTCGTGCGTCAGATATTAGCCTCGTACCCGCGCGTTCGCAATCTACTCGAGAACGAACGCATCGGTAACGGCGTGTTCCAGATGGATCTCGACGATCCCGAGCACGCGCAGGGCATGTCCGCCGTCTTGTGGGACCTGTCGCTCCTCGCCTCGCACTACCATCCGACGTGCGCGGCGGCGGCGAGAGAAGTGGCGAATTTACCACTGAACGGTGCCATCGCCCCACCACCGGGATCACACGCCCCGAGCGAGCTCGCCAAGACGCACTCCACGCTGCGAGGCGACTTCAACCCGCCCATGGTCGAGCCGCCGACGCTTCGCGCCAAGCCTCGCACGCCTCGCGAACGAAAATCCTTCGTCGACGTCTTCAGCGACGATTTCGCCGCCAGCGTCGCCACCACTGATTCCCACGGCACCGATACCGACGCAACTGTCCCCGACGCCGACTTTCGTCGTCACTTTAAGCGTCAACGCGCGCACGTCGCGCACGCGTCGCTCCTTCGCGAGCGGGACGGTCTCGCCCGACTGTCCCGCGCCGCGCGCGACCGCGCCGACGAGATCACCGCGCGTCGCTCCTTCGCGACGACAAAGAAACGTCGTGCGAAATAGACAATGTAACGTTTTCCAACGTTTCTACGCAGCCAATAGACCCCGCGTTCGCGTTCGCGTCTCGTCCATTCGTCGCGACTCGCCGCCGCCGGCGACCGCCGCGCCGAGACTGCGAATTAGTGTTATCATTCGATCGTCACCCCTCGACGCGCCCGCGCGCCCTCTCGAGCGCGTCATGGCGTGGCAATCGCGCGTCAAGGACATGGAGCGTTCGTTCGAGACGGCGGAATCGACGATACTCGCCGCGCGTCGACGAGGGAAGCGTGGGAAAGGACGGGATGCGACCGCGACGATGACGCGCGCGGGCGCGACGATGACGCGCGACGTGAACGACGCGGGCGAGGGTGAGCGCGCGCGAGAGGACGAGGAAAGACATGGGACCATGTCGGACGATTCAGCCGCGCGCTCGTCGCCGGGAGAGACGCGCGTGGACGTGGACGTGGACGTGGACGAGACGTCGACGTCGGGCGAGGCGGAGCGACGCGGCGACGCACGAGACGCGCGCCGCGGCGTCGAGGATGAAGGCGTTCACGGCGTGCCGGGCATGGAAGATTTCGGACCCGCGGTCGATGCAGACGTCGAGCGACCGGTGATGCGACGGATGAGGCCGAAAGGTGAGACTCGCGCGCCCGCGGCGTTGTTGCGCGCGCTCGAGTGGACGCGGCGGCTCGGTTTGGTCGGCGCGGCGGCGCTCTTCGGAATGTTTCTCGTCTTGGTCGCGTTCGCCGTGTACGAAGAGATGGGCGCGATGGGCCCGCGCGATCCGTTGCGACCGGATTTCGGACCGGACGGCCCGATCGTGGACTCGATGACGGTGGCGGAGGAGGCCGAGGCGAGAGGCGAGAGCGCGACGGCGGCGCTGTTGGACGTCGAACGCGAAATCAAGGGCGGCGGCGGACGGTAGACGAGCGGACGGTCTGTGTGTGAGAGGGAGATGTAGTGTAGTAGACGCGCTGAACGCGTGAGTAGCGGTGTGCGGTGATGTAATGTACAGAGAGTTTGAACTAGGCACTAGGCGCGGCTCAACCAAAAGTGAATGAACGGCTGCGCGACGACGACGGCGAGCAAGACGTAATTGTGCGACATGCTCTGCGAGTACCCACCCTGTCTGGACTCGCTGAAGATGATCCTCTTGAGAGTTTTCGCCATGAAGACGGCGTTGCACAGGGTGGACCAGAGGAGAAAGAACCAAAAGACATACGCGGCGCTGAACATTTTGGAGGCGAGGACGAGCGAGGCGTACGTAAACGTGTACCCGACGTACGCGGCGATGTCGAGAATCGGCGCCGAGACGAGATGATTGGCCGAACTCGCCGAACGAAGGGCGACCCATATGATGGCGGATTCGCTCGACCAGAGCAGTCCACTCCACCACGCGTGCGTCGCGAGCGCCTCGGGCGTGAACGAACCCTTCGTCGACGACGCAAACACCTCGCGAATCGACGCAATGAGCACGTACGTCCAAAACGCCATCAACGGAATGTACATATCCGGCGCGTTGATATCATTCTTCGGCGGCTTATACGCCGTCCCGCCGGCCACGGTCTCCGGCAGACGAACCCAAGACCCTTTGTGCAAAAACGGACACAAAATCAAACGCAACTTGTGAAACACGTACGACTCCGTCACGTCGAAATACGCTCGCATGGACGCCGTACTGAAATATTTCGCGTAATTCGAGCTCATGAACGACGCTCCGTCGTTCAAAAACTTCCCTCCGTACATCCCAAACCCGGCGGCGGCCAAACTTGTCGGACTCATCGGCATGCCGAAACCGGCGCCGTGTTCGCTCGAGCTCGCGTCGCCGTACCCTCTTCCACCCGTGTTCACCGGCGGTACCGGCGGTATGGCGTATCCACCGCCCGCCTGCGCGTTACCATACGCTCCGGGACTCGCGTTCGGCACCTGCGGAACCGCACCACCGCCGTGCGGCGCGCCCGCGCGCGGATCGCCGTACGGCGTCGGCGTCTGTCCCCATCCGCCCGCGTTCTGCGGAGGCGCCTGTTGCCATCCACCGCCCCCCTGTCGACACCACACGCGCGCGTCGCGATGCACCGTCAGTCTTTCCATCTTTCCCACGCATCGCGCGCGTCCTCACCCCGTCACCGACGTCGCGCGCGCGTCGAACGCGTCGACGCGCGCGCGCACCGTTGATGCCAACGATGCGCATCCATCGAACGCGTCTCTCTCCGCGCCTCTCGCGCCGCTCGCGCGCCGTCCTCCTCGCGCACCTGTTGCGGAGGCGCCTGTTGCCATCCACCACCGCCTCCACCGGGGGGTTGCATCGCGCGCGTCGTCCGTGTGACGCGCGACGATGGCGCGTCGGATCCGTCATGGCATCGTCGCGCGAGCGTATACTATAATACGTTTCTACATCGTCTAAAATCCATTCGAATAGGAGGGTTTAGAGCACAGTTCGGTCAGCACGCACACACGCACCCAAACCCCTCGCCCGCGCGCGGTCGTCCGATCCCCCGCACACGCCGCCGCGCGTCCGCGCGTCCCACCGACGGACGCGGCGAATACATTC